>Ga0181520_10008192_pt1 | contig 14973 bp, 14 predicted proteins | sample PEATcosm2014_Bin_29_FD_132451 | JGI IMG/M metagenome (GOLD analysis project Ga0181520, IMG submission 132451) | Peatland microbial communities from MTU Mesocosm Facility, Houghton, MI, USA - PEATcosm2014_Bin02_30_metaG | ecosystem: Environmental > Terrestrial > Soil > Wetlands > Peat | place...
AGCACCGAGTGACGGGAACGGTGCTTTCGGCTCGATGCCCACTCCCTCCCCCGGCGTTCAGGGGGATGTGGCGGTGAGCCGGAAGGCGCTGATCCTCTTCGCCGTCATGTGCGTGGTCTGGGGCATCCCCTACCTGCTCATCAAGGTCGCGGTCTCGGGGATCTCGCCGGCCAGCCTCGTCTTTCTCCGCACCGGCATCGGGGCCGCGCTGCTCGTCCCGGTGGCCATCGCCCGCAAGGAGGTGCGGCCGATCCTGCCCGCCTGGAGGTGGCTGATCGCCTACACGGTCGCGGAGCTGGCCATACCGTGGTTTCTCCTCTCCAGCGCCGAGACCAGGCTCTCGAGCTCCCTCTCCGGCCTGCTCGTCGCCGCCGTCCCCCTCATCGGGGCGCTGCTCGCCTGGATCACCCGCAGCGAGCACCAGCTGGACGGACGCCGGCTGGCCGGGCTCGGCGTCGGCTTCGCCGGGGTGGCCGTCCTGCTCGGATTCGACATCACCGGGCATGACCTGCTCGCGGTCGCCGAGGTCGGCGTCTGCACCGTGGGCTACGCGGTCGGCCCGATGATCATCTCCCGCAGGCTGTCGCACCTCCCATCCGTGGGCGTGGTGGCAGCTTCACTCGCATTCGCGGCACTCATCTACGCGCCGGTGGGGATCATCCAGCTGGGGGACAGCCATCCCACGGCCAGGGTGATCGCGTCCGCGGTGACCCTGGGTGTGGTCTGCACCGCGGTCGCCTTCGTCCTCTTCTTCGCCCTCATCGCCGAGATCGGACCGGTCCGGTCCACCGTGATCACCTACTTCAACCCGGCGGTGGCGCTCGTGCTCGGGGTGACCATCCTCGGCGAGCCGCTCCGGCTCGGGGCCGTGCTCGGGTTCGCATTGATCCTGGCCGGGTCGTTCCTGGCCACGCGGCGGAAGGCCGTGGTCGCCGAGCATCTGGTGACGGAGCAGGTGGCTCCGTAGCCTCGGCGCGCGGGACCTGGGTGGTACGCTCAGGCCGTCCCGGGGTGCCCGATTGGCTGAGATCACACCCGAGAACCTGATCTGGGTAATGCCAGCGTAGGGAGGGCTTCGATGTCGGTGGCGCGATGTCTCACCATCGCCACGTCCGATTCCGGCGGGGGCGCCGGGATCCAGGCGGATCTCAGGGCGTTCGCGGCCGCCGGCTGCCACGGGATGTCGGCGATCGTCGCCCTGACCGCCCAGAGCACGGTGGGGGTTTCGGCCATCCACGAGCTGCCCGCCGGCTTCATCATCGCGCAGCTCGACGCCGTGACCGATGACATCGGGGTGGACGCGGCCAAGACCGGGATGCTCTTCTCGACACCGATCATCGAGGCGGTCGCGGATTGGCTCGCGGGCACCCGATTCCCGCTCGTCGTCGACCCGGTGATGGTCGCCTCGTCGGGGGCGGTGCTGCTCCGCGAGGACGCGGCTGACACCCTTGTCCGCCGCCTCTTCCCGCGGGCGACCGTGATCACCCCCAACCTCCCCGAGGCGGAGGCGCTGACCGGCCGGCGGGGCAGCCGCCGGGAGCTGGCCGAGCGTCTCCACGAGATGGGCGCGCGGGCCGTGCTGGTCACCGGAGGCCACGGTGAGTCGGCGGTGGACCACCTCTTCGACGGCCGCCATCATCACGAGATCCCGGTGGTGCGCCATCCCGTCGCGGCCACCCACGGCGCGGGCTGCACTCACTCGGCCACCCTCTGCGCCCGGCTGGCCCTCGGCGACGACCTGGTCACAGCCGCCACCACGGCGGCGCGCGTGGCGGCGGATGCGGTGGCGCACGGCCTCGTCGAGATCGGCCACGGCGACGGACCCGTCAACGTCCTCCATGCGGTCACCGGCACTCCTTCGTCCACCACTCCTCCCCTTCCCGACCAGGTGTGATCATGTCGCTGCGCGCGACCACCTCGCCCTTCTCCCCCGCGGCATCGCTCCGCGCGATCCGTGCGGCGCGCCCCCTCGTGCATCAGATCACCAACTACGTGGTGATGAACGAGACCGCCAACATCACGCTCGCCATCGGAGCCTCGCCGGTGATGGCGCACGCCCTCGCCGAGGTCGAGGAGATGGCCGGATACGCCGGAGCGCTGGTGCTCAACATCGGCACCCTCTCACCGGAGTGGGTGGAGGCGATGGTGCTGGCGGGGCGTGCCGCCAACCGCCACGGCGCCCCGGTCGTCCTGGACCCGGTGGGGGCCGGTGCCACGCGGATGCGTACGCAGGCGTGCCGCCGGATCCTCGCGGAGGTGGCGGTGGCCATCGTCCGCGGCAATCCGGCTGAGGTCTCCGCGCTGATCGGAGAGGCGGCGGAGATCCGTGGCGTCGACTCCGTCTCGGCCGGCGACCCTCGAGCCCTGGCGGCCGCCGCGGCGCGGCTCCTCGGCTGCACGGTGGCGGTCACCGGGGCCGTGGACCACATCGCCGGGCCGGGCGGGAGCGCGGCGGTGAGCAACGGGGTGGCCATCCTCGGCCAGGTCACCGGCACCGGCTGCATGTCGACGGCACTCTGCGGCTGCTTTGCGGCCGTCAACCGCGACGACCCCCTCCGTGCGGCCACCGAGGCCCTGGCCGCTTTCGGGGTGGCTGCCGAGCACGCCGCGGTGGGCGCGCGCGGGCCGGGGAGCTTCCACGTCAACCTCTACGACTGCGTCGCCGGGCTCGACGCGGAGACCCTCGACTCCGAGACCCGCATCGACGTGACCGGCACGGCCCCGCCGTGATCCTCCACGCCATCGTCGCCGACGCGGCCACCGCCGGTTGGGCGGCCCGCAACGGCGCCTCGGTGGTCCAGCTCCGGCTCAAGGACGTGCCCACGGCGGAGCGGGTCCGGGTGGGTCGGGAAGTGATCGCCGCCGTGGGCGTTATGGACATGATCGTCCTCAACGACGACGTTGCCGCAGCGGAGACCCTCGGGGTCACCGTCCATCTCGGCCAGGGCGACGCCGGCGTGGAGCGAGCGATCCGGGCCGGGATCGGCTTCGGCCGCTCCGCGGGCACCCCGGAGGAGGCGCAGCGCGCCGAGGCGGAGGGTGCCCTCTACGTCGGCGCCGGGGCGGTGTGGGCCACGCCGAGCAAGGCGGACGCCGGCCCCGCCATCGGACTGGACGGCCTCCGCGCCATCTGCCGGGCGGTGAGCATCCCCGTGGTCGCCATCGGCGGCGTGGACGCGGGCAACGCCGCGGATTGCATCGCCGCGGGGGCGCGGGGGGTGGCCGTGATCCGCGCCGTCACCGAGCTGCCCCGCCTGCGCGCGCTGCTGGAGATCGCCGTGGCGGGCGGCGGGGACGGCCGCGCGCGATGAGGAGGGTGAGGTGCCTCGCGGGGGAGCGGACGGCACAGGCCGAGGCACGATGACCGAGGCACTCCAGACCCCGGCGCGGGTGGTCGGGGCGACCGTCGAGCTGGAGGGAGGCACCGTCCCGGTGCGCGAGGGCGTCTACGGCGCGCGGGTCGTCGCGGTGGAGCCGGGCGGCGTCGAGTACATCGCAGAATCGGAGCGGCACGGGCGCCCGCTCGGCCTCTTCTGGATGTGGGCATCGCCGAACCTCGAGTTCGCGACCGTCTACGTCGGCGTCTTACCGATCGTCCTCTTCGGCGGCGGCTTCTGGCCGACCGCCGTCGCGCTGCTGCTGGGCACCGCCCTCGGTTCCCTCTTCCAGGGGCTGCTGTCGGTGATGGGCCCGCGTCTGGGAGTGGCCCAGATGGTGGAGAGCCGGGCCGCCTTCGGATTCTTCGGCAACCTGCTGCCCGCGGGACTCCAGGTCCTCACCGCGGGCGCGGGCTGGGTCGCCGTCAACAGCGTGAGCGGCGCCTTTGCCCTGGAGACCTTCTGCGCCGCGGCGCGGCTGCCCGTCCCCGGCTTCGTCCCCGCCCTCGGGATCGTCGTCGCCGTGGAGATCCTGGTCGCCTTCGCCGGCTACAACTTCATCCACGCCATCGAGCGCTGGGTCTTCCCCTTCCTCGCGGTGGTCTTCCTCGCCTGCACCGCGATCATCGTCATCCACGCGCGTCCGGGGACCGGGTTCGACGCGGCGGCGGCCGCGGCCGGGGGCGGACCGGTGGGAGCCTTCATGATCGCCGTCTTCTTCGCCTTCGCCTACGCGGCCAGTTGGAACCCGTACGCCTCCGACTACAGCCGCTACCTGGCGCGGGGCACCAGCGGCCTGCGGGTCGCCCTCTCCGCCGGGCTCGGACTGCTGGTCACCTGCGGGGCGCTCGAGATCGCGGGGGCGGCGCTGGCAACCGTCGCCGGTACACGATGGGGCCTCACCGACATCCCCACCGACCAGTTCGTCAAGCCGCTGCCGGAGGTGCTGGCGGTGATCGCCCCGCTCGCCATCTGCGTCGGCGCAGTCTCCGCCAACGCCATCAACCTCTACAGCAGCGCGATGTCCTTCCTCAGCATGGGGATCCGGGTCACGGCGCGGCGGCGGCGGGCACTGGCCGCGGCCGGCTTCGGGATCGTCGGCTTCCTGGTGGGCTACCTGGTGGTGCGGACCGGCCAGGTGGGACCCGGGGGCACGGGCGGCGCGTACGAGAACTTCCTCTTCTTCAGCACCTACTGGATCGTCGCCTTCCTCGGGGTGGTGCTCGCCGACTGGACGATGCGCCGCGGCCGGCTGCGCACCCCCCTGCTCTTCGACCGGCGCCATTCGAACTGGCGTGGTGTCGCCGCATTCCTGCTCGGCATCGCCGCCTGCGTGCCGTTCATGAACCAGTCGCTCTACGTCGGCATAGTGGCCAGTCGCTACCCGCAGACCGGCGACCTCAGCTTCGCGGCCGGCTTCGTCGTCAGCGCGGCCGCCTACTGGCTGCTCGGGCGTGGACGCGCCGCCGGGGACCACGGCAGGGCTGAATCGGTAGAGTGATGGCGTGGCCCACGAGGACGCGCTCACGCGTCCGACGGAGTTCCCCGCTCGATCACGATCTGTCCACCGGAAGCGCTCGGGCCGCCGACCGCCCAGCACTCGCTGGGCGATCCGCAGGCCACGCCATAGAAGTCAGGCACGTACGGAGCGTTGGGCAGCGTGGGGACGGGGGAGGTGGGGGTGCCAACCGGGAGGACGTACCACCCAAAACCGCTGTAGTGATCAAAGCCGCCGAATTGCCCGACGGCCCAGCAATCGCTCGCGTTGACACACGTCACGGACCAGAGGGTCTGCACGGAGGCCGTCATGGTCGCTGGGAGGAGCGCACTCCAGGCGCCCCCGGATTCGGACTCGACCAGCCCCGTGAAGAAGGCGAACGAGGGCTGGTTGGCGTCGGTGCCGACCGCCCAGCATTCGCCGTTGCCCAAACAGGCAACGCCCTGCAATGGGGTGTAGTAGACATCGCTTCCCGGCACGGTGGGTGTGGTCACGGAAGTCCAGGCCGCACCGTCGTAGTGTTCGATCACCGCCTGAACGTCGGCGCTACTCACTGTGGTGCTCCCAACTGCCCAGCAGTCGTCGCCGCTCACACGGCGACGCTGGATAGCTGCGTGGCCGCGCCGTCGGGAGAAGGGGGGCCCGGCACGACGCTCCAGCCGCTCCCGGTGTACCGCTCGATCAGGGGAACCTGCTCGTTGGTCGAGACATCAAGGTCATCGCCGACAGCCCAGCAGTCGTCGGCGCGTACGCACGCGACACCGAGAAGCTGTGCGGACGCGATCCCGGGTTGGACAACGGCGTCACGGCTCCAGCCACTCGGCGTGGACTGCTCGATCAGGGGGGGCTCATCAGTGGAGCTTGCGTTGAGATAGCCGCCAACCGCCCAGCATTGACTCGCACTGACGCAGCTGACAGCGTCGAGGTCAACTCCGCAGGCAGCCCCGTCGAAGCAGGCGCCGAGCGTATTGAACTGGCCTCCGGCATCACTACCAGGAAGACTCGGACTAGGAACGATGTCCCAGCCGCTGCCCGTGTACTGCTCGATGAGCGCTCTTCCGCCGCCGCTCGTCAAGTAGCCACCCACGGCCCAGCAATCACCAGCGCTGACGCAGGTGACCCCCATGAGCTTGTCCCAGCGGCTGGCTACGCCAGCGGGCAACGAGGGGGTGGAGACGGTGCTCCACGCGAGAGTGGGGGCGGGGGTCGCGGTGCCGAAAGTGGCCTGCGCGGTGCCCGAACCGGAACGGTGCGTGACTGTCACCGGCCCTGATGACCCACCACAGCCGGCGCCCGTGAGCGCCACCACCAGGCACGTCGAAGCGGCTGCCAAGGTCGCGATGGGGCCGCTGCGCTTCGCATGGCAAGCCGACGTGGAACGGCCAGCCGCCGAAACGCGGACCCTCCACCGCCAGGATGGGCGCGGGCCTCCGGGCACGCACCAAGACTACCTGATGCGTCCGTCCCGCGTGGAGCCTCGGCACCCGCTCGCCTTGGACCGCCGCCACTCGGCGGGCGCCGAATCGGTAGAGTGATGGCGTGGCCCACGAGGACGCGCTCGACTTCATTCGCAACCACCGGCGCGGGGTGCTGGCCACCCGCCGCCGCGATGGCGGGATCCAGATGTCGCCCGTGGTGGCGGCCGTCGACGCCGAGAACCGCGTGGTCATCAGCACGCGGGAGGGCGCGATGAAGACGCTCAACCTCCGCCGCGATCCGCACGCCAGCCTCTGCATCTTCACCGACCGCTTCTTCGGGACGTGGCGCAGCGTCGAGGGGACAGCCGAGATCCTCAGCCTTCCCGAGGCCCTGGAGCCGCTCGTCGACTACTACCAGCGAACCTCGGGCGAGCACCCGGACTGGGAGGACTACCGGCTGGCCATGCACCGCGAGCGCCGGGTGCTGGTACGCATCACGGTGGAGCGGAGCGGGCCTACCCGATCGGGCTGACCCGGGCACCGGCCCCGAGGCGGCCGGTCGTGCTCCCGGACGTCCCCGCCCTGGCAGGCGACCCGGGCGCTACCCGGCCGACCCGGTGCGGCGGACCAGCTCCTGGCGCGCTTCGCGCAGACGCTCGAGGCTCTTCTCGGGTCCGATGAAGGCCATGGCGTCGAAGACGGGGACGCCGGCGGGAGCACCGAGGATGGCGATGTAGAGGACCCGGAAACCGTCGCGTGCCTTGACCCCGCGAGCGTCCAGGAGGGCGGTGAGCCGTTCCCGCATCGCCTCGAGGCCGTCGAGGCCGCCGGCCTCCACCTCGGCGATGGCCGCCTCCAGGAGGGTCTGCGCGGTGGCCGCGTCCACCTTGCGGGGTGGGAAGACGACATCCGGATCCCAGGAGATGGGCCCGATCAGAGGTGCCGCCAGGGGGCCGGCATCGTGGAGGGTGACCATCCGCTCCCGCAGCAGGGGCACCAGCTGGCGGCGGGCGTCGATGCTCGTGCCGGGCAGGTGGAACTCGAGCGCCGCGACCAGCGCCTCGGGGTCCATCCGGCGGATGTGCAGCCCGTTGAGGGAGTCGAGGCGGCGCGCGTCGAAGACGGCGGGTGAGGACTGGATCCGCTCGAGGGTGAAGGCGGCCACCAGCTCGTCCCGGCTGAAGACCTCCTGCTCGGTCCCGCTCGACCACCCCAGCAGTGCCATGGCGTTGACCATCGCCCCGGGCAGGTAACCGTCCTCCGCGTACTCGAGTACCGTGCGTGCGCCGCGCCGTTTGGAGAGCTTCTGGCGGGCCTCGTCCAGGACCGTGGGGACGTGGCAGAAGACGGGGGGCTCCCAGCCGAGCGCGGCGTAGATGGCGAGGTGCTTGGGGGTCGAGGGGATCCACTCGTCGGAGCGGATGACGTGGGTGATCTCCATCAGATGGTCGTCCACCACCACGGCGAGGTGGTAGGTGGGGAAGCCGTCCGACTTGAGCAGGACCTGGTCGTCGATGTCGGCGTTCTCGTATCTGATCGGGCCGTGGACGGCGTCGTCCCACTCGGTGATGCCCTCCGGCATGCGCAGGCGGAGCACCGCCTGCATCCCGGCGGCGCGCTCGGCCGCCACCTCGTCCTGACGGGCCAGGCAGCGGCGGTCATAGCGGGGGGGCTGGTGGAGGCGCTGCTGCTCCAGCCGCATCTCGGTGAGCCGTTCGGGAGCGCAGGTGCACCAGTAGGCGGCTCCGGAGTCCACCAGCCTGCGCGCCTGCTCGGTGTAGAGCTCGAGGCGCAGCGATTGAATGTAGGGGCCGTGCCGGCCGCCCACCTCCGGCCCCTCGTCCCAGTTCAGCTCCAGCCAGTGGAGCGTCTCCAGGATGGCGGCCTCGCTCTCGGGGACGTACCGCCCCTGGTCGGTGTCCTCGATGCGGAGCACGAAGCTGCCCCCCGTGGAGCGCGCGGCCAGCCAGGCGAAGAGGGCGGTGCGGACGTTGCCGAGGTGGAGGAATCCGGTCGGTGACGGAGCGAACCTGGTTCGGATGGGCGCCACGGACGGGCTCAGCGCTGCGCGAAGAAGAAGACGAAGAGCCCGGTCCAGATCAGGAGGACGGCCACCAGGATGGCGGCGTCGAGTCCGGAGACGGCGAAGGCGACCGGTCGGGGCGACCCGCCGCCGCGGGGCCGTCCGTCGACCGGCACGGCGCCGCTCCGGTCGTCACCCATACCCCACGCGGGGGAAGGGGACGGAGCTTTGGAAGGGGGGACCGGGGAGGCGCCGTCGGGGACGGGCATCTGACCTCTCAAGATGAGCGCTGCCGGAATGTCACCGAGTATACCGGCGGCGCCAGAACCGCCAATCGGTCCCTGATGTCAGAGGAGGGCTCCCTGAGCCACTGTCGCCGGGCCTCGTCGAGGCTCGGTCGCGTTCGGGCGGAGCAGGGAGACGAGCGCGACCATGGTGGGCACAGCCAGTGCCACGAAGCCGAGCGCGGCGTCCAGGGTCCCCACGCTGAGATCTCCCAGGAAGATGGCCGAGAGGAGGAGGGCGGCACCGGCAGCGGGGCGCGGCCACCTCCTGGCAGCCAGGGCGAGAGCCGGAGCCAGGACCAGACCGTCCTGGACCAGGACATGGGGGGAGAGCAGGAGGGAGAGGCAGGCAAAGACGGCGATGGTCAGCTCCGGCCGGGCACGGAGCTGCTGTCGCCAGCGCACCGCCATGCCGACCGCCAGCACGGCCGCGAGGCCAAGGCTCGCGTAGCCGGCATCGGGGCCGAGAACCCCGGCCACCACACCCGGGACCCCGAAGGTTAGCCTCATCTGCTGCCCGCCGGCGGTCACTGACGCGGTGATCCATTCCCCGATCCCGGCAGGTCCGACGAGGATGACACTGGTGGCGCCAAGGAGAGCCGCACCGATCCCCAGGCCGAGGAGCACCCTCCATCTCCCGGCCAGCACCAGGGCGACCGGCACCAGCCAGACGTACTGCGGTTTGACGAGGAGGAGCGAGAGGAGCAGGCCGGCGAGGACGGGGCGGTCTTCCAGCTTCCACAGAGCGAGGACGAGGGCAAGGGTCAGGATCGCTGCCCACTGACCGAGCGCGAGCCCGAGAATCCCCGGCACTGCAAGCAGGGCGAGCACGGTCGGGAGCGGCGGGCAGTGAAGGAACCGGGTGAGTACGCGATACCCGACGGCGATCGCCGCCACGGACAGGCCCGAGAAGAGAGCGAAGCCGATGGCAGGTGGAAGCAGGGCGAGCGGGACGGCCACCAGGGCTGCGGGTGGCGGGTTGAGGAACGGCTGGTAGTTCGCCCCTCCGACCAGGAGCGTCCCCAACCCCCAGGGCACTGGGCGACCGAGCAGGCTCGTCTCCGCGGCCGCGAGCTTCGCCCCACAGTAGAGACACGTGGAGCCATGAGCGAGGAGGCGACCCGCCGCGGCGACGGGCAGCCAGTCGTTCGCGCCCCCCGCCGCCGTGTTCCATGTCCCCCGCGCCACCTCGGCGACCAGGTTGCCGAGCAGGAGGCCGACGACGATCGTGGCCAGCCGGCGCCGGCTCAGGCCACTCATGGGCCCCACCTCGCGGCGGCAGGAGGTTCGGTGGCCCGGCGCGCCCCGACGCCAACGTGAGGGCGATCTCGAGGCATCGCCCAAGTCTCGGAGCCCCCGGCGGCACCTGCTGACCCGAATCTGTAACGCGGCGGAATCGGGACGGTGTCGTGCCGGGAGCCCGCCGGCCGTGAAGCCCGTACAGCGGCCGACCGATAAACTCGCCGGCGATGGCGTCCCTCCTCGCCGCAGCCCGGAAGAGCGCCGCCCGCCAGAGCGGCGTGATGCGCATCGTCCTTCCGCCCTTCGCCGCCAGCAAGCTGATCGGCCTGCTGGTGCCGATGCTGACCACCTGGGTCCGAGGTCCCGGAGCCGGGCTGCCCTCCGGGTCGGCGGTCCTCCAGCCGTTCGCCCTCTGGGACGGGGCCGCCTTCACGGAGATCGCCCAGCGGGGTTACCCGAGCGGACCCGTGAACCTTGCGGTGGGCGCGGCCGGCCACCTCTGGGCGTACTTCCCCGGTTACCCGCTGCTCGTCCACATTGCCGGTTTCGTCGTGCCCAACACCATCCTCGCCGGCATCGTGGTGAGCGCCATCGGCGAGCTGGTGGGCCTGGTGTTCCTCGCCAAGCTGATCCTGGTCGAGCGGGGTGACGAGGGGGCGGCGCGCTTCGCCTGCTGGGCGCTCGCGGTCTTCCCCTACGCGGTCTTCCTGACCGCGGTCTTCTCGGAGAGCACCTTCCTCGCGGCCGCCACGGTCTCGCTCTACTACATGCGCCGGGGCAAGGACGGGCGCGCCTCCATCGCTGCGGCCGTCGCCATGCTGGTCCGCGTCACCGGCGTCGCGCTGATCCCCGCGCTCATCGTGGACCATCTGATCCGCCGGCGCGGCCGGCCCGGCCGGGGTCTGATCGCCATCCTCGCCACTCCCCTCGCCCCGCTCCTCTTCGTGGCCTACGGTTGGCTCTCCACCGGGAACCCGCTGGTGTACCTGCAGGTGGAGCGTTCGGCCTCCTTCAACCGCCTCTTCGCGTGGCCGTGGGATGGCGCCCGGGCGACCTTCCAGTCGTTCGTGCAGGGTGTCAGCGGGGACAGCTTCGTCTTCGGCATGGAGCTGCTCTTCGGCGCCGCGGGACTCGTCGCCGTGCTCTGGCTGGCCTGGCACTGGCGGACGGTGGCCCCCTCGCTCACCGTCTTCGCCGCGGTCGCGTGGCTCATGTCCACCTCCCTCATCTACTGGTTGAGCGTGCCCCGGTACGAGATGACGGTGGTGCCGATCTACCTCGCGCTCGCGGACGTCACCCAGCGCCACCCCCAGTCGCGCACGGTGCTGATCGCGGTGTCGGCAGCCTGGATGGGCTTCCTGGCCACCCTGATGGCGACCGGGCAGTTCGTGGCCTGACGGGCAGGCTCACGCGGCCCGCCGCGTGCCATGCCGGCGTGAGGCGAGCACGGCCGAGCAGCGCGCACTACCCGCACGGGGAGTCGAACCCCGGTTGCCACCTTGAAAGGGTGAGGTCCTAACCGCTAGACGATGCGGGCGCTGCGGAGATGGTACCCGGGGTGGTCTGGCGAGCTCGGCGCCCCGCCCGCGGCGACGGCACCGGACGAGGCGCGCCGCTCAGGCGGTCAGCTGCCCCACTCGACGTCGCCGGAGAATCCGCGCGGCCGGGGATGCCGCCGGTACGCCTCGCGACCCGCCGCGGCCTCGGCGATGGTGGTGCTGCGCCCGTGGCCGGGCAGGACGAGGGTGGCGGCGGGGAGGGGCAGGAGCCGGGCATCGATCGATGCCAGGATCGTCTCCAGGTCCCCGGTGGCGAAGGTCTTGCCCGGGCCACCGTTGAAGAGGGTGTCCCCGGTGATCACCGCCCCGCCGACGCGCAGCGAGATGCTGCCCGGGGTATGGCCGGGGGTGTGGAGGACATCGATCCGGATGCCTCCCACCCGAAGCTCCTGGCCGTCGGCAAGCCGGCCATTGATCCTCTCCTCGGGGACGTTGATCTCGGCGGCGCCGACCAGGACGGGGGCACCGGTTGCTGCGCGGACCGCGTCGTAGGTCGCCCAATGGTCGAGGTGCCAGTGGCTGGCGACCACCGTCTGGACGCCCCCCTCGGCGGCGATGGCGTCCAGCAGCGGGCCCTCTTCCAGCGGCATGTCGACCAGGAGACCGGCATGCGCGGAGGTGTCGCGGACGATGTATGCGTTGTTGGCGTAGGGGCCCATGGGGCCGACCCTGACGATCCGGACGTCGCCGTCCTCGAAGACCTCGACGGCCGCCTTCAGGGCCGAGGTCACGGCTTCGACGCCGGGGAGCGCCGGGCTCGCGCCCTCCCGGGCGAGCCGGCTGACGACCCGGCCGGGGTGGGGACCGCCCGTGAGGGAGCGCGACGCGGAGGGTGCTGGGAGCCCTCGGCGCGCGCCGCCGCCTTGTGCGCCCGCTTGGCCGCCTGGTAGGCCCGACGCTCCTCCGCGGTGCTGACGTCGGCCAGGGTGGGGAAGTCCGGAGCCACCTCCTCCCACCCGGGGAGCTTCACCCCGAAGTGGCGAGCGAGCACGCCCGTGACGATCCGCGCCTTGAGGGGGCCGAAGCCGGGAAGCGCCGCCAGACGGCGGTGGAGCTCCTTTGCCGTGCCGGCCTCCCGCCATAGCCGGGCGGCGTCACCGCCGTAGGTCTCCGCGACGATGAGGCAGATGCCCTGGGCCCGCTCGGCCATGCTGCGTGGGAAGCGGTGGATCGCCGGCGGGGTGCGGAAGGCGGCGGCGAAGAGCTCGGGATCGATCGCGGCCAGGCGCCCGGGGTCGAGCGTCCCGAGCCGCTCGCGCATCCGCAGGGGGCCGAGGAACGCCTGCTCGATCGGGAACTGCTGGTCGAGGCAGAAGCCGATGAGCAGCGCCAGGGGATCTTCGGCGATCAGCCGGTCGGCAGTGGGATTCTCGGTCCATTCGAGGACGGGGGAAGGTTTGGGTGTGGGCATGCTCATTAGCCTACCCGAGGGACCTCCGGCTGTCTCCACGACGCTTGGGGGCAACCGGCCCGCCAAGGGGGTATCTCGATCCGGTCACGACGGTGGCAGCGGGCTCCCCGGGTGGTAACACCCAGGCCGATGGTCGAGGCTGACATCCACGCCCAGGCGCCACCCGGCGCTCATCGGCTCGCGATCAGCCGGCGAGCCGCGCTTGCTGTCGGCGCGGTGCTTGCCGCCAACACCGTCGGCGAGGGGATCCACGGACTGCTCGCGATGCGCTCGGGCGTGGCGATCGACTTCGTGGCCTTTGCCGGCGCCTCCCGGCTGCTCCTCGAGGGATCGCAGTGCCTCTACTGCGCGGTGCCCCTGCACGCTGCCGAGAGTGCCTACCTGGGCATTCCGCAGGCAGCGTCCGTACCATTCCGGAACCCGCCGCTCGCCGCGCTGGTCCTGGCCCCCCTGGCAGCTTTGCCCGCCACGCTCGGCCTGGTCGCTTTCCTCATCCTCTCGCTGCTCGCCGTCGGCGCCGGCGGGTGGCTCCTGGTGACCCGTCTGGGCTGCCCGTGGTGGACGTCGATCCTCGCCGTCCTCTCGCTGCCGGCGGCCTTCGGCCTCGCCGAGGGTCAGTGGGACCCTCTCCTCTTTCTCGCCCTGGTCGCCGCCTTGGTGCTTCTGGACCGATGCCCGCTGGTCGCCGGCCTCCTGCTGTCCATGCTCGCGATCAAGGTGCAGGCACTCTGGCTCGTCCCGGTCGCGCTGCTCGCGATGCGCCGCTGGCGCGTCCTGCTCGGGATGGGCATCGGCGCGGCGGTGCTCGGCGCCAGCGCGGTCGCGCTGCTCGGGCCCCATCTCCTGGACTGGCCACGCGCCGTGCTCCTCGCCGGCGGTGCTCAGAACGCCGCCGCCGTGGGCCCGGCCGGGATCGCCGCCTCGCTGTGGGGGAGCGGCGCCGGCTTCGTGGCCTTTGGGGTGGGTGGCGTCATCGCCGTTGTCGCGACCATGGCACTGCGCGGGAGGCTGCGGCAGGACCCCACCCTCGCCGTCGCCGCGGCGGCGCTGCTCTCGCTGCTGCTCTCTCCGCATGTCTGGGTGACCGACTTCCTACTGCTGGCGCCGGCGCTTGCCCTCGCCGGTCGCCGGCTGCCCACGTCGACTGCCGTCGCCGCGGTCCTGCTGTCACTCGGCTACGCGGTCGGCTCCCTCCCCTCCGCCCTGCTCGACCTGGATGCTTCCATTCCCGCCTTCCTGGCGGCGACCGGCGTCGTCCTGATCGTCCTGCTCCGCCGACCGAGGGCCCGCGGAGCCGCTCCGGCGACCTCGAGCTGAGCCGAGGGCGGCGCCCCGGCAACCGACTCGCCAAGGTGGTATCTCGATTCGGTCACGACGACCCGGATGGCGCCTCGCCGGGTGGTAAGACCGGGGCACGCCGGCCGTCCGAGGCCGCGCTGCGGCTTGCTCTGCGAGGTCATGGCAATCACGTCTGCGCTGGCGGTCCCCCCCGAGGAGATCGACCGGCGTCGCACCTTCTGGGTGGCCTGCGCCGGGCTCGCCATCGTCACCGCCGCGCTGATGGTCGCGATCGTCGTGCTGACCCGCGGCACCCTCACCTACATCATCGACGACGCCTATATCCACCTCTCGATGGCACGCACCTTCGCGACCACGGGAACCTGGGGTGTGGTGCCCGGAGACTGGGAGTCGGCGGACTCGTCCCCCGGCTGGATCCTCCTGCTGGCCGCCCTCATCAAGGTGGTCCCAGCGATCACGGAGTGGCTCCCCTTCCTCATCAACGGGCTGGCGGCACTGGTCGTGGTGTGGCTGGTCACGAGCCGCCAGGAACTGGTCGTGCTCCGCCGGGGCAGCAACTCGCCGGTGCGCTACCTCGCCGTGATGCTGCTTCCGAGCGTGCTCTTCCTGCCCGAGCTGATCGTCCTCGGGATGGAGCACACGCTGCAGACGGCGCTGGTCCTCGGGCTGCTGATCGCCTTCGAATGGCTGGTGCGAGACGGCGTCACCGCTCGCCGGGCGCTCGTCTATGCACTTTTCTGCCTGCTCGGCAGCGCCATCCGCTTCGAGACCCTCTTCCTGAGTGCCGGATGCGCGCTCGCCCTGGTGGTCCCGCCCCTCTGGTCGAGCCTCCGGTTGCGACGGCCGGACCCAGCGCTCTGGC
>Ga0181520_10008193_pt1 | contig 14972 bp, 14 predicted proteins | sample PEATcosm2014_Bin_29_FD_132451 | JGI IMG/M metagenome (GOLD analysis project Ga0181520, IMG submission 132451) | Peatland microbial communities from MTU Mesocosm Facility, Houghton, MI, USA - PEATcosm2014_Bin02_30_metaG | ecosystem: Environmental > Terrestrial > Soil > Wetlands > Peat | place...
CGATATGACACCGGGCCAGGCAGCTGACGTCCTTTCAGTCATCCCGCATGCGGATGCCGAGGATATTCTTGCGGCGCTCAATCCTGATACTGCGAGGAACCTGCGGGCGATTATGGAAAAACAGGAGGAGAAGGTGATCCATTATACAACCCAGAAGATCCTCACGTTCTCCCCGGATACACTTGTCGAGTATGTGCAAAACGATTATCCCCGGCATGCACGGGGAAAAGATGTCGTTATGTACGTCTACGTTGTGGATGGCGAGAACCGGCTGCTGGGTGTAATCGATTTAAAGGAACTTTTGAGTGCTGATGACAGAGCGCCTCTCTCCACGATCATGACCGAGAATGTGATTGCCTTAAATGCAGGTAGTACCCTTAAAGAGGCATCGAAGGAATTCGAACGGTACAATTTCCGGGCCCTGCCGGTCACTGACGACGACAAGCGCCTTGTAGGGGTCATCAAGTACCGGGATGTTATGAACCTGACCCACCACTTCCTCGAATAAGAATACGGGTCAGGATACAAGGAGTCCCTGCATGCCTGTTCTGCCATGCGGGACACACATTGAGACTGGAGGAGTAAAGGCATATTCACATGAACGGGGATCGCGATGCAGACCGCTGGGACAACGATTATTCCCGGCGGGGACGGGTCTGGGGCGGTGCAGTCCATTACCTGCCCCCGCTCTGTGACGGAGAGTGCGTTCTCGAACTCGGGTGCGGGAACGGGAAGACATTCTCCGCGCTCGTAGAAAAAAAGTGCGAAGTTATCGGCATCGACTTTTCTTCATCAGCAGCGATCCTGTGCCGGTCTCTTTCCCCGAAAAACGCCCGTGGGGAGATCGCCCTTGCCGATGTCCGTTCCCTGCCTTTTCGCGATGCATCGTTTGATTGTGTGATCGCGTTCCATGTGATCGGGCACCTGCCGGCAGCCGGACGTATCCGGTGCGCTCTTGAATCGGCACGGGTACTTAAGAGTGGGGGCACCCTGTATTTTTCCGGTTTTTCAGGAGAGGATTTCCGGGCCTGTACCGGCAGCGAGACTGAACCGGGCACGTTTGTGCGGAAAAACGGGATCGCCACTCATTACTTCATTGGGGATGAGGTACAGGAACTTTTCTGCGCATTACACCCCAGAGAATGCATCACCCGATGCTGGACGATGACCGTGCGCGGACAACCGCTTCCCCGGGCCGAGATCGCCGCTACGTTTAAAAAAATGTCCTGAAAACAGGGTTAATTTCATCATTGTCCTTTGGATCAAAAAGGAATTTTTAAATGGACGTGAGACGTTCTTTTCTTTCGTATTTGGATGTGATTGTGTGAAGAGATTATTCTTTTTAACTCTTATTGTGTGCATGGCAATTGTCGGATGCGTGTCAGCAGTGGCTCCCGCAGATAACCAGACGCCGATCGTAACGGCGACCACAGCCCCGCAGCTTATCGGAGGGGACATAGGGACATACCTTGTCAAGGCAAACGTGGACGGGGCAAATGTTACCTTCGATTCGGATTTCAAGGGTGTCACGAATAACAGCCAGCTGGCAGTACCGGTCTACACGACCGGAACCCCATACCGTGTCATTACTGTTGAGAAGGCCGGATATGCACTCTACTCGGCAAACATCACTTCAGTCCCGGGGAAAAATGAGACAGTTGAGATCGATGTGACCCTCGCGCCGCTCGCAGCAGCAAACACGACTGAAGAGCAGGCAAATGTGACCGCTCCGGCACCAGCAGGTACCCAGGCCAACGTAACCGCTGAAATGACAACCGCAGGGCAGACCTCACCGGAGCCGACCAAATCCGGCAGCCTGCCGTTTGCCGCCTTTGCCGCATTTGGTGTTATCGGTATCCTTTCGATCCGGTCACGGCGCTAAAATCAACCTTTTTTTATGCCGGGTCTGTCTGCCGGTTTTTAAGATTCATTAAGGATATCCGTATCCAGTACGTGCGTTGATTGTCCCGGGCTCTATCATAAAAAATCGTATCTGTCGAATCTGGTATAAACCTGGACCCTCACAACAGAATCATGAATACTGGGAAAAATGGAGGATGGTTCTCGGCTTGGAGGGTCCCTCCGGGGCATGGTGGGGCAACAAATGAGTTTTCGCATTTTCTTGTTTATCGATCCACCTCAGACGTTGTCCCTTCGGGAGCAGCAGTGCTTATCGTCCGTTTGGGGCTGGTAGAAATTTTTTCCCATCGTTGATGTTCTGCAATTTATTAAACAACCAAAAATTTCTGCGGAGGCTAAAAAAATCAGATAATACCTCCACTGACGATTAAAACGAAGTTTATTTCCTGCGCGGAACCGCCATGCCGCAGAGAGCAAGAGCGAGGATCGCGATAACGGTTCCTGAATCCGGAGCGTTTGCTTTCTTTGTGGGTGTCGGGGCAAAGTCCAGATCCTCAATAATCTGTGTCGTCTCGCCGGCATTTATGGAAACATTCGTTGTAAGGGTAACGAATCCGTCTGCTTCAAGCATGACTACATGCCTGCCCGGGGATATCTGGGAAAAGGTTCCGGGAGTGTCCCCGACATAGGTCGTATCAATATACACATGCACGTTTTCCGGGGATGAACTGATATTGAGTGCACCGAGTGCTGCGGCATTTGAGATAGGAACCGCGTTCGCTTTTGACGGATCGATAACCGTATGGTCAAGGCTCGGCAGGACCGATGAAGCGGTCAGCTGGCGGGAATACCCGTCAGGGAAAGTGACCGTTGTGACTTTCGGGGAAAAATCAGCAGAGATCACGCTGCTCACGGCAGAGTTCTGGAGGGCAATCTGGGCTTTCTTGAAATCCATAGATGCAGTCTGGTACTCCGTCCCGGTCGGTACGTCGGTTACGATGGCGAAATTTTTCAGGTAGAGATCTGCTTCTGACTTGGAAAATGAGAGGACCTCGGGTGGATCCGAACTTGTTGCCAGTCCTTTGACCATCTGTTCCTGGAGTATGGATTCGGGAATGGCATTTTCAATTACCCCGTCAAGGGTATACGTGAACGCGGCAGTGGCATCACCGTTTTTTGCGACCGTGATACTGAGGGAATCTGCCGTGAATGCCTGCACCGGAGCAACAAGGAGAAGTGTGATACAGAGAATGCCGCACAGGAAGAGCGGGTACAGGATCTTATGGTGGACTATCATGGTGATCACATGGCATACGTACTGTATTCAGTGTACCTGATTAGGACTTTTTCAACAATATACCTTGACATTACGTTCTCTGATGATCAGTCTGGAACAAAAAGAGCGGTGACGTTGATATAGCCCTCTCGTCCAATATCTGTATCATTCATGATAGAATCGATTATCGGCCTCATCTTCCATCTTGATCACCACCTGCTGGCCGTTACCCAGAGTTATGGTATCTGGACGTACCTCTTCCTGTTCTGCATCATATTTTTTGAGACCGGTTTTGTCATCACACCTTTCTTACCCGGGGACTCCCTGTTGTTTGTATCCGGGGCTGCGGCCGCGAGCGGGATCCTGAACATTGATCTCCTGATCGCGGCATACGTCCTCGGTGCGATTATCGGGGATACGGTCAATTACTGGCTGGGTAACTACATCGGACTGCACCTCTTCCAGGAACGGTTCCCGAATTTTATCAAAAAAGAGTATATTGACCGGACATACTCTTTTTACGAGAAGTACGGCGGCACTACCATCTTTGTTGCCCGGTTTGTGCCCATTGTCCGTACGTTTGCACCGTTCCTCGCTGGCGTCGGGTCGATGAAGTACCGGAAGTTCCTGTTCTTCAATGTGCTGGGGGCCGTCTCATGGACGCTTGTCGTTGTACTTGCCGGTTATTACGTGGGCAGGATCCCGGTTGTCCAACAGAATATGAGCCTGCTGCTTTTCCTCGTTCTTGCGGTGACTGCGGGAACGATCTTCCTCATCATTGCCGGGATTATCCAGGCCTACCGGCAAAAGAAGAAACCGGGCGGGCAGTGATTTTTTTTATGACCATTCGCGGGACTGCTAAAAATCATGCCGGATGAGACAGGAAACCTGTGAAACGAAGTAAAATTATTAAAAAAAGAACGATCTCTCCAGATACAGTCACAATTATTTCCTGCACGTAACCGTCATACCCTTATTATCCACTTTTGTGGCAATCGCGATCTCGAGGCCGATGGGTTTTAGGATCTTCTGGATCGTCTTACGATCTTTCTCCGTCACAATTGCAATCGACGGCCCGACAGAACTCATGCCAACAAATTCGAGGCCGGCCTCGCGCAGCATGCTCATGTACTGGTAGATACGGTAGCTGTGGTGTTCAATCTCTGCCCGTTTCGATCCCCGGAATTCGATCTCCCAGATGACATCCCCGATCTTTTTTACATCCCCGCGTTCGAGCGCCGGGATAAAATCCATCATGAGGAAATAGGCCTTGAGTTCCCGGTCCCGGTAATCAAGTGTTCTGGCCCGGTTCATCAGGAGGTCAAACTCTTTTGTGCCGGCTGATGAGGTGTCCGTGGGCGGGACAACGATAAACACGTTTTTTCTTTCGGCAAACTGGTGGTGGTACACGAGCACGAGTTCGTCACCCATCACCGCCATGCCTCCATGAGTGCTTGCTGCCGGACCGACTCCTGTCTCGAAACCGAATGCGATCGTTCCCTCTGCGGTCTCCTCGACATAGTTATGGCCGATCAGCTGGCGCAGCTGGGCATTTGAAAGCGGGGCACCAACTGCCTCGTTTAACGCTGTCGCAACCGCAATCATCACGGTGCTTGTCGATCCGAGGCCGACATGTTTGCGCTGGTGGTCGATCGCTTTTATTTTAAAACCACCGGTATAGCCGACTGCCTTGTTGAAAACGGCGACAAAGTTCTCGATAATGACCGACCGGTTGTAATCGATCACGAGGCCCTGCCTGGTGCACTCGACTTCAGCGGTGCAGTAGCACTGGATGGCAAATCCTATCCCGCCGCCGCCCGCGTGATCCGGTGCAAAACGGTTCATGTCAAGGACGGAAAGATGGATCCGTGCCGGTGCTTTTACCACGACTTTACCTTTCTTCGGGTACAGCCGGTAGGTGTTCTTTTCAAAACCGAGCGTCTTTGTAATTTCTCCGGGAAGGAATGACCTGAACTCGTATTCGACAAGGTCGAGATCGCCGCCGCGTATCATCATGACTGGCATTGTCTGTCACCGGTTACGCTTTCCGATCGAAGAAAATACTTTTCCCCGATGCCGAGAGCGGGATCGCAAAGGCGACCGTGCAGTCTTTCCCGAGAAATCCGAGGTTCATCGCGACCGATCCTGCCGTGTACATAATCCGGTTGTCCACGTTATGGATCTGGGCAGTTTTCACCGCAGACCCAAGGGCAATCCCGAGATCCGCCATCCGTACCGCACAGTTGGGGCCGGCATACACGCTCGTAGTGGATTTCTTTTTCTGTGCTGCTTTTACAACGGCGGTACAGGTCATGTACCCGCAGGCCCCGCAGTTGAGACCGACCGTGGCAACACCGCGCACACCGATGACAAGACACGTGTCAGAAGCGGCAACATTCCTGGCATCGCGCAGGAAATATCCCAGCCCGTTCTTCGTACCATAATCCGCCATCGCACGGGAGAGTTTTTTTATCTGGGTGTCCGTAAGTACGGCAAGGAGGATCTCATCGTCCCCGTGTGCTTTTGGGGCGGTGCGGGCCGCAAGCGCCATGAGTCCGGCAACTGCGGTCACTGCTGTTTTCTCAACAGTCATGCGTGAGTATGGGAGACTCCCGGAAGATAAATGCGAAGGGTTCACGGGATTGTGCGCGGGGAATCACGGTTGAAGATCCCGGGGGAGCCTGAATGCGATTCCGTCAAATACGGCGACCGTCCGTTCGCCTTCGAACACCATCACGCGGAACGTGTCGCAGATTTCGTTTACCGCGATACGTTCCGCAACCGCAACAAGCCAGCCTTTTGCGGGCAGGAGGTACTGGATGTGCACGGAGACTGCCGTATAGTTGTGTTCGCCACAGTTGGATGCAATGCCAAAGGCATGGTCGGCAAGCGAGAAGACGGCACCGCCATGCGCAATTCCGTGCGGGTTAAGTTTTCCGGCACAGTCCATTTCGACGCGTGCATAGCCGTCATGGGCCTCAATAATGTGCAGGCCCAGCAACCGGGCAAACGCATTGTCTTCAAATGCTGCAACCTGTTCACGCACAAAATCCGGTGATGTACCGGCCGGCGTTTTTCCGGCGCCGATCATAAGCGTTCCGCGCATGTGGTGCAGCCAGCCCGGTAATCACTTGTATTTTTTCTGGGTGTACGCATACTTCTGGGTCTCCCCGCCGTGGGCGACGATATAAAACCACTCGTACAGCGATTTGAGCGTACCGTACTGCTGGTACCGGCGCATGGAGAACCCGACCTTCAGTTTCCCATCAAACCGGATCTTCCCCTCGTCTTTCATGCGCATTGCGATCTCGATGTCGTCCCCGGCATCGATACACCGGTACATGCCGGCTTTGATAAATGCGTCCTTGCGGAACGCGGTGTTGCAGCCGAGCGTGTAGTAAAATGTGCGGCTGTAGTACCCGATCCGGGAGAAGGTATTTGCGAGAAAAAGTGAGAAATGGTTGCCGATACTGTCCTCGATAGGGTAGACCGGGCCGTAAACCTGCACGATTGCCGGATCTGCAAAATTGTTCCTGATCCGCCCGAGCCAGTCCGGCGGGAGGATACAGTCGGCATCGGTCGATGCGATAATATCGCCTTTTGAGGCCATTACACCGTCGTTTCGTGCCCCGCCGACTTTCTTTGAGGTCTGGATAAAGACCTTATCGGCATACTTACGGGCAATCTCGCAGGTACTGTCTGTTGACCCTCCGTCAACGACAATGATCTCGTACTCGCTCCTATCGACCATTTGGTGTGAGAGCGAGACAAGGCACTGGGCGATATTCTCCTCTTCATTGAATGACGGGACGATTACCGATATCATGCGGGTCAGAAAAACTCCTGTACATTTTTTAGGTTGTCGGATTATAAGCGTGATGCCGGTGAAAGTAAATCTGGTTCAGGCCGGATACGATTTTACGAAATCCAGCACGCTCCTGATACAGCCGTCCATGTTGAGGTACTCGAACTGGGCAAACCGGCCCACGAGCGGGATGCCAATCGACCCGCAGTAGTCCCGGAGAATCGCAATATTTTTCTGGTATTCTGTGTCGTAGACCACGTAGGCAAACGGCTGGTGCACGACAGATGCAGAGACGATCTGGTCCGGCGTTACCAGGTTCATTTCAGCCAGTGTGCCGGTGACTTCTGCAATAAGATTCTCATCAGTCATATGAGCTACGTTGTCGCCGGGCTGGTGCGTGATCTCGGCGAGGATCGCGCTGTGACCTTCAGGCGCCACGTGACGGCTGTACTGGGATGGGAACGAGATCCGGTTGGTCTTCCCGAGCGCCGGGTCGGGGATGTAGAGCCACGAATAATCCGGCACGCTTCCTATAAGACCGATGTTGACACAGACAAGCGAGTTGTACGTGAGGGCAGCGCAGGCCTTACGGACTGACGGCGGAACATGATCAAGTGCCGCAATCAGGTGCTGGATAGGAATGGTTGAGATGATATGGTCTGCCTCGATCGATTCCGTGCCGCTGCTGATAAGCCACCGACCGCCTAGTTTTCTGATCGAGCGGATCCGGAAATCAGTTCTGATGTATGGCTCTACCGGCCGTGCGATTGCCTTTACGAGTGCTTCGATCCCGCCGTCAAGCGGGTAAGAGAAGACCGACTGGTGGGTGTACCCCTCGGTCGGGATGCCAATCGCGGATTTGATTACGTCATCGACCGGCGGCCTCGGGATGCGCCCGTCTACCCAGTGCCGGGACATCTTTTCTGTCGGGTACTTCCAGATCTTCTCGTTATACGGCACCATGTAGCATTCGGCGATCCCTTTCCCGAACGTGTAGTAGATCCAGTCGCGGAATGTTTCCGGCGCCGGAAGGTCGCCTTTTTCCACGGCCACAAGCGTTTTTACAAACTCGCTGATGCAGAAGAACCGGTCCTCTGGGGGCAGGTCGGAGAGGCCATTCTCAAAGGGGTACTTCACGTACCGGCCCTTGTAGAAGATCTTCGTATTCCGTGAATTCTCCTGCTCGTTCCCGGCAATCATCTGCCGCATGAAGGTGAGAACTTCGGAATCCCTTGAAAAAATGATGTGCGAACCGCCGATATCGAACGTGAACCCACCGGTGGTCCGTGACCGGCAGAGCCCGCCGTATTCTGGCTCTGCTTCAAGGACCACAAGATCTGTTTTTTTTTCGTGCAGGAGCCGGGCCAGTGTCAGGCCGGACAACCCGCCCCCGAGAATTGCCGTTTTCACTGCCCAACTGTTGGCGGGCAGCATTTATAGAACTCACCGTCACTTTGCATTGTGGGTAATCTCCCCAGTCCGTATGCCCTGTTCACAGGTTTAACAGGATCAGATCGATAATGTTATGCTATAACATGGCAGACTCTTTATTCATACCCCGGAGGGTAGATCAAAGTGGACCTGAGCATTCAGTTTATCCTGGCCATCCTGCCCATTCTTTTGATCTTTATCGGACTTGTTTTCTTTAAGCAGTCCGGGACACTGATGGGCATTGTCGGATGGATTCTGACCGTTATCGTTGCAGTCATGTTTTTCCAGACCAGTCTTCCTGTTGCACTGGCGGCGTCATGGTACGGCGTGCTCTCATCGTTTGGGATCTCGCTGATGGTACTCGTAACCATCCTGCAGGTTACCATGATGGACGTGACCGGCGCGATCAGCAGCATCACGGCATATATCAAAACGGTCGCTGCAGAGCGGTACGAACAGATCATGATCCTGAACGTAGGCTTTGGGACGTTTCTGGTATCTATCGGGGCAACGCCGGTAACAATGCTCCCGCCCATCATGCTTGCGCTCGGGTTCTCACCTCTCGCTGCGGTAGCCCTGCCCTGTATGGGATATGACCCGCTGACCTCTTTCTCGCTGCTTGCGGTGCCAATCACCCTGCCGGCATCGGCCTTTGGCCTGAACGTGAGTACGCTGGGGATTACTGTTGCATGGTTCCTGCCGGTGATTTCAACCTGTATCGCGCTTGCCATGCTCTGGGTCGCCGATGGTTTTAATGGTGTAAAAAAAGGATTTTTTACGGCACTTGTCTCCGGCCTGACGCTCGGGCTCTGTGCAATTCTCTTTGTACACATCCTCCCGGCTTCGGCCATCGGCCTTGTGGGTGTCTTCTCGGGCCTTGTTACCATTGTGGTCATCTTCCTGATGCGGAAGATCCGGGGCAGGCCGCTTGAGGTTGCTGACCCGGCAGCCGTTTCTGCAGCTGTTGAGGAGCGGAAAAACAAGATGCCGCTCTGGAAGGCATCGCTTCCCTGGCTGGTTCTCGTGATCTTCTGTATCATCATCAGCATCCCCATCATCCAGGGAGGCCTGCATGCATTCCTCGGCAACCTGCAGAAGATCCCGGTCATGGCCGATCAAATTGTCGATTTAAAACTCCTCAACCAGGCGTATTTCTGGGTGCTTGTGAGTACACTTATTACCGCACCCATCCTGATCCGGTCAAAAGATGAGGCAAAGAAGATCACCTTGCTCTGGCTCCGGCGGGCGTGGAGCCCGACCCTTGCCGCGATGGTTTTTTTCGCTATAGCCTATGTAATGGACTGGTCAGGAAAATCAGTGATCAACGGTGCGCTTACATTTGCGTCGGGCGCATCCGGCTTCAACATGAACATCGTGATCGGCCTCGTGCTCGCACTTGTGTTTGGCCTTGCGTTCCCGTTGGTAAGCCCATCACTGGGACTGTTCGGGTCGTTTGTCTCGGGCAGCGAAACCTCTTCCAACGTTATGTTCTATGGTATCCTCAAAAAATCGACCGATGTCCTCAATCTTGACTTTATGAAAGTCTATGCAGCCCATATGGTTGCAGGAGGCATTGCGTCAGGTGTTGCAGTTGCAAAGATTGTCAATGCTGCTGCGGTTGTCGATAAGATCGGTATAGAAGGGGAAGTCGTTCGAAAGGTTGCACCGGTTGCAATTCTGCTGACGATCATAACCGGTATTATGCTGGTACTGATGCTGATCTTCTGATCCACTTTTTTTAGCGGATCCCCGACGTACCAATCAACCCGTTTTTCCAAATGTTTGAGGGCCGGGTATAGTGAATTTGAACCCCGGGCCTGCGAGACATATCCTGTGATGATGATATGGCGCACTGTTCAGAGGTCCGCGAGCTTTTATAAGAGCAGGAAAAAATTACCGCCCCCCACCGGTAATGATAAACGATCTTCAGTACCGGGTAGACGATCCCGAATATTCCCGGTACAGCGCGGCACCAATGAAAACCGGCACGGGAGTATACGGAACAAATAATCCCCTCTTTCTTTTACCGGATGTCCGCTGAAAGGAATTTTTCACTCCCTAATTTTCCGGCACACGAAAATCATTCCGCAGATCCCGGCAGCAATAAGTGCCACGAGTCCGCCAGACCCGGCCTGTGTTGCCGTGACCGATGTATCTGCTGCTGACGGGATCGGCTGCAGGGTGACCGTGGCCTCGTTGACCAGATCCGGCAGGATGGTGATCTGCGTAGTGGCGGTCTGGTAGCCATCGGCGGTTACCGTGATCGTGTGGGCGAAGCCTGCCGTTATATCGTCAAAGTCCACGTTCCAGCTGGTCGAGGCTGTGCCGGTGCTCGACTCACATTCCCTGTTGTCGATGCAGACCTGTCCGAGACCCGGGTAGACAAAGACCCTCACCGTACCAGTCCCGGATGATGTGGTCACGGGCGCGGGGGTCTCGGTGGCGACAGGAACAAGATAGATCTGCAGGGTGACGGTATCGCCATTGTAGTCCATGTAGAACGTGTCGGTATAATCCTCGTAACCCTCGGTATCGTAGACTTTGATCGTATGGTCCCGTCCCCCGGCGACAGTATCAAACTGCGTGCTGCTGTACCCGGAAAGCGACCCCCGGGCAACCTGGCAGGTGGTATCGACGCAGATGCTCCCGCTGCCCGGGTGGACAAAAACCTGTACGATGTTTGTGGTGGCAGCAGCAGTGGCGACAAGCGAGAGGAGCGCGAAGATGCAAATGATTCTCGCGAGCGGGTGCATGGACTTCATACCGTGATGTGGAGGAGGTCAGGGGATAAGGATTATGTTATGCGCTCTCGGAAATGTGCCGTATGGCTGTAGAGAAAAAATTATTTGCTGCTTATCACGGTCTTTGTGCCGCGTAAAATTGCAATCCTTCCGGTCCGGATCAGTTCCTTGATCCCGAACTGGCGGAGCAGTTTATCCATCGCGTTGATCTTGTCGGTATCCCCGACAACCTGGAGCACCACCGATTTTGCTCCCACATCCACGATCTGGGCGCGGAAGATCGTCGCGATCTGCATGATCTCGGCCCGGGTCGAACCCTGATCGGCCGTCACCTTGAACATCACCAGTTCGCGTTCGACCCGCTCGTTGTCGGTCAGGTCCGAGACCTTGATCACATCGATGAGCTTGTTGAGCTGCTTCATCACCTGCTCGATCTGCGCATCGTCACCGATCACGACAATGGTGATCCGGCTCATGTCCGGCTCCTCGCAGGGACCGACTGCAAGGCTCTCGATGTTAAAACCGCGCCTGGAGAAGAGGCCCGTGACTCGTGAGAGGACACCGGCCTTGTTCTCCACAAGGATGGATAACGTGTGCGCCTTCATAATCGCGGATGCCCTCCGATCATCTCGTTAATCGCAGCCCCGGCCGGCACCATAGGGAACACATTCTCCTCCCGCTCGATCCTGAAGTCGAGCACGAACGGCCCATCGCAGTCCACCGCGGCTTTTAAGGCTGGCATCACGTCTTCGCAGGACTCCACCTTGATGCCGTCGATGCCATACGCCTGCCCGATCTTTACGAACTCCACCGGCGGGAGCTCGGTGTACGAGTAGCGCCGGTCATAGAAGAGTTCCTGCCACTGGCGCACCATCCCGAGGAACATATTATTCAGGATAGCGATCTTCACCGGGATCTTGTACTGCGCCACCGTTCCCATCTCCTGTATGTTCATCTGGATGCTCCCGTCGCCGGCCACGTCAAAGACCGGGACATCAGGCCGGGCAAAGTGCGCCCCGATGGCTGCGGGAAAACCGTAGCCCATCGTGCCAAGGCCACCGGAGGTGATCCACGTCCGGGGCTGGCGGAAGCAGAAGTACTGGGCAGTCCACATCTGGTTCTGACCAACTTCCGAAACGATCACTGCGTCGCCTTTTAAAAGTTCGTTCATCTGCTGGAGGATGAACTGCGGGTGCAGGCAGCCATTGTCCTCCCCGTACCGGAGCGGGTGGTGCTGCTTCCAGTGCTTGATCTTCTTGTTCCACGCCTCGCAGGCGCCGATCTTCTTCAAACCCGCGATCATATCGGTCAGCACGGATTTGACATCGCCGACAATCGGCACGTCCACGCGCTTGTTCTTTCCGATCTCGGCCGGATCGATATCGATGTGAATGATCCTTGAATGCGGCGCGAAGGTGTCGATCTTACCCGTAACCCGGTCATCGAACCGGGCTCCTATCGCAATCAGAAGATCGCATTCCGTTACAGCAAAGTTCGCGTACTCAGTGCCATGCATGCCAAGCATCCCGAGGTTGAGCGGGTGATCGCAGGGAATGCAACCGATTCCCATGAGGGTGGTCGTGATCGGGATGCCAAGGGATGTCGCAAATGTCACGAGTTCCGGTGATGCATTGGACGAGATCACGCCTCCGCCCGCGTAGATGAGCGGGCGCTCAGCAGCGGTGATCAGTTCGATTGCCTTGTCGATCTGGCGCTTGTTCCCTTTGTATGTCGGGTTGTAGCCCCGGAGTGTAACTTTTTCCGGCACGACCGGTTCTTTTACCGAACGGGTGTTGACATCCTTTGGCAGATCGATAAGGACCGGTCCCTGCCGGCCCGTGCCCGCGATGTAGAACGCTTCTTGTACTACGCGGGGGATATCGGTGGTATCCTTGACAAGGTAGTTGTGCTTGGTAATCGGCATCGTGATGCCCTGGATGTCCGATTCCTGGAAGGCATCGTTCCCAAGCATCGTGGTCGGCACCTGGCCGGTAATGGCGACAAGGGGGACCGAGTCCATATAGGCCGTCGCAATCCCGGTGACCAGGTTGCAGGCACCGGGCCCCGATGTAGCAAGGCATACCCCTACCCGGCCGCTCGCGCGGGCATACCCGTCCGCGGCATGCGCAGCTGCCTGCTCGTGCCGTACCAGGATATGCCGCAATGGTGAATCATAGAGTTCATCATAGATCGGCAGCACTGATCCCCCCGGGTAACCGAATATCGTATCGGTACCCTCGCGCTGCAGTGCTTCAACGAGAAGTTTTGCCCCGGTCTTCATGGTCGTTCCTCAAGTAATCTGTTCATTCCGGCGATCATCGCCTCGACGCTCGCCATGATAATGTCCGTGCGGGCGCCTCTTGATGTAATTATCTTCCCGTCTTTACTTAACCTTACGGTCACTTCAACGAGCGCGTCGGTCCCGCCGCTGATCGCGTCCACGTGGTACTCTTCGAGCCGGATGTTTGCGGCATCGGCGACCGATTTGCTGAGCACCTGCATCGCGGCATCGACCGGCCCGTCACCCGTTGCCGCGCCGGTCGTTTCCCTGCCCCGGACTTCGAGCGTGACCGATGCCGTAGGGATCATGCTGCTCCCAGAGACCACGGTGAACTGCTTGAGCCGGATAACCGGCTTGCACTCCATCGCAAGCACCGCGTCGGCAACGGCCATAAGGTCGGCATCGCTCACGCGTTTCCCGGAATCGCCGAGATCCTTGATCCGGGTAACAATCGCCTTGAGCTGCTGATCATTTGGCGCATACTTCATCTCGTGCAGCGCCGCTTCGACCGATGCCGAGCCGGAATGTTTCCCGAGCACGATCCGGCGTTTCCTCCCGATCTGCTCAGGCTGGATGGACTCGTAGGTGGCAGGCTCCCGGATCACGCCGTGGGCATGGATGCCGCTCTCGTGGGTAAATGCCATCTCTCCGACGATTGCCTTGTTGACCGGCAGCGGCACTCCTGTGAGGCGCGAGACAAGGGTCGAGAGGGAATAGATCTCCTCTTTTTTGATCCCGGTCTCGTAACCGTAGAGCACCTCCAGTGACATGACCAGTTCCTCAAACGGCGTGTTCCCCGCCCGTTCGCCAAGGCCGTTTACCGTCACATGAGCGCAGGTTGCGCCGGCTTTTAAAGCCGCGACCGTGTTTGCGAGGGCAAAGCCGAGGTCGTCGTGGCAGTGGATCGAGAGCGGCGCGATCCCCGCAAGCGGCGGGATGAAGTATGCGCACTTCTCGGGCGTAAGCACGCCCACCGTGTCGCAGAAGCAGAGCCGGTCGGCTCCGCGGTCCACGCCGCCGGAAAAGACGTGCGCGAGAAATTTCTGGTCGGCCCGTGAAGCGTCCTCACCGGAGAGTTCGATGATGAGCCCCCGGCTCTTCGCGTACTCGACCGAGCTCCACGCCATCTCGGCAACCTGCTCCCGGGTCTTGCGCATCTTCTTCTCGATGTGCAGGTCGCTCACCGGGATCACGAGATGGACCGAATCGGCGCCGTTGTCCGCGGCATAATCGATGTCGGTCTTTACGGCCCGGACAAACGTGCAGGTCTCTATCGGGAGCCCGGCACCCGAGATAAACCGGATCGCGTCCTGTTCTCCCGTGGATGTCGCAGCAGAGCCGGCTTCGACAACATCGACACCGATGTCTGCAAGCCTTGTCGCAATCTCTAATTTCTGGTCCGGGTTTAACGACACACCCGGGGTCTGTTCCCCGTCTCGTAACGTGGTATCAAAAAAGCGCAGTTTACTGGCTAATATGTTGTTCGGAAATGAGCAACATTTATTTAAACCCATATTTTCACCATTCAGAGAACCCATATCATAACACATCCTGAATTTGAATCGGACGTAAATTTAC
>Ga0181520_10008194_pt1 | contig 14972 bp, 13 predicted proteins | sample PEATcosm2014_Bin_29_FD_132451 | JGI IMG/M metagenome (GOLD analysis project Ga0181520, IMG submission 132451) | Peatland microbial communities from MTU Mesocosm Facility, Houghton, MI, USA - PEATcosm2014_Bin02_30_metaG | ecosystem: Environmental > Terrestrial > Soil > Wetlands > Peat | place...
CAAGATCACCGGGCTTCACCGCAATCATATTCGGCTCGCTGTTGCTGATGGGCTGTTCAACTCCGGCCCCGCGGCTGGCGGACGCGCCATTGCTTCCACTCACGAACAAACGCGAAGGCAACCCGGTGTCTGAATCGGCCGGACCGATCCTCCACCTGAACCCTGATCCCGGAAAATCACCGGGCAATCCAGTGTCTGAATTCATGTATTTCGTGCCGCTGATCTCGCTGGAGCCGGTTTCCGTCGTCAAGAGCCCTGGCAACACGCAACGAGCGCGAATGGTGTCCGCCGTGCGGTCTTTCAAGGCCAAGTCATTCCTGGTGACCTGTGAATTTGAGTTCACCGGCGAAGGCACCCAACGAAACGTTTTTGACCATACGGAGAAAATCCGCCGTCACGAACGCGAGCTAAAGGCAGGCGGCTTGCTCGACCATCAACTTGGTTCCATCAATGTCGAAGGGGCAGGCAGTTTCAGCATCGAGGTGGAGGGGACGATGACCGGCCGCGTTCCGACCGTCACCGAAGTTCGGCTGCGATTCAATGGCGGCGGGCGGCCGAGCCTGGTAACCATTGATCTGCACGACATCGGATATTTCGACGGTGCCATCCGGTTTCGCAATGAAAAAGTTGCCCGCGTCAACACCCTGATTTTTCGAAGACAGCCGGGGCCGACCAAAATGGAGATTACGGTGGCGTCGGTGAAACGGAAGGATGCCGACGACAATCTTTGGCAGGATCTCGTGGGCAGCTTGAAGGCGACCACGGTGAACCTGTTTCTCAAACCGATCGCGGTGGAACCCTCCGGAAACGAAGCGATGCTCAATTTCGGTCTCGCCCTCGCGTCGGGGTCTCCGACGTTCACCTTCCCACGCGCCAGAAATCTGAAGGCCGGCGGCATTGGATCCGAGCACGAAGCAATTGCCTCAAACTGATCAAGGGAACACATGAAACCAATCCACCGTAGGCGGGAGACTCGACCAGCATTCCGACGGCACTGGGATGGTGACCTGGGAGATGGGTGAAACACCCTATAGCGGCCGCACGGTTTCCTGCCCTATGCTCATGCCGTGACGGTCAACTATAACCAAAAACCACTGACGATTGGTCGAGTTATTCGCGAGCGCTGCCAACGCCGGCGGCGGCGGAAAGCCGGAATGAGGATGTGGCCTCCCGTCAATGCGCACCCGGTTAAAGTTCGAGGACATAACCGCTTTGTGACTCTTGATCCCGTTCTCAATAAAATTTTCCCATCCGTATGAATAAACCTCCTGAAGCTCCTTGCGACCAGGCTGCCGAGCCGGATCAAAACCAGGCAACCCTGCCCCATCGCATTCTCGTGGTGGAGGACGATCGCGAACTCCGCCAGATCAATGCCAAGGTGCTGATTCAGTCCGGCTATGTGGCGGACGAAGCCGAGGATGGCGCCGCCGCCTGGGAGGCGCTTCAGGCCCATCGCTATGATCTTCTGATCACCGACAACAACATGCCCAAACTGACAGGCATGGGGCTGATCAAGAAGTTACGTTCCGCCCACATGGAATTGCCGGTCATCATGGCCACCGGAACCGTACCCACGCAGGAGCTGGCCCAAAATTTGTGGCTTCAACCCGTCGCCACGCTGGCAAAACCCTATGCCGCCGACCAGTTGCTGGATACGGTCCAGAACGTCCTGCGGACGGGGTTCTCAAAAAGTGACCATCCCCGCCTGGCTCCCAAACCCAACGACATTGGAACATTCTCGGTTGAACGATACTCCCCCAACCGCAAGCCGGAGTGGGACACATTTGTATTCTCAGCCAAGAACGCGACCTTCCTTTTCTCCCGCGACTACATGGACTATCACCGCGACCGGTACGCCGACCATTCGCTGATGATTTTCAACGATCGGGCATTGGTTGCCGTGTTGCCGGCGAACCTCAACGCCGAAGGGGTACTGGTCAGCCATGAAGGGTTGACCTATGGCGGACTCGTGGTCTCCCGCGACGCGACACTGGGTGATGTGCTGGCATGCTTCCATGCGGCGTTGCAACACCTGAGCCAAAGGCATGTTTCCAAACTGATTTACAAGCGGATTCCGGGTTTTTACAACACGCTCCCGGACGACGAAGTGGCCTATGCCTTGTTCCTCCTCGAGGCCCGGCTTTATCGCCGCGATTGCGCGACGGCGGTGGCGCAGGCGGACCGGCTTCCCCTCCGCCGGGACCGCAGGAGTCTGATCAAGAAAGCAATCAATTTTGGGGTCCGGATCGTCCCGGAAACATCGTTTCAGCCGTTTTGGGAACAGGTTTTGGTGCCCCAACTGGCTGCCCGGTACGGGGCCAAACCTGTGCACACCCTCGAGGAAATTACCTTGCTTGCCTCACGCTTTCCCGAACAGATCAAACAATTCTCGGCCTATTGCGGCGATGAAATTGTCGCCGGTACGACGATTTACGAGACGCCAACCGTAGCGCACGCGCAGTACGCCTCGGTCACGGAAAAGGGACGCAAGCTGGGCGCGCAGGCTTACCTGTTCAATTCGCTGATCGAACAATACAAGGACAAGCGTTTCTTTGATTTTGGCATCTCCAATGAGAAGGAAGGCCGTGCCCTGAATCATGGCTTGTTGGAGTGGAAGGAAGGTTTTGGCGCGCGCTGCTACGCGCACGATTTTTATGAGATTGCGACCGGGAATTACCCGAAGCTGGAACCCGTGTTACAGGTCCGGCCCAATATGGTTTTGGCGCCGCCAGGGATGGGGCAGGCATCGCCTTCCGCCTCCGGCGATCAATCCGTTCGGGCATATTTCGCGCATCCCAAGGCGCTGATTGATGAAGGGGTCTCGATTGGCCAGGGGACACGGGTCTGGGCCTTTGCCCATGTTGTGGGCGGGGCGATGGTTGGAAAAGACTGCAATGTTTGCGATCACACGTTCATTGAGGGAGGAGTTAAAATCGGCAATCGCGTGACGATCAAGTGCGGCGTCTTTCTCTGGGACGGTCTGACGGTGGAAGATGACGTTTTCATCGGGCCTAATGCAATTTTCACGAATGATTCCCGTCCGCGGAGCAAACAATATTTAAAAGCGCCTCTCGCCACCGTGCTGAAGGAGGGCTGCGCGCTGGGGGCGGGCAGCACAACCCTTCCGGGCATCACCATTGGGCGTTGGGCCATGGTTGGTGCCGGTTCCATTGTCACTCATGATGTCCCGGATCACGCCCTGGTGGTGGGCAGCCCGGCCCGGTGGCGTGCCTGGATTTGCCGCTGCGGAGAAAAACTTTTTCCAACCTCCGGCCGGCTTCTGGGCTGTGCCTGCGGGCGATTTTATGAGCAGATCGCTGAAAATGAACTGAACGAGTTTACCGTGAATGGCAGTCTTCAAGACCTGCCGGGGAACCGGGTTGCGACGGACCTCAGTGAAGCCATCATCAAAAGCAACGGACACCCAGCGGCCAATGGCCGGTGAAGCCGGGTCGTGTTCCGGGGTGGTCCGGCGGCAAGTGTTGCATTCCCTTTCGGAAACCCGGCCTCAAACAGCGACTGCGAAATTCATCGGATTCCTGGTAGGGTAACACCCCATGGCATTAAGAGGTTGCCCGACTTATTCTCCTGTCATTGGAAAAAGAGGACTCGTCCCAAATTGAACGAAGTCATCTCGGATAAACAACAACAAATTAACAGAACACCGATGAACGCGCTTAAAAATTTATTCCTTGAAGAACGGGCGGGCCATTCAGATGCGAAACGGCTCAGGCCGGACAATGACATCATCGGTTGCGGCCCAAAAGTTTATTAACCGTGGAAACTAAGAACATGGATTTCCCGATCGAATTGGATGCACTAAAGTGTTCTCCTTCATCCGAGGCAATTCAAAACCTGCACTGGAAACGCACACTGGATGCTTGGCTCATCCTGTTGGCGCTGCCATTTCTGATTCCGCTGGCACTGCTGGTGGCTCTGTTGATTCGCAGCGGTTCGCGCGGGCCGGTTCTGTTCAGGCAGGAACGCGTTGGTTATCGGGGGAGGCGCTTCACGTGTTTCAAGTTTCGAACCATGTTTGTGGGTGCCAGCACGAGCACGCATCAGGGGCACCTGCATCAACTGATGAATTCGAACACCCCCATGATGAAAATGGACTCACGAGGGGATGCACGCATCATTCCGTTTGGTTTGTTGCTCCGGACGTCGGGCCTGGATGAACTGCCCCAATTGATCAATGTGCTGCGGGGTGAAATGAGCCTGGTCGGGCCGCGCCCCTGTTTGTCTTACGAATACGACAACCATCTGCCATGGCAGAAGGAACGGTTTGAAACCCTGCCGGGTTTGACCGGACTCTGGCAAGTGAGCGGGAAAAACAAGACCACCTTCGTGGAAATGATTCATTTGGACATCAAATATGCGAAGAACCAGACCCTCTGGTGGGATTTGAAAATCATTCTAATGACAATTCCGGCCTTGATCATTCAAATGTTGGAGACGCGTCACGCGAGGAAATCGTCCTTTTCTCCAGTTCGCATGAAGACCAACCATTCCAAGGGGACCACCCAATCGCCTTTCCTTACACAAGCGGCGCTAATGGGAACGGTTCGGGCCAGAGATGGCGAATACGGTTGGACAAGGAAAGAATCAAAATTGAATTTATAACATGGCAAAACAAATCAAAGTGGGTGTTGTCGGATGCGGTTATTGGGGCCCCAATCTGGTTCGCAATTTCAGGTCGCTTCCCGATTGCAGCATGAAAATGATGTGTGACGTCAGTGAAAACCGTTTGGGTCATCTTAAATCGCTGTACCCGGAGGTCGAAGGCGAGCTGAATTACCATCACATGCTTAACGGCGTCGGCCTCGACGCGGTCATCATTGCCACGTCGGTCAAATCGCATTTCCCGATGGCCAAGGCGAGCCTCCAGTCTGGCAAGCACACCTTCATCGAAAAGCCGATGGCGGCCTCATCCGCAGAGTGCGAGGAGTTGATCGATATCGCCCAGGAAAAGGGATTGGTGCTGATGGTGGGGCATACGTTCCTGTATTCACCGGCGGTCAGGAAAATCAGGGAAATCGTGCAGCGCGGCGACATTGGAGACATTCGTTACATTTGCGCCCGGCGGTTGAACCTGGGACTTTTCCAGAAAGACATCAACGTCGCCTGGGACCTGGCACCCCATGATATCGCCATTATTTTGCACATCATGGAAACGGAAGTAGTCACCATCAACTGTACGGGCAGCGCGCATATCACGCCTGGAGTGGAGGATGTGACGGCCATGTGGCTCAATTTTTCAGGAAAACGCTCGGCCATCATTCATAGCAGCTGGCTTGACCCGAGAAAAGTCAGGGAAATGACCATTGTCGGCAGCAAACAAATGATTTTCTACGACGATGTTTCCCAGCTTGAGAAAATCCGGGTCCTGGATATGCGGGTCGAAAGGCCGCCGCACTACGACACCTTTGCTGAATTTAACTACGCTTATCATTACGGGGACGTCCACGTTCCTCATATCAAGCACGAGGAGCCGCTAAAAACCGAATGTCAGCATTTTCTGGATTGCATCAATCAGGGGATAACTCCATTGACAGATGGCAAACAAGGACTTGAATTGGTCCGCATTTTGGAGGCCTCTTCCCAATCGCTGAAACAAGGCGGCGCCTCGGTCAATCTTGCCGCCCGAAAAATGGCAACAGTTAAGCGACAGGATTCCGGAGCCGACCATGCGCAGGTTAACGGTTGGAATCGCAAAGCAAGAGACTTTGCGCCAAACCGGCAGGAAGCGACGATTGGAATTTTCAGCGCGGGCCGGACAAACCCGTCAGGTTCGACCTTGTGAGTTTTCGTGGTGGCCGGGGCAAAATCTGAAATGGGGTGAAGACCCCATAGCTGCCGCATCGTTGCCCAGCCTATACTCACAGTATGAAACAAAAAAGAATTCCTCCGGGCCAAAACCAAAACCCGGCCAGCGCGTCACGGTCGGCGCCAGGTGCGAACTTCAACCAAAACGAAATTGATTCTGCGTCATCACCGGACGAAGCGGCCAGAAAGTCCTACTTCAGCTATGCGAACCAAGGTTCACGGCATGGGCATGAGGTGCAGCATTGGCTGGAGGCCGAGGCGCAAATGCTCACGGAACGCAAACTCACCCGGACACACGGGTTTCACAACCCGACGTAAAACAAAACCGGCCGCCAAACCAAAAAACGAAAGAATTGCAATTTTATGAAAGCCTTGAACAGCACACTCGCGGAAGCGCCCAAAATGTATGAAACCGAAAACGACATCTCCAAAGAGCGCCGGTCGGAACTGAACGCGCTCATGAATCAGCGGCTGGCGTCTGCCGTGGATCTGCAGACGCAAATGAAACAGGCGCATTGGAACGTGAAAGGCCCGAGCTTCATCGGCCTGCACGAACTTTTCGACAAGGTGGACGAAGCCGTGGAGTCGTACGTGGACATGATCGCCGAACGCATTGTGCAACTGGGCGGCATCGCCGAGGGCACGGCGCGCGTGGCCGCATCGCGTTCGCAACTCGAAGAGTATCCGCTCACGATCGCAGATGGCATGGCCCACGTCGAAGCCGTCGCCCGTGCACTTTCCACCTTCGGGCAGGAAGCCCGCAACACGATCAACGAAGCGGACGAGCTGGACGACGCCGACACGGCGGATCTGTTCACCGAAATCTCGCGCGGAATAGACAAGTGGTTATGGTTTGTTGAAGCCCATTCCCAAGCCACAAAATAAAAAAACCATTTCCAATACACAAACCAAACCAGGAAACAAACGAAACACATGAAAACCAAATTCACCCTGCTCGCCATTGGCAGTTCACTGCTGCTGGCCGCGCCCGCATTGCTGGCACAAAACATCTTCACCTCTAACACGCAAACCCGGCAATACCATAGACCGTTTGAGGGCGAACGATTGCTGCTTCCGGCTGGCCTCAAGGAGAAGTTGAATCTCACCGATCAGCAAGAAGCCGAACTGAAGCCAATCGAGGACGACTTTGCCAACACCAGCGAGCAATACCAGGCAGCCAATCAACCCCGGATTGATGCGGCTCTGGAAGCGAATCGTCAGGCGCGCGCATCGGGGGACACTGCACAAATTCAGGCAGCGCGGCAACAGTTGCAAGCTGTCTGGGCCGGTCTCCAGCCATACCGGGTGGCAGCCGTCAATCAACTCAAGCCGTTGCTGACGCCGGATCAACTCACCATTTTGGAGGATCCCAGGAACCAATGGCGCGAGAATCATGTTCATGAAGCGAACGACCCGTCGGCGAATTGAATCATAACTGCAACCGATCCACCATGATCCCACGGATGCCACAGAAACAGCCGGCAGTTAAAAAGATCATGCCAGCCTTAACCACCAAACAAATCAACATTCACTTGAAATCCATTCCGGATTGGTCGAAACGCGCGCAAACCATTTGCCGCACCTTCAAGTTTGAGGGATTCCTGATGAGCATCGCTTTTGTGCGCCGAATCGCCAAACGCGCTCAAAAAATCAATCACCATCCGGATATTGATATTCGTTTTGACCAGGTGAATTTGACGCTCACCACGCATGATGAAGGAGGAATCACTGAAAAAGATTTCTCCCTGGCCCGCCAATGCGATGTGGTCTTCTCCAGGTTTTTAGAGTCGTGATCGACTCGGATTCCAGGCCAAAACCAAACCAAGCAAGTAAAAAAATATGAACACTCCCATCATTACCCGGGATCTGACCAAACAGGCCCCGCACAGCCCGCGCGTGCGGATCGCCGGATTCGCCATCGCCAGCCGCGCCATTGACAAATGCCGCGCCAGCCTGGCGGGAACGCCGGGCGAATATCATTACGATTGTCCGCTGGACAACCTGCTCTTTGGTTTCAAGGGCATCACGGGCGAACAATTCAAAGCCGCCGTTCAGGCTTCAAAGGATTATGAAGACGTTGGCGTCTGGCTCCAGGCCAATGGCACGGTGAAAACATCCGTTGAAATCAAAGCCTGGTCCGATGAAGTGGAAGCCGGCAGCCTGATGAAGAATCCGGAAAAGCGCGCCTATTTCATCGAGGACTGCTCCCGGCTGGGACTGAACCCGCAGATGAATACCACGTTTGACTGGCTCGAGGCGGACGACCGCGCGAGCTTCAGCCGCAAGCCCGCGTAAATTTTTTACTGTCCACCGCAACCCAAAGCCGTTTCGCGTAATGAGAATCGAATCCCGCCGGAGAATTCACACTTTGGCTCTGGCGGCCCTGTCGTTGCACCTCTCGCTGTTCGCCCGCGGGCAGGGCACAACCGTGGGCCTCACAAACCTGCCGGCAGCAGACTTGTCGCACCAAAGTCAAACGGCGGCGGAAACGGTGGTTCTCCCCCCATCCGTCCCCGACCCCATTGAACCGTTGAACCGGGTGATGTGGGGTTTCAACAAGGCGCTGATGACCGGGGTCATCAAACCGACCAGCCGGGTTTATCGGTTTGTCGTCGTAAAACCGGTTCGGACCGGAATTGGAAATTTTGGCCGGAACCTCACCTACCCGGGACGATTGATCAACAATCTGCTCCAGGGCAAGTGGAGCGGCGCGCGCGCTGAATCCTATCGGTTCGTTTGCAATACCACCGTCGGCGTGGCTGGGTTTTGGGACGTGGCGAGCAAATGGAAGATCCCGAAATCGGACGCGGATTTTGGCCAGACGTTCGGCAAGTGGGGCTGGCAACCGGAATGCTTTTTAATGTTGCCGATTTATGGCCCAAGCAACGAACGGGACACCATTGGCCTGGCCGCCGACACAGCGGCCAATCCGTTGATCTACATCGCTCCCTACCAATTCGTCGCCGGGAATCCGCTGACCTATCTCGGCCCGTACAGTTATTGCGCCTATGCGGTGATGTACAACGATCTCGCTGACTCCGTGGACGAATATGTGCGCTTCAGCAAGGCCGAAATGGATCCGTATTCCGAGATTCAATACGCCTGGACGTTCGAGCGGGAGACCCGGGTGGTGGATTTCCAGGTGAAAGGAAAACAGGACGCCGCCTCGCTGGAAACCCTCGAATCCGTCTTCTTTACCTTCAAAGACCCTGAATTCCCAGACCGTGGCAAGACCCGGTCGGTTTTGATTCCTTCGACGGGCCGGAGATTAAAATTCACGTTCTGGTTGCAACCGGGCAAGGCGAACGTGGTTTATATCGTTCCGGGGCTAGGTTCGCATCGATTGGCCGAAACTTCCCTGGCGTTGGCCGAGCTGGTTTACAAAAACGGCTTCTCCGCCGTGGTCGTCAGCAGCCCGTTCAACTACGAGTTCATGGAACACGCTTCGACTGCGGCCATGCCGGCCTATCTGCCGGTGGATGGTCAGGACTTGCACGTCGCGTTGACGGAAATTGATCGCCGCTTGCACACGTTGTATCCGAACCGGTTGGGCAACCGGGCGCTGATGGGTTATTCCATGGGCGCATTCCAATCGTTGTTCATTGCGGCCACCGAACCAACCAATCAGTATTCCATCAGGACGAAGGGGTCGGTTCGGAGCTTTCTTGAAGGGAAAAAGGGCGTGAAAGAAGTGAGCATCGCCCCCGTCACGAATCAGTTGCCGTTGATTAAATTTGACCGGGTTGTCGCGATCAATACACCCATTCGCATGGCGTATGGGATTTCCAAACTGGACGAATTTTACCGGGCACCTCTGTCCTGGCCGGAGACCAACCGAACCGACGACATCGAAAACACCTTTCTCAAGGTGGCCGTCCTGAGCAAACTCACCCTCACGCCGCGATCCTCCCTGCCGTTCAACGCCATCGAGTCCAAGTTTCTCATCGGAATGACGTTTCGATTCATGCTGCGGGATATTATTTACAGCAGTCAGCGGCGAAATAATCAAAAAATCCTGCATCACCCGCTTTGGAAATTCAGGCGCGAACCGGTGTATCAGGAAATTCTTCAGTATTCCTACCAGGACTATTTTGAGAAGTTTGTGATTCCGTATTATCAGGCCCAAGGCATGGCTTCGCCGGCGGCGGAAGCACTGGAAAAAGCCGATGATTTGCGAACGTATGACGCTGGTCTGCGCAGCAACCCCAACATCCGCGTCATCGTCAATCAAAACGATTTTCTTCTGACGGGCGAAGACCTGGCCTGGCTTCACGCCACGTTTGGCCCGGAACAGTTGACCGTCTTCCCGCAAGGCGGTCACCTGGGAAATCTTTCCAATCCGACGGTGCAAAAAGCCATTCTGGCAGCGCTTACACCCATGAGACCACCCGATCCCAAACCGGAAGCGCCATCGAAGAATTTACCCCCGTAAATCCGGAAGCTCCCGCACCCGTCGCCTTCGCCAGGACGTAGGGTTATACCCCATAGCGAAGTTCCCGCCCATCGCATAACGTCACTCCCGAAAGCGATACAAACCAAACTGGATGTGTTTTTCCAGAAGGCGGACGCTGGCGGGCACGCGGGATATGAACATCATGACGCCGTCGTGGCGGGACCTCCGGCGGTTGAAGTGCGCGTCCCGGAACTCGTAGTGCGCCCGCCGGAAGTCATCGTGCGTTAGTTTGCGCTCGTGATGAGTTCCGACCGCCCGGTGGCAAGCCGGCTCATTCTGCGACAACCCGGAATTCATCGGACACGTTGTTCCAGAAATACAGCGTATGTTTTGTTTCGAGCAAATGAACCCATTTGTACACCATCAGGTAATCAATCACCAAGGCCAGGGCTTTCACGATGCGGCGCGCGGTTTGAACAGGCATCAACACAAAATTCCCCTGGCCGCCAAAATCGCCGGCACCGCCTTCCTCGCCATTCTGGTTCCAATTTATTTGCACACTTACGGGCCCACGAACTTTCTATGGTTCTGTGACGCCGCTCTCCTTCTCACGGTAACGGGCATGTGGTTGGAAAGCCCCCTGCTCATCAGCATGTGTGCCGTGGGTATTCTGCTGCCGCAATGCCTCTGGCTCGTGGACTTCGGCAGCCATTTGCTTGGGTTTCACTTTCTGAACCTGACCAGCTACATGTTTGACCACCAGCTGCCACTTTTCACACGCGGGCTTTCGCTGTTTCATGGCTGGTTGCCCTTGTTGCTCGTCTGGCTCCTGGTCCGCCTGGGCTACGACAAACGGGCTTTGCCTGCTTGGATGGTTTTGGCCGCAGGGTTGGTGCTCGTCTGCTACTTTTTTGCCCCGCCCACCGGCGCCCATCTGGCGGACCCCAACATCCCCGTCAATATCAATTATGTTTACGGATTCAACAACCAGCGGCCGCAAGCCTGGGCAAACCAAAACCTCTATGTCCTGCTGTGGTTTGGCGTATTGTGTCTCGTCGCCTTTCTCCCAACCCACCTGGCCTTGCGCAGAATCTTCGCCGCGACGCGCCGGCCAGCCTGAAACTCCTCACTCGATTTCCTTGATCATTCCCGCCAGTCCGACGGGGCCGAATTCACAAATGTCGGGTAGGGTTACACCCCATGGCGCCCGCAAATTTGCCGGGTGATACTCTTGGCCTTGAAAACTAAAACGTCCATTACCAAACTCGCGAAAATACCTCAAACCCCCGTTTTCCCGAAAATGCTTCACCGATTGCGGCCGAATCCCAGGGCAGCCAACCCTGGTCCTAAATCTCAAAAGCGGGACAATGTCTTCTCCAAATCCCGTGACGTGCACGAGGATCGGGGCACGCGCCAAATGAAGACAGCGCATGATTCACAAGTGCTTTTCCGCATTTGCGGTCATTTAAACCCATGAAAACAAATCCATTGAAGGAGGGTGCCTTGACGGAAAATTCCGCCGGCCTCGGCACGGTGACGCGCAAGATGGTGCGGGAACGTGCGGCCGAACTGGCAGTCATCAACGGCCGTTCCGCGCAGGAAGTATCAAAATCCGATCGGGAACAGGCCAAACGGGAATTGACGGGTGAGCCGGGCACGGACCCAAAAGAGGCAGTCCTTGAATCCGCGCCCGAATCCGAACGCTGGGACCCGTTGCCCGGTTCAACCGGACACAAAGTGCCCGCGGCTCCCAGTGCCGATGAGGATGACGAAGGGCGAAGCGACAACGAGAGACTGGTTGAAGAAGGCATCGCCGGAGCGGAGTATGATCAAGCGCGACAAGCTGCCAGGGCAGCGGCAAAAGAGTCCTTATGACGACTCCAGCAACGCGGCGGTACCCGGTCAGTTCGCAGAAGCACACAGCGGCGCTTGATGGAATGGACCGGCATGAGCGACTTTCAAAAAACAGATGACCATGCGTGCGCTGTTCTACCTGCTCTTTCTTGCTTGTCTGGTTCCCCTCCTCTGTTGCCGGGATTTGGTCCGCCGGCCAACCTCCAGGTTTCAGCTTGTACTGCTCTCCGTCCGCCGAGGATTTCTCGTCGCAGTCGGGAATGGAGGGGAAAACCCCAATGAAGGATGAATGATAGCCTCGTGACGAAAGGCTTAAGATTAGCGGAAGTATTATTATGTCAAAAATTTCGAGCCGGGAAATTCGACTGGCTTCCCGCCCCAACGGGTTTCCGACCGCAGCCAACTTTATCCTGGCGCAGACTGAATTGGAGCCACTACCAGACCAGCAGGTGCTGGTGCGCAATCTTTTCATGTCGGTGGATCCCTACATGCGCGGTCGCATGAATGAGCGAAAATCGTATGTTCCGCCGTTCGAGTTGGGCAAACCGCTCGAGGGTGGCGCCGTCGGCGAAGTGGTCGAGTCGCGTACCAAGGAATTTAAGCCGGGTGATGCCGTCACTTCCAACTTTGGCTGGCGGGACTACTTCATCGCTTCGCCCAAAGAATTACACATGGTCAGTCGCGAAATTCAACCGCTCTCGGTTTATCTCGGTGCGCTCGGCATGACGGGCATGACGGCTTGGGCCGGGTTGAATCTGGTGGAGGTCAAAGCCGGAGATGTCATTTATATTTCCGGCGCCGCCGGTGCGGTCGGCAATGTGGCTGGGCAACTGGCAAAATTGCGCGGATGCGAAGTCATCGGGTCCGCCGGTTCCATGAAGAAGGTCGAATTTCTGCGGGAGGAATGTGGATTTGATATCGCCTTCGATTACAAGACCGGCCCGATGGTTGAACAATTGAAGGTTGAGGCACCGGATGGGATTGATGTGTATTTCGATAATGTCGGCGGCGAAGCGCTCGAAGCCGCACTCTCGAACCTGCGCGTCCATGGCCGGATCATCGCCTGTGGCAGCATCTCCGGTTACAACGAGGAAAAGCCACGTCCCGGTCCATCCAATCTTTTTAACATCACGACCAAACGGTTGACGATGCGTGGCATGATCGTCAGTGATTCGCTGGATCGTCGTGGTGAATTTGAAAAGGAAGTCGGCGCTTATTTGCAATCTGGCAAACTGAAGAACAAAGAGACGATCGTCGAAGGCCTTGATCAAGCCGAAGGCGCATTCATTGGCCTCTTCAAGGGGGAAAATATTGGCAAGATGGTGGTTAAACTGGCTTGAGCGCGGCCCTTTGCCCATGAGTTCCGACAGCATAAAACCAATGGAAAATGAGGCAATCGTCGCCACCGATTTGACCAAATGGTTTGGCGAAGGTGAAGCCAAGGTCACCGCTGTTAATGGCGTCGGGTTGATCGCTCATTTTGGCGAGATGCTGTTCATCGTCGGCCCTTCGGGCAGTGGCAAGACCACGTTGTTAAGCATGATTTCCGGCATCCTGCGTCCCAACGCCGGCAAAGTGGTGGTCAAAGGGGCTGATATCTGGACTCTGAACAATGACCAATTGGCTGATTTCCGCCTGAATACCATTGGCTTCGTCTTTCAGGATTACCATCTGTTCCCGCGGCTGACCACGGCTGAAAATGTGGCCATTCCAATGATTCTGAAGCAGCACGATTGGAACGAATCCATCACCGAGGCAAAAAAATATCTCGAGATTGTTGGCCTGAAAAACCGGGGTGAGATGCTGCCGGTAAAGCTTTCAGGCGGCGAGCAACAGCGCGTGGCAATTGCGCGCGCAATCAGCAGCCAGCCTGAGATTCTGATTCTCGACGAACCGACCGCCTCCCTGGATGGCGACACCGGAAAAATGATCATCGCCTTCGTGAAGGAGAAAATTCTCAACAAAAGCCGCTGCATCCTGATCGTCACCCATGATGCGCGCATCAACGAATATGCGGATCGAATCCTTCATATGGAAGATGGCCATCTCACCGCCGAAGACAAGGGAACCGAATGAATTCAGACGAACCCAAACCGGAAGTTAAAGCGGCCGAGCCAAAGCTGGAAACTGTCGCGCCCAAACCCGATCCCAAGGCACTCGAACTTACCCACGATAGAAAAGCGACCGAGTCCAAGCACGAAGTTAAACCTGAGACCAAAACCGAGGCCAAAGCTGAAACCAAACCATCCAAGCCCAAGCCTGAATTCAGGAACAAGATCATCTTTGCTATCTCGATCTTGGGCATCCTGGCCGGAATGGTCGCCGCCTATCTCTTTGGCATTGAAAGGAAAGCGCAGCCCCCCGTATTTAAACCGGTCAGCAGCCCTTATGACGCGGCCATTTACGCCAACGGCATTATCGAGAGCGATCAGACGAATGGTGCCAACATCAATATCTTTCCTGAAGTTTCCGGCCCGATCACCCAGGTGCTGGTGCATGAAGGTCAGCAGGTGTCAGCCGGCACATTGCTTTTCACCATTGACGATTCCGTGCCCAGGGCAAACATGGAGCTGGCCGAATCCAACCTGAAAGCCGCCCGCGACCAATACGACAAACGCCGTGCCGCCTACGACATTGACCCGAAATCAATCAGCAAGGATGTGCTGGATACAGCGGAAGATGCCGTCAATCAGGCGGCAGCCACACTGAAGGTGGCCAACGTGCTGCTCCAAAAATATTCGGTCAAAGCATCGGTTGATGGAGTCGTGCTGGCGGTCAACGCAGCGGTCGGTGGCTATGTGTCGTCGCAGGGCAACTACGACACCTACACGGAATTATTCGACCCGCTCATCGTGATGAGCGGGCCGCAAGATTACATGGATGTGCGTTGTTATGTTGA
>Ga0181520_10008199_pt1 | contig 14962 bp, 12 predicted proteins | sample PEATcosm2014_Bin_29_FD_132451 | JGI IMG/M metagenome (GOLD analysis project Ga0181520, IMG submission 132451) | Peatland microbial communities from MTU Mesocosm Facility, Houghton, MI, USA - PEATcosm2014_Bin02_30_metaG | ecosystem: Environmental > Terrestrial > Soil > Wetlands > Peat | place...
AAAACAGCGGGAGACGGGAATGGGCGCCAATGACCGGCCGATCGTGACCAGGAAAGGCGCCGAGAGCGGCGCCACGGCTCAGTCCGGCGGCCTGGCGCTGATGACAGGGGTCGGACCGAAGATCACGTCGGCGACGAAGCTGTGGTTTGGCAAGGCGAGCAACGCGCCGGGTTTCCGCTCGTTGCCGCACCACCACGGCGAAGCCGAAACCGGCGCCTATTTGCTGTCGGGCAGCGCCCGCATCTATTTCGGCAAGGACTACCAAGAGTTCGTCGAAATGTCGGCGGGCGACTTCATGTTCGTTCCGCCGTTTCTGCCGCACCTCGAAGCCAACATGAGCACGACGGAAGAGCTGTGGTGGCTGGCCTGCCGCACGCCGGAAAACATTGTCGTCAACCTGCCGGACGTGGACGACGCCTTGCTCAAAGGCTATCGCCGCGCCTGAATGTGAGGCTGGCGGGCGGCGCGCATTGCGTTACGGCGACGCCATATCGTTCGTCATTCGCGCGTGGTAATTGCCGAGCGCGGGTGATCCGCATAGCGAGAGCTTCCTCAATGCCGCCGGTCGCCTCCCACTTCGTCCATCGCGCCGGTTGGCTGCGCGCGGCTGTGCTCGGCGCTAACGACGGCATCATCTCGACCGCCAGCTTGATCGTCGGCGTCGCCGCATCGGGAGCGGGGCGGGGCGCGATCCTCACCGCCGCCGCCGCCGGCTGGGCCGCCGGCGCGATGGCGATGGCGGCGGGGGAATATGTCTCGGTCAGTTCGCAGGCCGATTCGGAAGCAGCCGATCTCGATCGCGAGCGGCACGCCCTGGAGCATTTTCCTGAAATCGAGACCGACGAGTTGACCGCGATCTACCAGCGGCGCGGCCTTGCGCCGGCGCTGGCGCGCCAGGTCGCCGAGCAGTTGATGGCGACGGACCCGTTGAGCGCCCATGCGCGCGACGAACTCGGGTTGGGCGAGCGCGGCGGCGCCAATGCGTTACTCGCCGCCTTCGCTTCGGCGATCAGCTTTTCGACCGGCGCGGCGCTGCCGACCTTGGTCGCCTTCCTCGTCCCGCTGGCGGCGACCGTCGCCGCCGTGCCGGCGGCCTCGCTCGTCTTTCTCGCTGCGCTTGGCGCGCTCAGCGCCTGGCTCGGCGGCGCGCCGCCGACGAAACCGACGCTGCGCGTGGCGTTCTGGGGCGCGGCGGCGATGGCGGTGACGGCGGGCATCGGCGCGCTGATCGGCAAAGCGGTGTGACCGAGCGCTTCTCGCCCGCGTCGCGCGCGCTCATCCGGCCGGCTGCGCCGTTCCCCTTCTCGCGCGAGCGCGCGAACGGATTCGGCCTCAGCTCTGGTGGCCGCCGGTGAAGGGCACGAACGGGATGATGGCGCCGTTGTAGATGTCGGAGCGCGACACGGCGAAGCCGTCGGCGGTGACGGCCTTGACCGCCTTGACGACGTGCTGCGCGCCGGGCGGGCCGACCGGAATGACCATGATCCCGTCGGGCTTGAGCTGCTGCAGCAGCGGCGGCGGGATGTGGTCGATGCCGCAGGTGACGATGATCTTGTCGAACGGCGCCGCCTCCGGCCAGCCGTAGTAGCCGTCGGCGTTCCTGGTCTCGATCGCGGCGTATTCGCGATAGCCGCGCGCGATCAGCGAATCGTAGACGCCGCGGGTGCGTTTGGCGAGCGCGGCGATGATCTCGATCGTCCACAACTTGTCGGTCAGATAGCTGAGATAAGCCGACTGGTAGCCCGAGCCGGTGCCGATCTCCAGCACCTTGTCGCCGGGCTTGACCGCCAGCGTGTTGGTCATCCGCGCCACCGTATGCGGGCCGGTGATGGTGACGCCGAAGCCGATGTTGAGATAGTGCCACTCGTAGGCGCGCGCCAGGTTGTCGGCGGTGACGAACTCCTCGCGCGGCGTCATCAGGAAGGCGCGCTTGTCGGCGCGGTCCCAGACGTCGTTGTGCGAAATCAATTGCAGGTAGCGGTCCCAACGTTGGCCAAGGAAATTCGCGTCCTCGCCGCGGTTGTCCTTCATCCAGGCCACGTATGCGTCGCGGCCGTCGACCGGCGGCCAAAGGTCCTGGTCGAAGGCGCGCGCAATCGCCGCCTGCGCCGGCGCGCCGAACGCCGCGCCGCCGACAAGCGCCGCGCCGCCGATAAGCAGCTCGCGTCGATTCATAATCCCCTCCGCCGACCACGTCGGCCGCCATTGTCGCCCGCCGCGCGCTCGCCGCGCAAGCGCGCTGCGTCCGCCCCGACGTCGCAGCGCGAGCGACAAACGCCCGGCCCGGGCTCGACGCACGCCCGGTTTGCGCTAGGATGCCTCGGCTTCGGCCGCCAGGGAGGACGCCCGTGTTCGGGACATTTTTTCGCCACGGCGCGACCGCGGCGCTCGCTGTCTGCGCTTTGGCGCTTGTCGCACTGATCGCCGCCGGGTTTGTCCCGTTCCGTCCGCCCGACATCGTCATCGGCGCGCTGCTGTTTTACGGCAGCGAATACGCGATGCATCGCTTCGCCTTCCACGCTCCGCCGGCGCGCATCGCCTTCGTGCGACGGTTGCAGCACCGCTTGCACTACGACCATCACGTCGAGCCCGATCGACTCGACCTGCTGTTCCTGCCGCTGTGGTTCATCGTCCCCAACCTTGCCGTCACCGCCGCGCTGGTCGCGGTCGTCCTCGGGCCGGCCGCGGCCGCTTCGACCATGCTCGGCGTCGTCGCGGCGATTCTGCACTACGAATGGACGCATTACGTCGCCCATACGCCGATCCGACCGCTGACCCCGTTCGGGCGCTGGATCAAGCAGTACCACCTGCGCCACCATTACATCAGCGAGAAGCTGTGGTTCGGGGTCTCCAACCCGTCGCTCGATCTCGTCTTCGGCACGTTCCGCCGACCGGGCGAGGCGAAGCGCAGCGCGACGGCGAGGAAGCTGCACGGCTGATCTGGCGCAGCGCCGCCGCATTTTCTGGCCGCGCCGGGGCGCGGGGCAAGCCTCGGCGCGCCGGCCGGCCGCCGGATCGAGGCGGGCCGCCTGCGGCGCAGTTTCACATAATTGTTTGTTAGATTTGGTGTCGGCGATCCGTCGCTCGACTCGGCTTTTGGCGCCGAGCGCCGGTCCGCCAGAGCGGACCCCGTCCGCCGGCGCCGGCGCCGGCGGTTGCGCGCGAGGCGCGACCCGGCGCTGCGCCCGGTCGTTTTCGCCGCCGGCGGCGGCGCGGCAGGCTCGCGGCCGCGATTCGCCGCGCATTCCTGCGCGTGCAAGCGAATTTTTGCGATCGCCCATGCGGCAAATAAACACGCGATCGCCGCGTTCGTGACCTTTCTGCAACAGCGGCGCGAGAAACGCCGGAATGTGGCGAAAACCAGCCAATTTCAGGTTTGCCGCGGACCTTGGCGAGCGTATGGTTACGGACCGTAGACGGATCGTAAGCGGACCGCCCGAGAAGTCGGAGCGAGCTCGTGGATGAGGGCCGGACTACAGACTAGTAACTGGGGGAGAGGGGCGATTTACGCTCATTCGCTCGGCGCGCATTCTGCTCGACGACGATAGCGACGAGTTTTACCGCTCCCAATTGCGACTCACTGGAGGTCTAAACTTATGACTATCATGAAGAGCCTTCTGCTCGGCTCGGCGGCCACTCTGGTGGTCGTCGCCGGCGCGCAGGCCGCCGATCTTCCCACGAAGAAGGGCGCGCCTGCGGCTCAATACGTCAAGGTCTGCAACATCGCCGGCGTCGCCGGCTTCGTGATTCCCGGCTCCGACACCTGCTTGAAGATCAGCGGCGGCGTCGTGGCCATGGGGGTGTTCGGCAGCCTCGACAAGCAGTACACGATGAACCCGGCCACGGGCAAACCGGTTCTCACCTCCCTCGGCGCCACCAAGACCCGTGACGCGATCGGCCTCTCCGGCCGCGCCGACATCGGCCTGGAGGCGGTGTCCAACACCGCTAACGGCCCGTTGATCAGCGTGATCGACCTCCACTTCGACCAGGGCTACGGCATGGGCGTCGCCGGGCCGAACTGGTCGTACGTCAACTCCGCCTACCTGCAGTGGGCGGGCATCACCGCGGGCCTCCACGGGTCGTTCTACGACTACATCGCCGGCGGTCCGGCGTGGTGGAATCTCATCTCGCCTGAGCACAGCGGCACTGGCGTTCCGCTGTTCGCCTACACCGCGACCTTCGGCGGCGGCTTCTCGGCGACGGTGTCGGTGGAGGAAAGCGGGTCGACGGTCGAGGAAAGCGGCAGGCAGGTGTTCGACGGCGCCAACGAGACGTTTTCCGACGTCAACGGCGCGGCCTACACCAATTCGTCGCTCGGCGCCCGCGCTCCCGACATCGTCGCGGCGTTGGACCTGACCCAGAGCTGGGGCACCGCGCACTTGGCGGGCGTCGCCCACCAGGCCACGATCGAGAGCCCGTTCGGCGACAGCGACACCGATTGGGGCTATGGCGTGCTCGGCGGCGTCGGCTTCAACCTGCCGCAACTCGGCGCGGGCGACGTGTTCAAGCTCCAGGGCGCCTACTCGTATGGGGCGATCAGCTACTCGGGCTTCACGACCGCGGGCTGGGGCCAGGGCGACAACGGCGTCAACATCAACGGCAACGGGCTGATCTACAGCTTCGCCGACGGCGTCCAAAGCTCAGTGAACGGCGTCTGGGCGAAGCCGACCACTTGGGAAGTCGCGGCGACGCTCGATCTGCACCTGACGCCGCAGTTCGAGATTCAGCCGGCAATCTCTTACGGCTCGCTCACCTGGTCGCACCGCGGCGACTTCACCGACTTCGAGGGCAACATGAACTCGTGGTTGGGCGGCGCAGTGTTCACCTGGGCGCCGGCCAAGAACCTGAGCTTCAACCTCGAAGCGATCTACCAGTACACCCACTGGAACAAGGGCACCGGCGACTACGCGGCGGCGGGCGTGCCCAACGACGCGAGCGGCTTCAACGGTCGCGTCCGGGTCGAGCGCGACTTCTGATCGCGTCTTTCGATCGGTCTGAACACAACAGCCCCGGAGCGCAAGCTCCGGGGTTTTTTGTCGTCCGGGGTCGGTCGCGGGCCGAGGCGCGAGAGCGAGGGCGCCGCAGGATCAGGTTCGATTGCGTTTGAATGCAGCGGGCGCCGAAGGGCGCGAGCGCCGCGCCGGCTGGGTCGCCGCGTCGCTGGGCCGCTGTCAAGCGACCATAGGCCGTCTGGGGACGGGGCGACTTCGAAGCCTCGCGGGCGGCGCCAGACGCTTCGCCGTCGGCCTGATCAGGGCCGCCGCCGAACAAGATCCGCCGAGAATCGAAAGCAAGACGGTCAGCCAAGACGCACAGTTCGCGGCCAAAGCCATTGCTCGGCCGTGGCGAGCGCCTTCGCGCGAGCATTACATCGCAACGCACAGCCGCTGACGTCGTGCGTGTGGATCGCTAAGTATTCATTGGTGCATCCCGGCGAATTTCCATCACGGTAAGTATGTCTGCGTAAAGAATACGGACCTGTAACGGACCTGTCGCGCATTGAGATTTGAACCTATAGCGGACCTAGTAACGGTCCGTTATAGGTCCAAGTAATCACCAATCGTGACCTTTATGCAACATGCCGCGTGGAAGAGCAGCGCGAGGCAAAACTGGGGCATTTTTCAGTTGAGCTTGGCACGACCAAGACTATTGTTTGGTGACGCGAACGGGAGAGCTCCGGACGCGAATCAGGCCTTAAGGCGGGTGCGGCTGGGACCAGCGCAGAACGTCGAAAGCCTCAACTGGATGGGGATAGGGGCGCTTAACACCTTTAGCTCGGCGCAGGTTGTGGTCGGCGGCGAAAGGTTCAAGGTTTTCACCAACTCCCGATTTTCACTTAACTGGAGGTCAAATATGACTCTCATGAAGAGCGTTCTGCTCGGCTCAGCGGCCACCTTGGTGGTCGTCGCCGGCGCGCAGGCTGCCGATCTTCCCACGAAGAAGGGCGCCCCTGCGGCTCAGTACGTCAAGGTCTGCAACATCGCCGGCGTCGCCGGATTCGTGATTCCCGGCTCCGACACCTGCTTGAAGATCAGCGGCGGCATCGTGGCCATGGCGGCCTTCGGCAGCCTCGACGCGCAGTATGCGACCCCGGCCGAGGCCGCTGCGCATTCGCACGTGGGCGCCACCAAGCTCCGCGACGGGTACGGCCTCTCCGCCCGCGCCGACGTCAGCCTGGAGACGGTGTCCAACACCGCCAACGGCCCGTTGATCGGCATGATCGACGTCCACTTCGATCAGGGCTACGGCATGGGCCTCGCCGGACCGAACTGGTCGTACATCAACAGCGCCTACCTGCAGTGGGCGGGCATCACCGCGGGCATCAAGGGGTCGTTCTACGACTACATCGCCGGCGGCGAGACGTGGTGGAACATCATTTCGCCGGAGCATAGCGGCACCGGCGTCCCGCTGTTCGCCTACACCGCCACCTTCGGCGGCGGCTTCTCGGCGACGGTGTCGTTGGAGGAAGCGGCCGCGGCCGAAGCATCGTCCGGCCGGCAGGTGTTCGACGGCGGCAACCAGACATTTGGCGACGTCAACGGAAGCAGCTACACCAACGCCGCGCTGGGCGCTCGCGCTCCCGACATCGTCGCGGCGTTGGACCTGACCCAGAGCTGGGGCACCGCGCACTTGGCGGGCGTCGCCCATCAGGCCGCGATCTCGAGCCCGTTTGACGGCGTCGACGACACGGATTGGGGCTTTGGCGTGATCGGCGGCGTCGGCTTCAATCTGCCGCAACTCGGCGCGGGCGACGTGTTCAAGATCCAGGGCGCCTACTCGTATGCGGCGATCGGCTACTCGGGCTTCACGACCGCGGGCTGGGGCCAGGGCGACAACGGCGTCAACATCAACGGCAACGGGCTGATCTACAGCTTCGCCGACGGCGTCGAAAACGGAGCGGGCGTCTGGGCGAAGCCGACCACGTGGGAAATCGCGGCGGACGCCGAACTGCACCTGACGCCGCAGTTCGAAATCGCGCCGGAAATCTCGTACGGCTCGCTGACCTGGTCGCACCGTGGCGCCTTCACCAGCTTCGAAGGCAACATGGACTCGTGGTTGGGCGGCGCGGTGTTCACCTGGGCGCCGGCCAAGAACCTGAGCTTCAACCTCGAAGCGGTCTACCAGTACACCCACTGGGACAAGGGCACTGGCGACTACGCGGCGGCGGGCGTGCCGAGCGACGCGAGCGGCTTCAACGGCCGCGTCCGGGTCGAGCGCGACTTCTGATCGCCTCTTTCGATCGGTCTGAACACAACAGCCCCGGAGCGCAAGCTCCGGGGTTTTTGCTTGGGCGCCCGTTCGCTTGTAGATGCGGCCGTTGGCTGCGTCGGCCGCGCCCGGCTGATGGCCTTGCCATGACCGCGACCAGCGCTATCGACCTCGCAATTCAGGCGGCGCTGTCGAATCTGAAGCCATTCGCCGCGTGATCGCCGCCAAGGGCCGTCTTCAGCTCGCCGTCGCCGCCGCAGACGGTCCGAGGGCGTCGCGCAACGGCGCGAGGAACCGCTCGTAGGCGCGCCAACGGCCGATCGCGGTGGCGTAGATCGGCTGGCGCACTTCGGCGACGCTGGCGGTGCGCACCGGGCGGTCGGCGTTTTGGAATTCGAGGCAGCGCGCGTCCCATGCGAGACCGCAATAGGCGACGATGCGGCGCGCCTGTCCTTCGAGGTCGGCGACGACGTCCTCGTAGCGCACTTCCAGCATCGCGTCTTGCGGCAGCACGGCGCGCCAATGCGCCATCAGCGTGTCGTAGGCGCGATAGAAGCGGCCAAGCTCGGCGAGGTCGTAGGCGTAGGGAACCCCGCTTTTGTCGAAATTCTGCAGGAAACAGGAAAAGCAGGTGTCGAGCGGATCGCGGCGCACGTGGATGATCTGCGCCTTCGGCAGCGCCAGACGGATGAGTCCGAGAACGGCGAAATTCGCGGGGGTCTTGTTGGTGATCCGTTCGGCGGCCGGCGCGAGGGCGCGGATGCGCCGCACGTAGTCGGCGCCGAGCCGACGCCACTGCTGCGGCGAAAGCTCGGCGGCGAGTTCGGGATATTGCGCCGCAATCTTGTCGCTGGCGCGAAGCGCCTGGATCGCGGCGTCGAGATCGGCGATTTCCCCCGCGGCGAACACCTTCGGGTGGGCGGCGAGGATCTGTTCAATCAGCGTCGTTCCCGAGCGCGGCATGCCGACGATGAACACCGGAGCCGGCGAGGGGTCGCCGCCGCTCGCGTCGCCGCGCATCCTTTCCCGGCTGAACGTCGTCTCGGCGCGTTTGAAGCCCTCGAGCGCGCGGGCCTCGTCGTAGGCGACCATTTTCCGCTTCAACGCCGCGCCCGCCGCGAGGCGCGGAAACGACCGCTCGGGATCGCCGAGGTCGCGATAGGCCTTGGCCAGCGCGAAATTGAGATCGACCTGCTCGGCGACCGAAAGCGACGCCATGTCCGCGGCGAGACCCTCCATCGCCGCGAGGCGCGGATCGTCGCGTTTGAGCCGCTCGAAGGTCGTCAGAAGAAAGTAGGGGCGCGCCCGCTTCGGCGCGAGCGCGACCGCGCCGCCGATCGCCGCCCTCGCTTCGGCCATTCGGCCGTGCTGGGCGAGCACGGAAGCCTTGTTTTCGAGCGCTTCGGCAAAATCGGGGCGAACCGCAAGCGCGCGATCGAAGCTCGCCAGCGCTTCGTCGAGGCGCCCGAGTTCGGCGAGCGCGCCGCCACGCTGATTGAGCGACGCGAGATGCTGGGGGTCGATCGCCAGCGCGCGGTCGAGACTCGCCAGCGCCTCCTGGGGGCGCTTCAACTCGATGAGGACGCGGCCGCGGCTGCTCAGCGCCTCGAGATGGTTCGGGTTGAGCGCCGCCGCCCGGTCGAGGCTCGCCAGCGCGGCTTCCAAGCGGTTCAGTTCGACGAGCACGAGGCCACGATTGGCGAAGGCGTCGGCATAGTTCGGGTTGATCGCCGTCGCGCGGTCGAAGCTCGACAGCGCGTCCGCCGCGCGTCTCGCGCGGAGCAGGGCCAAGCCGCGATTGTTGTAGGCGGCCGCATGATCGGGTTTGAGCGCGATCGCCTTGTCGTAAGCCGCCAGCGCCTCGTCGATCCGGCCGGCGCGTTCGAGCGCAAGCCCGTAATTCGCCAACGTCAGCGGCGAATCGCGTTTCGCTTTCAACGCCGCGCCGACGAGCCGAAGCGCCTCGTCGTTGCGGCCCTGCTGAAGCCGCAGCGCGCCCAAGAAGTGGTTGGCGTCGAAGTCGTTGGGCCGCTTGGCGAGGATCGCCGCGTAGAGCTGTTCGGCCTCGGCGAGTCGGCCTTGGCGGTGGAGCTGCAAGGCGGCTTGCAGCGTCTGCCGCGGGTCGTTCCCCGGTCCGGCGATAGGCGTGGGCGGTTTCATGGCGACGCTTCTATCACCGCGCCTCGATGACAACCAGCGCTTGCGCCAGCGGATGTTCGTCGGTGATGGTGAGGTGGATGAACGCTTCCATCCCTGCCGGAGTGATCGCGGCGAGGCGCGCCGCCGCGCCGCCGGTCAGCCGCATCGTCGGCTGGCCGGTCGGCAGGTTGACGACGCCCATGTCGCGCCAGAACACGCCGTGGCGCAAGCCCGTGCCGAGCGCCTTGGCGCAGGCCTCCTTGGCGGCGAAGCGCTTGGCGTAGGAGGCGGCGCGGCCGGCGCGCGCCTCCGAGCGCCGGCGTTCGACGTCGGTGAAGCAGCGGGCGACGAAACGCTCGCCAAACCGCGCCAGCGTCTCCTCGACTCGCCGGATGTCGCAAAGATCGCTGCCGATCCCGACGATCATCGGAAGGCTCCGGCGTTCCGCCTCCTCGCCCCGCTTGCGGGGAGAAGGGACCCTTCCGCCCCAGTCATTTCGCCCGGCTCCGCCCTTCCGCCATCGCCGCGCGCATTTGGCGCACGCTTTCGGCGAGGCCGACGAAGATCGCCTCGCCGACGAGGAAATGGCCGATGTTGAGCTCGACGATCTGCGGCAGCGCCGCGATCGTTCGCGCCGTATCGGTGTCGAGGCCGTGGCCGGCATGGCATTCGAGCCCGAGCGAAGCGCACTGCGCCGCAGCGACCCTGAGCCGACCGAATTCGTGGTCGCCGCGGTCGCGCTCGTCGCGCGCTAGCGCGTCGCACCAGGCGCCGGTGTGCAGCTCGACCACGGGCGCGCGCAAGGCGGCGGCGGCGTCGAGCGCCTCGATCGAGGGTTCAATGAACAGCGACACGCGGATGCCGGCGCGGCCGAGTTCGGCGACGAACGGCTTGAGGTGGTTGAAGCCGCCGACCACATTGAGGCCGCCCTCGGTGGTGCGCTCGGTGCGGTTCTCCGGCACCAGGCAACAGGCGTGCGGACGGATGCTGAGCGCCATGTCCAGCATCGCCTCGGTCGCCGCCATCTCGAAATTCAGCGGCTTGGCGATCGCCGCCTTGAGTCGTCGCATGTCGTCGTCGTGGATGTGGCGACGATCCTCGCGCAAATGCGCGGTGATCCCGTCGGCGCCGGCTTCGATGGCGATCAGCGCCGCCCGTACCGGATCGGGAACCGCGCCGCCGCGCGCGTTGCGCACCGTCGCGACGTGATCGACGTTTACTCCCAGCCGCAGCTCGGCCATGGTCGCACTCCTTCCATCATGTAGACGCGGCCGTCGGCCGCGTCGGGCGCGGTCGGCGACCGCGCCTACACCGCCAGCGCGCGGCTGCCCGGCTTGACTGCCGGCGTCGCCGCGAGCTCCGGCGGCAGCGCGTCGGCCGGATAGGCGGGAATGGCGAGCGTCGCCAGCGCGACGCGCGCGACGCCGAGCTCGGCCTTGCCCCCTGATCGGTCGATCAGGCAGGCCGCGCCGACGACTTTGCCCGGATGCTCGGCGATCGCCGCCAGGCATTCGCGCGATGACAGGCCAGTGGTGATGATGTCCTCCACCATCAGCACGCGCGCGCCCGGCGCGATGACGAAGCCGCGGCGCAGCTTGAAGGCGCCGTTCTCGCGCTCGACGAAGATCGCCTTGGCGCCGAGCCAGCGGGCCGTTTCGTAGCCGGGCACGATGCCGCCGACCGCCGGCGAAACGACGACGTCGATCTTGCCGAACGCCGCCTCGGCCTTGCGCGCCAGCGCCCGACACAGACGCTCGGTGCGCGCCGGGTCCTGAAAGACGAACATCTTCTGCAGGAACACCGGCGAATGCAGGCCAGAAGAGAGAATGAAATGCCCCTCGAGCAGCGCGCCGGCGGCGCGGAATTCGGCGAGCGTCTGGTCCGGCGTGAGGTCGAGGGCGTCCATGCGCGCTTTCATAGCAGGACGGACCGGCGACGCCAAAGGCGGCGAGCGGGCCGCTCGCCCTCGTCGTTCGAGACGCGCCGCTCGGGCGGCTCTCCTCACGATGAGGGCGACCGGGGTCGAGACGTCAACGGGGCAGGCCGCTTCCTCATCGTGAGGCGCCCGCGAAATGGGCGTCTTGAACGACGAGGCGGCTGCGCGTGCGGTTGCGCCGACACGCCGGTGAGCTCATTTTGGCGCGAAACTTTGCGGAGCCCGCCATGCGCGCTTTTAAAACCAAGACCCTCGGCGCCGCGCCCGACGCGGTCGCGCCGGACGGCACGGCGGTCAGGTTGCTCGCGTCGCTCGCCGGCGGCAGCTTCGCCCATTTTGAGCTACCGGCCGGCGCCGTCTCGCATGCGGTCGTCCATCGTACGGTCGAGGAGATCTGGTTCTTCGTCGCCGGCCGCGGCGAGCTGTGGCGGCGCGCCGGCGATCAAGAGGAGGTCGTCGCTGTCGGCCCCGGCGTCTCAGCGACGATTCCGCTCGGCGCGCGCTTCCAGTTCCGCGCCGCCGCCGCTGCGCCGCTGGCTTTCGTCGCCGTCACCATGCCGCCCTGGCCGGGCGAGGGCGAGGCGGAGATCGTCGAGGGAACGTGGCGGCCGACTGTGGGGTAGAGGGGCGACGACCGGCAGCCGCAAAAGCGCCCTCGCTCCGCCCAGCAGCTTTTCGCTGCGGCCGGCCGCAGTCGCGCCCTTGCCTGCGCCCGCCCGCGCTGTTAGCCATCTGCGCTCGCGAACCACGTTCGGCCCGCCGGATTAGCTCAGTTGGTAGAGCAGCGGTTTTGTAAACCGAAGGTCGGGGGTTCAAATCCCTCATCCGGCACCGGCGTTTGCGGTCCCCCATGCGTCGCCTTCGATTCAAGCCCGTCGACAGACGCCGTCGAAACAGGTCGCGGAACCGGCGCTCGGCGTGCGCCGAGCGTCGTCACCCGCCCTTGCGACGCGTCGGCGTCAGGAGGCGCGCTTGAATTGCGCGTCCGCCGCGTCTTCGCCCGCCTGCAGCTCGAGCGCGAAGCCCTTGGCGCCGGTCGACGCTTTCAGCTTGTGGGCGGCAGTCTTCGTCGTCGCAGCGGCGGCGGTCGCTTTCATCGTCGCGACCTTGGTCTTGAGCCTGGAGACCGCGCCGTCGATCATGTGGCCGCCCGTGGCCGCGTCGTCGATCTTGAAATAGGCGATCGTCGATTGCAACTGCTCGGCCTGGGAGTTCAATTCCTCCGAGGTCGTCGAAACCTCCTCCGAGGCGGCGGCGTTTTGTTGCGTCACCTGGTCGAGCTGCTGAATCGCCTGGTTGATCTGTGCGGAGCCGACGTCCTGTTCGCGGCACGCGGCGGTGATCTCCTCCACCAGTTCGGCGGCCCGCTTGATGCCCGGCACGAGCTTGTCCAGCATTGTTCCGGCCTCTTGCGCTGACTTGACCGTTTCCGTCGACAGCGCGCTGATCTCGACGGCCGCGGTCTGGCTGCGTTCGGCGAGCTTGCGAACCTCCGAGGCGACGACCGCGAAGCCGCGGCCGTGCTCGCCGGCGCGCGCCGCTTCGACCGCCGCGTTGAGCGCCAGCAGATCGGTTTGGCGGGCGATCTCCTGGACGATGGTGATCTTTTGCGCGATCGTCTCCATCGCGTGCACGGCGCGCATCACCGCGGCTCCGCTCGCCGCGGCGTCGAGGGCGGACTGACGCGCGATCTTTTCGGTTTGGCTGGCGTTGTCGGCGTTTTGCTTCACGTTGGACGCCATTTCCTCCATCGAGGACGACGCCTCCTCGGCCGCCGCGGCTTGCTCGGTCGCCCCCTGCGACAGCTGCTCGGCGCTTGCCGACAATTCCTGGCTGCCGGAGGACAGATTCTCGACGGCGCCAGTCGTCTCCGTGATGATGGCGCGCAGCTTTTCGCACATGTCGCGCAGTGCGTTGACGACGTCGCAGATCTCGTCGTCGCCTTTGAGCGCGATCGTTTGCGTGAGGTCTCCTGCCGCCACGGCGCCCGCCAACTTCACCGCTTGGCTCAAACCGCGGCCGATGGCGAGCGAGACCCAAGACGCAGCGCCGATCGCGATCAGCAGCGAAGCGATCACCGTTGCAGTCAGGATGAACTCGGCCGCGTTGGCGTCCTTGGCGGCCTGCGCCGCCGAATCGGCCATCACCTTCTTGACCAGGTCGACGTACTCGCCGAGAGCGGCCATCGTCTCGGCGACGGCGGCCTTTCCATCCGTCCATGACAGGGCTGCGGCCCTGATGTGACCGGCCTCGCGCGCGATGTCGGCCGCATGCTCCAGCGCCTTGGCGAGGCGGCCGGCCTGCGCGGCGACTTCGTCGACCGGAATCCCGAGCGCCGACGCCTGCGACGTCGCCCGTTGCGTCGACTTGTCGAGCGCTTCGTTCATCTGGGCGAGATCCTTGAGGGAGCCGGCCAGCTCGTCCTCGCTCGAAGCCGAGATCGCCTGATACAGAACCCTCAGCGCGCGCACCCCGTCGACTCTGACAGTCTGCAGCGCGAACAGCGCCCGTCCGGACTCCGCGGTGGCCGCCGCGCGGTTGACGGAGGCGATAGCGGCGTCGAGCGCGTCGTTGAATCCCTTGGCCGCCGCGACGCCTTCGCCGCGCCAGAACTGATCGGCGCGAGCGGACGAATTGAGCTCGGCAAGTCTGACGACGTTGTCTTCGACCGCGTTCATCATCTGATAGGCGACCGAGAACTTTCCCAGCAGCTTCTTGCCCGCTTCCGTGGTGGCGCTCGTCACCTCGTCGTTCAGCCGCAGCGCGTTCTCGCGCTGCTTCTTGATTTCCGCGGCGAAGGCGGCGATCTCAGCGTCGTTCGAGGCGATGATGAGGTTCCTTTCGGCCTGAACCTGATTGAAAATGTCCGCTTGAATGTCTGCCGCCTTGTCGCCGCGGTCCGCCCTGACGACGAGGTCGGCGCTGGTCGCCGCCAGTTGGTTGAGCTTGATGTAGGCCACGCCGCCCGTGACCATGGTCAGAATGATGACGGCGCCGAACGCTCCGGCCAGCTTTGCCTTGACCGTGAATCGCATCGGTAAAATCCCCTCTATCTCTATTGAGAATCAGTTTCGTGTCCGGGACGATGACGAATTTGTCCCGTCATCTGGCGGTCGCGGCGATGCGTTCCGACCGTCGGCGGATGCCGATCGACGGCGCGAAAAGCCCGCAACCTCAATTAGTTCCCCGCTTGGTCAGGGAAGCTGAGCGCGGACGGTTAATAAACGATTTACGTAGCGGACCGCGAAGCGTTACTATTGTCCGGCGTGGCGTCACCGGCAGCAACCGGAGCGTTACTGAGAAACGTCTTCGCAATTCACGACTGGGCGTTGGATTGCGAGAATATTAGGAATCTGCTGGATAAATCGATTTCACCAACGAAGTCCTGTGGCTGTGTCCTCGGCGCGGGCGCTTCGAGACTGCGGCAAGCAGCCGCATAGCGGCGCCAACTGATCTGAGAACTATTTGTCTTTGTCCCATTTTTCTCCGCTGCTCGAGAATCTTTCGCGGCGTCGCTTCACTTCTGATCGACGACAGAGCCGGCCGCAGGTTCTGTTCGGCTGAAATCCGGCGGAGCGACCGAAAATGCCCGATTGGTTCCGTTCTCACTCGCGCGTTTCGAATCGGGACTCTAGGTCGACGCAAAAACGAAAACAGTTATCTGCAATTATAACTTAG
>Ga0181520_10008200_pt1 | contig 14960 bp, 13 predicted proteins | sample PEATcosm2014_Bin_29_FD_132451 | JGI IMG/M metagenome (GOLD analysis project Ga0181520, IMG submission 132451) | Peatland microbial communities from MTU Mesocosm Facility, Houghton, MI, USA - PEATcosm2014_Bin02_30_metaG | ecosystem: Environmental > Terrestrial > Soil > Wetlands > Peat | place...
GAACACGCTGGCTCTCGAGCTATCCGCCACGAGAAACGACGCTACGCTTCCCTTTCTTTCCACTGGTAAGGCTCTTAAAGGCAAGGATGGCAACGCTGCCGCTGCCACATTGTTGGCGGACGCTGTGCGCTGCGCTGCTCTTGCAGAAAGTTCAGGCAAACCGACTAGCCTGGTGGATCTCGCCAGGGTCGTGCAGCTTCCAGCCTGGACCGGCACGGCAGATTTGGCCCTGATGCAAAGCGCGCTCGAGCGCCAGCAGATGGTGGGCAAGAGCGCGCCTCTGTCATCTTTGCGCGGATATGCGCTCGCCGCCAATAGCCTTGTTCCAAGGACTGTTTCGTTGAAGCGCGGACCGGCATTGCTGGTCCCGTTCACACTTTGGTCGCCCAGCACGCCCGATATCGTGCACGATCTTGCGAAATTTGCGCCCCATCAGCCGATTTACGCGATCACCAGCTGGCATGCGAATACCGGGCGCGAGGACGTTCGATCAAGCCCGGTGCTTGAGGGCCTCCGCTCCTGGCAGCGAAGTTTGCCGAGGAATGTTTCGATCCTAATCGTGCCGGACACAGTGCTCGACGAGTTTCACAGCGATGTCTATCCCGCAGGTATCCTCATCCGCAACGGCACCGTGCTATCCAACCTCGTCCTTGCAGGCGAAGGTGCAGAGAGGATTCTGGTCAACACCTTCGCCGGCAACGGCAATAGCCATTAACCGCGCCCGGAATGTAAGGGCGGTTTCCAGCAGATTCCATGCGCCTCTTCGACCCCTCTTTCGCAATGTCCTTGTCGTATCGGCGCCAGCGAGCCAGGCGCCTGCGCGGTCACGGTCTGGGTGGCGCAATCCTCTGCATGGTCCTCTATTCCTCCATAGTGGCGTCCTCACAAGCGCAGAAATCTACTGCATCCGGCCCACCGCCCATTGGGACTCTTCTCGATGTCGGCGGCTATCGTGTCCATGTCTATTGCACAGGCAGTGGGAGCCCCGCGGTAATGATCGTTGGCGCAGCCTTCTCCTTTGATTGGGATCTGGTGCAGTCCTCGGTTGCGAGATTTACGAGCGTCTGTACCTTCGATCCATCCGGAACCGCATGGAGCGATCCCTATCCGAACGCAATGCGCGTCCTCGATCCCGATGCCCTTTGCGCTCGACTCCAACATGCGCGGACCGTGTGGCTGAGATCCGCCGCGTAATAGCGAATGCGCCGGTCGAGAGCCCTTACGTTCTGGTTGGCTTCTCGGTTGGCGCGCTTTGGGAACGCCTTTATGCCGCCCACCATCCCGAAGGCATTGCCGGAATGGTCATTGTGGACCACGCGTTTCTTCCCGACGACAAAGCGGCGGGAGAGCATCAGGCAACTGTGCCAACTTCGCGTCGAAGTGTTAACGGACCTGTGCTTGTGACTCAAGCCCCGCTTGTGTTCGGGTTTGAAGACGATGTGAACTTTGGCAGACTGCCACAACGGGCCCAGCAGTTACACAAGTGGGCACTTGCGCAGCATCCGGTGCGGCCCGATGAAGCCATGGTTGCCGATTGCTTTACTCAACTCGACCGTGCCGTCGGAAACCGGCCCTACCCACTTGGGGAAATCCCGCTGACCGTGATTCGCACCGAAAACGAAACTCCGGGCTATGCCGAAATGCAGGCGAAATTGCTCGGCCTCTCTCATCGCAGCCGCCAGGTGGTGGCATGGAACAGCTCGCACATGGTTCCCATCGACGAGCCAGAGATGATAGTTTCAGCGATTCAGACGATCGTCGAGACCGCACGAGGTCACTAGATTGAGGAAGAGCGCCCGTGAAATTGGCAACCGGGCGATTCTTGTTGTTGGATCCAATCGATGTTCAGTCCAGTCGTAGGAGACTCAAGAGTCGAGGATTCAGAGATCGTTGAGCACTCGCTGTCGCTTCTGTCCACCAATCGACAATTGTTTCAACCGGCGAATGGCGCCAATAGGGGTCAAGGCACTCATCGGCCCTGAGTTGAGCTGCGCTTCGAGGATTGATCCTCATACACTCCGATTACACGGGGTGGCTTCATCGGCTTTGATTCTTCTGTTTGGCTGCATGTTGCCTGGGATCGGCGGCGATCATGTTCTATACTGGTTCCTCTTACGACGCTCGTCTGAGAATTCGCTGGTTCCCGCGCATGACTTCCGGGATTCAGGGCATGAGAACAGGAAATGCCAGGTGTTCCGTTTCTTTTTTTGCAGCTTCCGATCGAATCAGAGAATCTCTCGTTTGTTCTACTTGCTTGATCCATCCGATTTCTGAGGGGGTCTCATGTTGGATCGCAGATACAAGTTGTTTCTCTGGGTTGGATGCCTCGTGATGGGAGCGCAGGTCACGGGTGCACAGGATGCCGCAACGAATGCCTTTCGCACCTCGGAACGATGCCTCATCTGCCACAACAACCTCAAGACAGCCAAGGGAGAGGACGCCTCCATCGGTACGGCATGGCGCGCCAGCATGATGGCCAACTCGGCGCGCGATCCTTACTGGCAGGCAAGCGTGCGCCGCGAGACCGTGGAACATGCCGGGCAATCCTCGGTCATTCAGGACGAGTGCGCCAACTGCCACATGGCGCTGACCCATCGCATCGACCATGCGAGTGGCCGGCAGACCGTTGTCTTTGCTCATCTTCCCTTTAAGGCTGAGAACAAAGCAGACACTGCCGCCGAGGGTGTTGGATGCACGGTGTGTCACCAGATGCAACCCTCCGGTCTTGGCACACCCGAAACCTACAACGGAAACTTTCATGTAGCCGCTGTGAACGATCCGGTGCGTCCACTTTACGGTCCCTATCCGGTGGACGCCGCAAAGGTCGCGCCTCTGCATCTGAGCGGTTCCGGCTATCCTCTGGCCGAGTCGAAGCATCTCCGTGAGGGTGCGCTTTGCGGCAGTTGTCATACTCTCTTCACCACATCGATCGCGGCGGATGGCAAGGACGCCGGAACCCTGCCCGAGCAGATGGTCTATCCTGAATGGCTGCACAGCGACTATCGCGACAAGCAGAGTTGCCAGGAATGCCACATGCCGGCAGTCAGCGAGCCGGTCAAGATCGCCGTGCTCTATAGCGAACCCAAGGACGGCGTGCGCCGCCACAGCTTCGATGGATCGAACTTTCTGATGCAGCGGATGCTGAACGCCCATCGCAACGATTTGGGTGTCGCCGCACCCGAAGCCGATCTGGAGGCAGCAGCCACACGAACAGTGACTTACCTGCAATCGCAGGCTGCGCACTTGTCGCTGAGCTCAATTCAGCCCGCGGACGACGGGATTGTTTTTACGGTGAAGGTAGAGAACCTGACCGGCCACAAACTACCTACATCCTTTCCCTCGCGCCGTGCCTGGTTGCACGTCACAGTAAACGCGCCGGATGGCCACATCATCTTTGAATCAGGCAAACTCCACGCAGACGGATCGATCGAGGGTAATGCCAATGATACGGATCCAGCCCGCTATCTGCCTCACTTCACGAAGATCAACTCTCCTGACCAGGTAGAGATCTTCGAGCCTATCCTTGGTGATGCGGCAGGGCATGTGACTACTGGCCTGTTGACCGCGACGCAGTACCTCAAGGACAACCGCATTCTGCCCGCAGGTTTCGACAAGGCGACAGCATCGGCGGAGATTGCTGTGTACGGCGAGGCAGCTTCCGATCCGGAGTTTAAAGGCGGTAGCAGTTTGACTCAGTATCAGATCTCCACAAGAGGGGCATCTGGGCCTCTCAAGATCTCAGTTGAATTGCTCTACCAGCCCATAGGCTACCGCTGGGCACGTAACCTCGCGTCAATTCAGGCAGACGAAACTCAGCACTTTGTGAAGTATTTTGAACTGGCCGCGCCGAACTCGGCTGTTGTGCTTTCGCACGCCGAGGCAACCAGCGCGCAACCGTGAGAAGGCGCGGAACTCCCAGGCACGCCGCTGTTCCATCCGCACCGGCAATTGAGCACGAGGCCTGCGGGCAAGCGCTGCGAGCAAGGTTTGCCCAGGGCTGTTTCATAAATGTCTATGCAGCATGAGCAAGCATGCGAGTTGAACAAAGCTGAGTTAGTTTTCGATGCGGTACTCCCGTCGCGTGACCAGCCGGCGGTAGTTTTGCATCCACGCAAAGATCCGTTCGACCTTTCATCGGCAGAGGTAGCGGCGCAGGGGGCGTCCTGCGTTTTCTGCTTGCGATTGGATCGGTTGGGCGAGATCATCTTGAAGCCGTACTCTTCGGGCAGGTGCTCGTCCAGCGTATCTGAGCCGTAGGCTTTGTCGCCAATCAGCCTCTCCGGCAACTCGTCGAGGAAGTATCCGGCCAGAGCTGCTTCCACAAGCCGATTCCTCAGTGTTGCACAGAGTTCGTTGGCGCGAAGGAACAAATGGCGTGGTGCGTTCACGGTTTGCCGCCCTGCGTGTTCGCGCACCCATCGCGACCTCTGGCGCAAGGGATCGCATCCTGAGAAATGGCTGTTAATCGAGTGGCCGAAGACGGAAAAGGAACCGAACAAATACTGGCTGTCGAAACTACCCGCATCGATCAGCGAGCGCAAACTCGTTGCTATTGCCAAACTGCGCTGACGTATCGAGCGCGACTGCGAAGAACTAAGGCAGGAGCTTGGACTGGGGCATTTCGAGGGCCGAAACTGGCGCGAGTTTTACCATCACGCAAATCTGTCAATTGCAGCCTACGGCTTCCTGGTATTGGAACGATGCCTTTTTCCCCTCAGGCAGCTCGCGGTCACTCGATGCGGCCAATGTCTAAATTCGCATATCCACCAGGACATATTCCGACCATTCGCTATGAATTGTTGCCGGCCGTAATTGGACCAAACCGGGACGGAAAGAGCGAGGATTCGTCGACGCGTTATTGCTGGCCACACGTGACCCTAGTAATCAAACAAAAATCTGGATAGCCTCTTTAGACCGTCTGGGGTTGCCGATAATCCTCAGGTTAAAAAACCATAAATGAAAAGGTTCGCTTATCCGAGGCGCAGCAGGAACTGCTGTTCGTTGAGCAGTAACGCCATTAGAACCTTAGTTCTTAACCGCTCTTTTCGAGCCTCAAACCGAGAGCCTTTGAGGTTTTGTTGATGGAGAACGACAAACGGCGCAGTCCTCGTTTCGAATGTTCAGGTATTGCGGCAGTTCAAGTGAATCCCCTTGAGCCGCCCCTTTCAGCAAGAATTGCGGATTTGAGCCTTGAGGGCTGTCTGATTCTCCTCGACAAGCCTAAACTGCTCACCCTCAACATCATGGTGGAATTGATCTTCAACGTAAACCACCTGCCCTTTCGAGTGCGAGCCCAAGTCAGAGCTGTTCGGTCAAACGCAGCGATAGGTTTTCAATTTCATCAAGTGAGCCAGCGAACATCTCTTCAACTCGAGGATCTGATCGACGAGCTGAAGGAGACGGCCGCGAAGCGGGCCAAGGCCAAGGTAATGCGTGAAGCAATGGGAATCGCTTAGGCTTACCAGGCATCGTGGCCTTGCGATTCGGGAATGCAGATGGTTAGGAGCATGGAGACTGAACGTGAACACTGATGAGCCTCGGCCAAGCACATGTGAATCGGGCAGGCACGGCTACGACCAGGAAAGTCTTCTGGCTGCGTTCGAACTGACGACCGCCGGTATCGGGCTGGTAGATCTCAACGGAATAATCTCCCGGTCAAACTCTGCTCTCGCTTCGCTGTTAGGCTTCTCTGTGGAGGAAATGACGGGGAAATGCCTGTGGGAGTTGTGCCTTCCAGAGGAGCGGAACGAGGCAGCGAGTAGTTTCAATAACGCAGTCCACGAGAACAGGTCCATGCCCGTTTCTGAGAGGCGATACCTGAGCCATCAGGGAAAAACCGTGATTGTGGAAACGGAGGGCAGTTTGTTGCGGAATGATGCCGGCCAGCCAGTGTCCTTTGTCGTCAGTTTCCGGGACATCACTGAGAATCGGCGGCTGCATGCCCTTCTTGAGGAACACAGAACGATTGACCCACAGACGGGAGCCTTGAACCGGAAACAGATCGAGAAAATCGTCCGTTCTGAGATGGCGAGGTCCGATCGCTATGGCGTTAAATTCTCGTTGGTGATGATCGGCCTGGACAACTTGAAAGATATGAACAGGGCACAAGGCATTGAAGCCGGTGACCGGGTGCTCCGCGAGTTCTACGATCTTTCCCGAAGTTGCCATCGTGTAACCGATCAGTTCGGCCGCTGGGGGGGAGATGTTTTCGTTGCATTGCTCCCAGAGACCTCATTGACCGGAGCGCATTTCTTTGCGGAGCGTCTTCGTTCCACGGTCCAGGACTTCTCTTTCGAGAGCGGAGCACGCGTAACGGTGAGCGTGGGAGTGGTCGGCTACCGCGAAAGGGAGGATATTTCCTCTCTGATGGAGCGCGCAAAAGCTGCTCTATCGCTCGCAAAGCAGAATGGGCGAAACCAGGTATTCGACGACAAGAATGACTTGGAAAGAGAGTTGGCGGGCATGCTCAGCTACCCCCAACTCGTGAATATGCATTGGCGGGCGTCCTATCTTTCCGGCGAGGCATTAATCGATGCGGAACATCAGGAGTTGTTCCGGTTGACGAATCTCGTAATCGGCGCCATCGCCGAGGAGGGAGCGGGGCAAGCGTTGCTCCCGTTGGTTCGAGAATTGATCGCTCATGTGCGGACGCATTTCCTCCACGAGGAAGAGATTCTTCAAGCCGCCGGCTATTCGGGAGCCGACAGGCACGGAAGGGTTCACGGCAGGCTTTTGGATCGGGCGACTTCCCTTGCCGATCAGTTTGAATCTGGCGAAGGATCTGCTGCCGATCTGCTCGGTTTCCTAATCCACGATGTCGTGGTGAGGCATGTCCTGGAAGAAGACCGGAAGTACTTCCCGTGGCTAAAAAAGGCCATGCAGGGATGAGGCCTCCAATTCACCCGGATGGTCGGTTGACGGGCGGCGTTTTCAGCACAGGCTGCTGCCGGAAGAAACAATCGGGGCATTGCTCAGCAAATGTCTTAAAGCATCGCGATCATTCTCCGTTCCCTTTGATGGCGAGCCCGCTGCGGTGCAGTTTCAATTTGAAGGAAGTTACTGGGGCGCTTATACCGATTTGAACCGCGGAGAATCCGGCTGACAAAACACCAATCCCATTTGCAACACGTTTCTTGACGGACTTACAGTTGGCGGTTAAAGTGCAGGGCATGCAGAATCCTCTTGGTAACTCTCCCTTGAATGCCGTGCGAACAGACAGCGGCCGCTCGGTTCCCATGGACCGCCGCAGCTTTCTCAAGAACTCCCTGATTGCCGGCGGTGGCGCTTTACTTGCGGGCAGAGAAATTGCTGCCTTGGAATCTTCCCTTCCACAGCAAGCCGCAGGCGCGGTCTCACCCCCGGAAATCGCAGCTGCGCGCTTTCCCAAGGACTTTCTTTGGGGCACGGCTACCTCCTCCTATCAGGTGGAAGGCGCATGGAACGCCGATGGCAAAGGCGAATCGATCTGGGACCGCGCCGCGCACACGCCGGGGAAGATTCGGGATGGATCGAATGGCGATGTTGCCTGTGATCAGTATCACCGCTATAAAGAAGACATCGCGATCATGAAGCAGCTGAATATGAAAAGCTTTCGCTTTTCCACTTCTTGGCCGCGCGTTCTGCCCAACGGAACAGGGCAGGTAAATCAGAAAGGGATCGACTATTACAGCCGCCTCGCCGATGCTCTGCTGGAAGCAGGGATTCGTCCCTTCTGCACGATCTATCACTGGGAACTGCCGCAGGCGCTGGAAGACCGCGGTGGCTGGCCCAATCGCGATCTGGCCAGTTACTATGCGGACTTCGCGGCCATCCTGGCCAAACATCTCGGCGATAGAATCACCGTTTGGGCACCCTTCAATATGCCCGAGGACTTTACTCGCAACGGTTATGGAACCGGCTGGGCGCCTCCATTTAAATCGAACATCGATCAGTTTCTCAAAGCCGCACACACCGTCAATCTGGCGCAGGGCATGGCCTTTCGTGCCATCAAGGCAGCGTCATCCAAGGCAACCGTAGGCAGTGCCTACGGCATGGAGCCGATCTATCCCAAGACCAACAGCGAAGCGGATCGCGCTGCGGCCGCACGCATTCACAACTACCACAATCTCTTCTACATCGAACCAGCCTTCCATGGTACTTACCCCAAGGCATTTATCGGCGAGATTCCCTATGAAGTCATGGGATTCAAGTCCGGCGATGAGAAGATCATGAAGGTGCCTCTGGATTGGGTGGGTGTGCATTATTATGTGCGTCTCATTGCTTCAGATACCAGCAATGGCGTGCCGCCGGAGTTATCGAATCACGACCCGTTCGCGCAAACCCGCATCGAGTTGGCAAACGATGGCCCCAAGACCGATGGCGGACTGGAGATGTGGCCGCATGGCCTCTACGACATGCTGATGCAGGTTTCGCGCGACTATAACCATCCCATCATCGAGATCACCGAGACCGGCGGAGTCTTCATGGACGCTCCCGGCGCGGATGGCCGCGTCACCGACCTGCGCCGCATCGAGTTCTACCGTCAGCACCTAGCCGAGTTGGGGCGCGCCATGAAGGACGGAGCACGAGTGCGCGCCTATCATGCCTGGAGCCTGCTCGATAACTTCGAGTGGGGCAGTGGCTATACGCAGCGTTACGGGTTGACCTATGTGGACTTCACCACACTAAAGCGCACCATCAAGGACTCGGGCCTCTGGTACGGGCGCGTCGCCGCCACTGGCCGGCTGGATGTCTAATGGGATAGAGTGCGCCCAATCGGCGCGATACGGGTTGTCGAACCTATTGGGGGCGCTACTGTCCCAACGTCGTCGACAGGAACTTGACTCAGGAAAGGAACGAACGCCATCGAAACGCATGGAGGTTCGCAGGTCAAGAATCGACTGAAGATGTCAAGGCTGACCAGGACCTGGGTGGGCCGCTGTGTGCTCGCGGCCATCTTCTGGACGCTGCTCAGTGTCTTCTTTTCGCTGCCCCATCTGGCAGCGGGCAAAGGGCTCCTATCCATGCGGGAAGTATTCGCGTGGTGTTGGTCATGGGGACTGATCGCGCTGTTCATTCTTGCTTTCGACCGGCGTCTTCCTCTCTCCGGCAAACAGATCGCGCGGCGCATCTTTGCGCATCTGCTGGCAGGCCTGCTCTTCACGGCTGCTTACCATTATGTAAACTTCGTGGTCATGGCCGCGTTTGGCATTGGCCCTTGGGATGCACTGAGAATCTCGAGGTCTTTTGCTCTCTGGACATTCGACGATGCCCTCTGGAGCTGGTTCTTCTACTGGGTGATTGTGGCGGCTCTTCAGGCGCACGGCTACTATCAGCGCTATCTTTCTACCGAGTTGCGGCTGGAGCGGATGGAGAGAAGCTTCACCGAAGCGCGTTTGAATGCCTTGCGCATGCAACTCGATCCGCACTTTCTCTTCAATGCGCTCAATACCATCTCTTCGCACGTGGAGCGCGACCCCAAACTGACGCGCAGAATGATCGAGCATCTTGGCGATTTGTTGCGGCGGTCGATTGATGCCAAGGACCGGCAGGAGGTTCCGCTGGTGGAGGAGATGGAATTTCTGGCTCCGTATCTGGAGATTCAGAAGATTCGCTTTGGAGAAAAGCTCAAAATCGAGATCCAGATTGCGGCGGAAGTGCAGAGTGCCATTGTGCCATCGCTCTTGTTGCAGCCCCTGGTGGAGAATGCGATTCGTCACGGCATTTCACATCGTGCCTCGGGAGGGACGGTGGCCGTTTCTGCGCAGCAGGTTGACGATCGGCTTGAAATCCGTGTGCAGGATGATGGCGTGGGACTTCCGGCCGGATGGACACTGGAATCTTCAGCGGGATTGGGATTATCAGTGACGCTGGAAAGAGTGAAGAGCCTTTATCCCAATGGAGAAAGCAGTTTTACCCTGCGACAGCGCAGCGGAGGCGGCACGGAGGTGGATATCTTCCTGCCTTTGTGCGTGCCTGCCGAGCGCGACCGGAGAGGAGATGAAGATGGCCGCTCCTGATTCGATCCGTGTGCTGATCGTGGACGATGAAGCACCTGCGCGGCAGCGGCTGGCCGACCTGTTGCACAAGGATCCTCAGATCGCGGAGATGGTTGAAGCTGCCGATGGCATCTCCGCAGTTGATGCGATTCAAAGCCGGCGGCCGAACTGGTTGTTCTCGATGTCCAGATGCCGGAACTCGATGGGCTTGGGGTGATCGACGTGGTTGGCGCGTGCAAAATGCCGCTGACGATCTTCGTTACCGCGTATGACCAGCACGCCATTCGAGCCTTTGAGGCCAACGCACTGGACTACCTGTTGAAACCCTTCAGCGATGAGCGATTTGAAGCAGCATTGAATCGCGCCAAGCTACGGCTGCACGAGCGCAGCACCTGCGAGTTTGGGCGGCGAATGATCACGATGCTTTCCGCCTCACCCCAAGCGCAGCGCCCGTGGGACCGCCTGGTGGTCAAGAGCGGCAGCAACACGATCTTTATCCGCGTGGCGGAGATTGACTGGATAGAGGCCGCAGGCGTCTATGTGAACCTGCACTTGGCGGACCAGCAACTGCTTTACCGCGCCTGCTTGCATGAACTGGCCAAGCGGCTGGACCCGCGGCGATTTGTTCGCGTTCATCGTTCGGCAATCGTAAATATCGAGAGCATTGTGCAACTGGAGCCAGTCTCGCATGGCGAGTTCGATGTAGTGCTCAAAAGCGGCGCGCGAACCCGCGTGAGCAGGGGCTACCGGATGCAATTGGAGGAAAGGCTGGGGCAGCCGCTTTAGCGAACGAATCCTCTGGGTTGGAGCCGACATGAGAGTACGTTCTTGCTTTATCGTAGTCATCGGTCTGACTCTTCCGGGAGCCGGCGCGCTGGGGCAGCATACAAACAACGCCAATCCGTCCGGCCGCGCATTCCAGCGGGAGCTCTTGCAAGAGCTGGTGGAGATCAACAGCACGGCGGCCTTTGGCTCTACTAAAGCGGCCGGAGCAATGGCGGTGCGTCTGCGCGCCGCGGGGTTCTCCGATTCCGACCTCATCCTTGCCGGCCCGAGCCCTGACAAGCAGAATCTGGTGGTGCGGCTGCGCGGGAAGGGAGCCGGCAAGCCGATCCTGCTGATTGCGCATCTTGACGTGGTCGACGCGCCGAAAGACGGCTGGGCTGCCGGTCTGGATCCATTCCGGCTGACCGAACGCGATGGCTTCTTCTATGGACGGGGCGTGCTCGACATGAAGAGCGGCGTGGCGGCACCGGTTGATACGTTGATCCGCCTGCGGAGCGAGGGCTTCGTGCCCGACCGCGACATCATCGTGGCTCTCACCGCGGACGAGGAGGGCGGAAACGCCAACGGAGTCAATTGGCTTGTCACCAACCGTCGCGAGTGGATCGATGCAGCCTACTGCCTGAACCTGGACGCCGGCGGCGGACAGATCGAAAAGGGCCGCCGTCTCCGCATGACGGTGCAGACCAGCGAGAAGACCAATGTGAGCTTTCGCGCCCAGACTAGGAGCGAGGGTGGCCACAGTTCGCTGCCGGTCAAGGAGAACGCCATTTACCAGTTGGCCAAGGGGCTGGTACGGCTTTCCGAGCATGACCTGCCATTCCGCTTCAACGAAACGACACACGCCTACTTCGAGCGCATGGCGGATCGGGAAAGCGGTCCGCTGGCGGCGGACATGAAGGCGGTCACGAAAGATCCGCCGGATCTGGCTGCCGCCGCGCGGCTGGCCGCGGGATCGCCCTACTTCAACGCCATCATGCGAACGACTTGCGTGGCAACGAGGATCGAGGGCGGACACGCCAACAATGCTTTGCCGCAGACGGCTTCGGCGGTCATCAATTGCCGAATCTTCCCCGGCGACACGGTGGAGTTCGTGCGCGAATATCTGACGGAGACGCTTGCCGATTCCGGAATCGATGTGAGCACGATGTCCGCAGCGTCTCCGGCCCCCGCGTCGGCGCTGTCGCCTGAGGTGATGGGAGCGGTCGAAAGGGTGACTCAGGAGATGTGGCCGGGGATGCCCGTCTTCCCCGTAATGGACCCCTGGGCCAGCGACTCGTTCCATTTGCGCCGGGCCGGATTGCCTGTTTTCGGGGTGGGCAGCGGGTTTGGGGAGCTGGATCTCGGCAACGCCCACGGTGCCAACGAACGTCTTCCCGTGGATGCGTATTACGAGAGCTTCGAAGTTCTCTACCGGCTCCTGAAGGAGCTGACCCGATGATCGATTGAATCAGGAGCGCGCGGCTTCTGTCGCTTGCCCTGGCGCGGTGTTCTGCGCCATGAAGCCCGAGGGCGGCAGTAACGGCATTCAACACTCTCAGGAAGGAATGGGTGCTGCTGGTCGCTCAACTTGCGTCCGCCGCAGGGGAGAACTTGACGGCAATCCGATCCCTTGTTCGCCGATTCTCAGTGGACCTTTCGAATTGCGGCTGTCCGGCAATCTTCACGGATGCACCACGGACTTGAGCGTGGCAAAGGCTAGGCCGACGAGTTCCGAAATATCGTCTCGTCCCTTTTTCCCCCAGTCAGTAATCACTGTGTTCAGGACGGATAGGGTTAATGCCGCGATCAACTTGGACTTGATGGAGTCTGGCGTCTCCTGCGGAATTCGCGATGCAAACGCGGCAGCGACTTGATCCTGGATAGCATAGAGCGAGGACAGCAGCGCGTTTTTCGCGGCGGGGCTTCTTTCTGCAATTTGAATGACTTGCCGGGTGCGCGGCTGGGCGGCCGCGGCGCGCGCGAATTCGAGCGTGACTCCTTCCATGACCTCCAGAAGAGAGCTTGATTGGGGAAACGATTCGATCGCCGCGCTCAATGAATTGCCATAGGTGAGGACACCCCGCGCCATCAGGTCGTTTTTTGACGAGAAGTAGCGGAAGAACGAGCGCGCCGAAACGCCGGAAGCAGCTGCAATTTCGTCCACTGTCACGTTTTCGAACCCGCTCTCAGCAAACAGGCCGATGGCGGCTTGCCAAATCGCGTTCCGCACCAACTGTTGCTTGCGCTTTTGAAGCTTTTCAGAGCTTGCGGGCATTTGCCCCTCCTTATGATGGCGGTATATGTTGACGGTGGCACATTCTGACAAATACGATTCCTCAAATCGCAAATCCCAGACCGGAGAGGACCCAATCTGATGAAAACGATCGCAGCTTCCACCTTTATCCTGCTTGCTACCGCCCCAGCTTTTGGTGCAGGAAATGCATCCATGAGCGGGAAATGGAAGGTTCATACAAGTATCGCAGGCAACGAGAGCGATCAGACTTGCAATTTTATGCAGACTGACAAAGATCTGACGGGCACCTGCAGTTCGGATGAAAAGACGGTTAAGGTGACCGGGAGCGTGGAGAACAACAAGGCGACCTGGAAGTACGACTCCGAATACAACGGTACACCACTGACGCTGACCTACACTGCAACGCTTGACGCTGCCGGGAAGATCACCGGAACCGTGGAAGTACAGCCCTTCGGTGTGACCGGCGATTATACGGCTACACCAGAGAATGCGGTGGACCCGGTGCAGAAGTAGGGCAGTGAAGCACTATTTCATTTCTTTGGAAGACTGGAGCACCGCTGTCTGAAAGGGCCTTGCCGATGCAGGATGCTTCACCATGCGAGAAGATTATCGGTTACGAGTCGGCGGGCTTGCGCGAAATCACAAGCCTGCCTCCCCGTTGAGAATCGATTCGACTAGCGCACTTCGGTTCGAATCAGGGTCACTGGACCAAGCAAACCCGAAGCAAGCAGAGGCGAATCGGCCATGTAAGGCTTCACGGTTGTAAAGGTGTACTTCGTAGCCGCATCCGGCTGCTGGTCGCCGATGATCCGGTTGACCCACGCATTGGTTACCTTGATGGATACTTCATTTGGGCCCGCCTTCAAGGCCGCGGTTGCATCCACGCGAAAGGGCGCGTGCCAGACGACACCCAGCGATTTCCCGTTGACCGTGACCTCGGCCAGATTCTTCACATCGCCCAGGTCGAGCCACACCTGAGTTCCGGCTTTGAGCCACTCACTTTTTGCGTCGATAGTCTTAGAGTACGTGCCGGTACCGGAGAAGTACTTCACGCCCGCATCCTTACTCTCGCACCATGACGCGAGGCTGTCCAGCGTGATGGAAGGCGGCGCTCCGCGGTCAGGCTGAAAGCGCAAATTCCACGGGCCAGACACAGTGTCAAGCTGCGTTTCAGTCATTTCTGGGAGAGTACGCGCAGTCTCCTGCGTGGCTTTGCGGAAGACCACGAACACCGCACCCCAAGGTTCCAGCTTCAACGGTAGAGCTGTTCGACCGTTCACGATCTTGAAGGATACCGGCTCTGTCTGCCCGGTCTCGGCGTGCCACAATTCTGGCGCTTTGCCGGTTACTCTGAAGCTGGCTTCCACCTGCTCGCTGCGGTCGTTGCGGTTGTCCACAAAGTAGATGTCGCCATCCGCAAGCTTGCGATGGACAAACAGCAGACGCGCGTCAGCCTCCGGTCTTGTGTAGTCGAAGTCCGGCGCGACCTGGAGTGACTTGAAGATATCTGCAAGACTCTGGCCCGCGTAGACCTTCCCCTTGCCTACGGTGTGCGTCCCCGTTCCGTCGCCAAAGAGTTCGTCGCAAAGTTTGCGGAACTCCACTTGATTGTCGGCCAGGCTGGGATCGTCGATCGGCTTCGGCCCGGCGACCACTGCGCCTTGCGTAACCAGCCTATAAATCGCCCGCAACACCGGCAATGACATATGCCTGCTATACGGATCGAGGCCAAGGAGTCGATAGCTCATGCCGCCCGGCGTCACAATGCGTCCATTGGCCACACTCAACGCGCGAATCAGACCGTCGGCATTGATGTAGTCGAAACCGTATCCTGGCGGCACTTCCGGCGACTTGTTCGCGAAGAGTGCTGTCAGGTTGGAATCCTCGCCATAGAAGTAAACAAGGTCCGCTCCGAAACGCCCCTGTTGCAGCATGTAGCTGCTGCGCGCCAGGTAGTCGATCCA
>Ga0181520_10008201_pt1 | contig 14960 bp, 10 predicted proteins | sample PEATcosm2014_Bin_29_FD_132451 | JGI IMG/M metagenome (GOLD analysis project Ga0181520, IMG submission 132451) | Peatland microbial communities from MTU Mesocosm Facility, Houghton, MI, USA - PEATcosm2014_Bin02_30_metaG | ecosystem: Environmental > Terrestrial > Soil > Wetlands > Peat | place...
CTCAGCGCCAGCTTCATTCTGGAAGAGGGATTTCCGCTGGCGCAGTTGGCGGCGATTGTCGCCGATATGGCGCAAGCCGCGAAGACGGCGGGCGTGAAGATTGTCACCGGTGATACCAAGGTCGTGGAGCGCGGCCACGGCGACGGCTGCTACATCAACACGGCGGGCGTGGGTCTCATTCGGCCAGGAATCTCGGTGAGTCCGCTGCATGCAATGCCCGGCGACGCGATTCTGGTCTCCGGCACCATAGGCGATCACGGCATGGCGATCATGAGCGTGCGCGAGGGGCTGGAATTCGAGAGCCAGATCCGGTCGGATTGCGCGGCGCTGAACGGTCTCATCGCCGAGGTGCTGGCAGCGGTGGGCGGGGCAGTGCATACCATGCGCGACCCCACGCGCGGTGGGCTGGCTTCCACGCTGAATGAGATTGCACTGGCATCGGGCGTTGGTGTCGAGATCGACGAGCCGAGTTTGCCGGTGCGTGCGGAGGTGCAGTCGGCCTGCGAATTGCTGGGCCTTGATCCGGTCTACGTGGCCAACGAGGGCAAGGTGGTTTTCTTTCTCGCGCCCGAAGCTGCCGATCAAGTTCTCGCCATTCTGCGCGCGCATCCGCTGGGACGGGAGGCGGCCCGCATTGGCACGGTCATCGCCGAGCATCCTCGTATGCTGGTGGCCCGCACCGCAATGGGCGCGAATCGCGTGATTCCTCAGCAGATCGGCGAGCAGTTGCCGAGGATATGCTGAGCTACTGAACCGTCACCGTCACTTGTTGGGTGGACCTGCCATATTGGTTGGTCGCGTTGAGCGTGTAGGTTGTGGTGGCCGCGGGTTTGACGGTCACGCTGCCTCCGCGCACTCCGCCCAGCACGTCGATGAAGTCATAGGAATCGTTGGCGGTCTTCCAGGTGAGCGTCACCGCTGTTCCTGCGGCAACGGTGGAAGCCGACGCCGTGAAGCTGTTGATGGTGGGCGGGTTTCCCGTAGGAGCGGAGTTCGCGTCATAGCCAGGAAACTCCGGCGTCATCTGCACAACTTCAAAGTTGGACGACTGAATGCCGGCCAGGTTTGCTAGATCGTCGTCATTCCAACGGGAATCGGGAACGCCTTGAAAGTAAAAATATCCGCCATTATCCGCAAGGATCATACCGTACTTTTTCATTGCCGTCAGAATCACTTGATTGGCCGTGGAGTAGGAGGAGATATCGAAGCTCGCCTTGAGCCGGATGCGCATTCCCATCACATTGCTCACACCCCAGTCGGTACCAGCCGCATGACTGGCGGGAGCTACAAAGTAACCGTCGCTGGCGTCGTTCTTGGTTTGCTGCATGGTGAAGCGGATAGCATGATTGATCGCGCCGGAGGCAACTTCGTCATAGCGCACCAGCCCCGGAAAGATGGCCAGGCCGGCGGCATCCGCCGAAGTCCATCCCCAGGGGCGCTGCTCGAAGTTCTGCATATCCCATATGGTTTCCGAATCCGCATTCCACGCGCCTTTACAGCGATGCGTGTTAAAGGTTTCATACAACATACACGTGTTGCGGTCCAGCACCAGCACGTGCGCGTCGCCAATATAAGTATCCGGCCAACCGTCACAATCGGCGGGTGCGCCTTCGATGGGAGCGCTGGCAGGATAGGGAGCGAGCGCAATGTCGCTCTGACTGGGAGAAGCGCTTACATTGATCGAAACCAATGGCGTCGAGCTGGAATCGACGACCACATACGGGATGCCATAATCGCCGCCAGAGATCGAGGAGAAGTCGGGATGCAGATGCAGTCCGGCAAATCCAGCCGCGCTGGTAATCGCAGTATTATTCGGATCAAGCGGGGCCGAGGAGATGTCGGTATTCCAGGCGCTTGTGGAGGGAAACGGCACAAAGCCGTTGAGGCTTGCATTATCACCGAGCGAGATATTGGAGCAGGCCGAACCGGCAGTGGGCGCTGCGATGGTCACGGACAAATTGACCGAGGCCGATTGCGCTGTGGGCAGGGTTGAGTCGGTCACCGTCGCCGTTACCGGCGAAGTACCTTCAGCGCTCACCGCCGGAGTTCCTGTGATTGCGCCGGTCGTATGGTTGATGGAGAGGCCGTTGGGCAGGCCGGTGGCGTTGTAGGTGTAGGGCGTGGTGCCGCCGGAGGCCGTGATCGACGCGCTGTACGCAACGCCCGCCGTTCCGCTGGGAAGAGAGACGGTGGTGATGACGAGCTTGCTGGGCGGAGGTGGCGGTGGCGCTGCAGCGATGGTCACGGACAGATTAACCGAGGCCGATTGCGCAGTAGGCAGGGTTGAGTCGGTCACCGTTGCCGTCACCGGCGAAGTGCCGACCGCGCTTACCGCCGGAGTTCCGGTGATTGCGCCGGTCGTATGGTTGATGGAGAGGCCGCTGGGCAGGCCGGTGGCGTTGTAGGTATAGGGCGTGGTGCCGCCGGAGGCTGCAATCGAGGTGTTGTACGCAGCTCCCGCCGTTCCGTAGGGAAGAGAGACGGTGGAGATGACGAGCTTGCTGGGGGGTGGTGTGGATGTGGAGTTGCTGCTATTCGAACCACAGCCGGAAAAGAAAACTGCCGCCGCAACAATCAAATACAATTTTGGATTTCGCATCTCTGAGTTCTTCCCATGCACAATCTGATTTTGACACGATCTCGAACAAACCGCACAGCCGATCAGGTTACGGTAGCGTAATTACGCCAACAAATTACAAAAAGAGAAGAATAATCCCCGATGGACGGCTTGCCTCGTACATAGACTGCGGCAAAAGCGGGGAAAATGTATCTTGACGGTTTTCGCGCCAAAGACTTTGAAATCGTCTCCTGTTGAGAGAGGCATTCCTGGCGCGCTTCAAGCCGTGACGGAGAGGGATTCATCGTTGATGGAAGAAACAACACGGGATTCCAGCAATGCCCATCCGGCGATCAGCAGGCTCGGCGCGGGAGCGGGTGGAGCATCGCCGAGGGCGGCGAGCGTGGTCGAGAAGAGTTGCTGGCCGGGCTGCGCCGCATAGGAGACGACGGCGCAGGGAAGCTCTGGAGGCAAACCTTCGTCGAGCCATTGCTGCGCCAACAGACGCAGGTCGCGTCCTGGCATATAAACCACGCGGGTTGTAACTTCCCGTTGCGGCAAGGTCGCGTGATCGTGCGACTGCGCATGGTGGCCGGTGGAGAAGGTCACGCGGGAGGCGCTGTTGCGGCTGGTGAGAGAGCAGCCGATAGCCGCGGCTGCGGCCAATGCCGCGGTGACGCCGGAAACAATCTCAAAGTGCAAACCGGCTTCAGTGAGCGCGGCGATCTCCTCGGCGGCGCGGCTGAAGATCAGTGGATCTCCGCTCTTGAGGCGCACGACAGTGCGATGCGCGCGGGCGTGCTCTATCATCAGCGCGTTGATCTCATCCTGCGTGATGCTCTTTACTCCGCAGCGCTTGCCCACGTTGACGATTTCAGCAGTGGGCGATGCATGATCGAGAATTGCTTGCGGAACAAGATCGTCGTGAAGGATCACATCGGCGGAGTGAATAAGGCGCAATGCTTTGACGGTGAGCAGATCGGGATCACCCGGCCCAGCGCCGACCAGATACACAGTAATGCTTGAATCGGCGTTTTCATTTGCACATGGGGCGTGAGCCAGTTGCGGCGAAGGGCGGAGCGCCGAAGGGACGAGTGGATGATACGCCAACTGATGCAGCAACAGTCTGCGCGGCTCGCCCGGAGGATGGGTTGCGAGTATTCTGCGGCGCAGTTCGCCCACCTTCTCCAGCCACGGGCCAAGATCTTCGGGCAACTGCTCGTCGATCTCGCGGCGCAAACGCTGCGCAACAGCGGGACTCTCGCCAGCGGTAGAGATGGCGATCTGCAGCGCGCCCCGGCTGACCACAGCGCCGAAATAAAAATCGCAGTGAGGAGGGTCGTCGACGCTGTTCGCCAGGATGCCGCGCTCAAACGCACCTTGATAAACGGTGGCGTTGACTTCGGCGGAGTTGGTCGCCGCAATTACCACAAAGTTGCCAGCGAGGTCGGCGAGTTCAAATGCGCGCTGCTTCCATTCGAGCCGTCCATCGGCGGCGAGGGCGCGAATCTCCGGTGTTGCAACCGGGGCAACGACGCGCAGATGCAGGCCGGTATTGAGCAGGCTGCGAATCTTCTCCAGCGCAACATTGCCTGCGCCGACGACGAGGCCGTTGCGACCGTCCAGTTTGAGAAAGACTGGCAACAGGCTCATGGCATACTCCTCAATCGGCGACTGCGTGGGGCACGTGCCCAGAAGGCAAATCGCGCGCGACGGAGGCGATCGCCTCGCCTGCGAGATGTGCGCGAAGCTCGTCGTTCGAGTGGCGGCTGAACCAGGCGCGCAGATTTTCTTCAGGCGCGCGGCTGGCCTGGTATTGGCGGAGCAGACGCTCAATCGATTCGGGTACTGCCGTTGCGGGACAGCGATAGCCCACCGGACGCGCAATCGAGGCGTAGTGGCCGACTGCGCCGCCGAGGCAGAAATAATACGCGTCGATCAGTTTGCCGTCTTGCTTGATCTTCTTTCCCTCGATGCCGATGTCGGCGATCCAGTGCTGGCCGCAGCCATTGGGGCAACCGGTGACGTGCAACCGAAGCTGCTGGTCGAAGCCGGGCAGGCGCTCTTCAAGCTCATCCACAATCCAGCGCGTGAAGCCTTTGGTCTCGGTGATCGCCAGCTTGCAAAACTCCGTGCCCGTGCAAGCCACTGCGCCGCGCCAGAAGTTGGATCCCTCTACCTGCAATCCGATCTGCTTCAACTCCTGCACAAGTTCCGCTGTTCTGGTGTTGGGAATGTTGATGAAAAGAAGATTTTGCGAGACGGTGGTGCGCAATTCGCCCGATCCAAAGCGCTCGGCAAGCTCCGCGGCAGCCTCCAACTGTTCCCCCGTCATTCGTCCGCGCAGCACCGAAGCTCCAGCGTAACTCAAGCCGGCCTGGCGTTGTGCGTGAATGCCAACGTGGTCGCGGAAGATGTCGGCAGGAACCTGCTCGGCGGCAGCGGGCAGCAGCGTGAAATCGAGGCGCGACTGCAACTCGGCGAGAAAGCTCTCCGCGGTCCAGCCTTCATTGAGGAAGAGATACTTCATGCGCGCTTCGTTGCGATTTTCACGCAAGCGCTGCTGCTCGCGGAAGATCTCCGCCACGGCTCGCGTCACGCGCGCAACCTGATCGGGAAGCACGAAGGCGTTCAGGCGAAGGGCAAGATGCGGCTCTTTGGAGAGGCCGCCGCCTACGCGCAGCGAGTAGCCTATCTGGCCGTTGCTTTCGGCTGCGGTGAAGGCGATGTCGTTGATCTCCGGATGCGAACACCACGAGGGGCAGCCGGTGACGCAGATCTTGAATTTACGCGGCAGATTGTAGAACTCCGGATTGCCCTTGAGCAGTTGCGTGAGTTCGGCGGCAAGCGGCGAGGCATCGATCAGCTCATCGGCGGCTACGCCGGCCAGCGGACAGCCGGTCACGTTGCGCACCACGTCTCCGCAGGTGCCCTTGGGTGAGAGTCCGGCGGCGTCGAGCGCTTCCACAATTTCGGGAAGCGACTCGATGGTGAGCCAGTGGAGCTGAATTGCCTGGCGAACGGTGATGTCGGCCAGATTGCGCGCGTATTTGCGTGTCAGCCCGGCGATGACGTGAAGCTGCTTGGCAGAGACAATGCCGTTGGGGATGCCGATGCGCATCATGAAGTAATCGGAGGTCACGCCCTCGCCGCCCTTGCCGCCGGTAGCGCCCACGCCGTCTCCCTGCGTGTAGATGCCCCACCATTTGAAATAAAGACCGGCCCACTCCGGCAGCACGCTCGATCGGCCCTGGCGCGCAAATTCGCGCACCTCGTCGAAGGCCGCCCAGGGATTCTTCTCACGCTTCAGGCGCTCTGCGCGCTGCGCATTCGTCTCTTTCACAGGCACTGCTTGACTCATTTGTTCCTCTTTGCCGAAAACAGAAAACCCGCGTCAGCTTTGGCTGTATCGCGGGCAACGGGGAAACCGGGATTCGATCGGGACTATAAGCCCAAGTTACCTCTGCGCGCGAAGCAATATACAGCAGCGACAACAGAGCCGTCCTTGCATAACTAGATAGTAGGTGCGCGCAGGGGCCAAAGTCAAGCCAAACGCGAAGTTTCCGGAAGAGTGCCTATTGACATCAATTTCATTCTTCGATACCTTGAACCAATCAGGTTGAAGTTTGCGATGAAAGCCTTCTCGATGCAAATCGCGTGCTGTTGTCTCCGCTAGCGCCCGCTGGCCGGTCCGCGACTTTGCTGTTCCCCAACCAAGTTACTCAGTTGAATGATCGAGAAGAGAATGCCCTTGTCCATCCTCATCCATACAGTTTTTCCCGATGCCTCTGCCCGCGCGGCGCGCAGGCTGGGAACGGCGCTGTCCTCGTGTTGTTGTCTTCCCACCTGTCGATAGAGCTCTGACGCCCATGCGGGCCGATGACCTGAGTTCTAACCATCCACAGCTTCCCCAAAAATCAAGGAGAGTCCAAAGTGCGAAAAGCTCTTTATCCTGTTCCATCTGCTTCACTACGCTGGTTGCCGCTATCGATCTCTGCCGCGCTTTTTCTGTTTGCGCTCCTGGCCAGTCTGCCTCTGGCCGCACAGGACGACATCACCACGCAAAACGCGACCTCCGCGTTCAATGGCGTATACATCACCGGTCCGGCCTCGAACCCGTTGAGCTTCTTGAATGGCGCGGCAGGGCGCACTACCGGCAATCCAGCTCCCTACGACCTTCACGACTTTGCCCCGGTAACGAACGTCGACCAAAAACTACCCAAGTGGATCGATCTGGCTGCTGAGGAACGCTTCCGGTACGAGGGGTACAGCAATTCAAGCTTCAAAGCGAAGGTCGATGACTCCTACCTGCTGAACCGGTTCCGGTTCCAGGTGAATCTGCGGACGCCGAGTTGGTTCCGGGTTACGGCGCAGGTGCAGGACGCGCGTGCGGGCTTTCAGAACCCGCCGATCGGCCCGCCGAATACAGTTCGCTGGGATCTGAAGCTGGCTTACGCCGAGATCGGCGCACCCGACAAGCACTGGTTCAGCTTGCGTGTGGGCCGTCAGCTCATCAACTATAACAACACCATCCTCGCCAACTCCGAGTGGCGCAATCAGGCACGTTCCTACGATGCAGCGGTGCTGAACCTGAACGCGAAGCGCGAGCATCTGGGCCTCTTCGCCGCCTCGGCTGTGGTGCCGCAGGCTTATGGAGTAAGCCCGCATCAGGAAGGCAACAACATCTATGGAGCCTACGGCCGCATCGATGATTTTCTTGTGCCGCACTCGAACCTTGAGCCGTTCTTTCTATGGCGCGTGCAGCCAAAAGAGGTCGTCGAACCGGCCGTCGCCAAGACCACCGGCAAGGAAAACGAGAAGGCTCTTGGTGTGCGCTTCAAGGCGCAAGCCCAGTCGGCGCTCGATTATGGGGGCGAGGTGATTCTCGAAACCGGCAAGGTGGGAGCGCAGTCGATTCGAGCCTGGGCAGCGCAGGCAGGTGCGGCATACCAGTTCTTCAATGTAGCAGCCAAGCCGCGCGTCTTTACGCAATACGACTACGCCACGGGCAATAGCAATCCGGCGCACAACGCAACCCACACCACCTTCGACACGATCTATCCGACGGCCCACGACCGGCTTGGCATCACCGATCTCTTCGGCTGGCAGAACATTGAGGCGGTGCGTGCGGGAGCCACCGTTGCCCCTCACCGGCGGCTCAGCTTCACGGCGCAGGGGCTGGACTTTTGGGCGGCTGATGCGCTGGACTCGATCTACAACACCTCAGGCAGCGCGATCGTGACCAACAAGACCGACCACGGACGACATCTGGGTGCTGAGATCGATGGCTACTCCTGGTATGAACTCAACAAGCACTTCAATCTGGGCGGCGGGATTGGCTACTTCGGCGGCGGCCAGTTCCTGACCAATGTGACAACCAGCCACTCGTACACAACCTACTACTTTGCGTTGAACTTCAAAGACAACGGAAAGAAGTAGCCAATGGGGTGCTGGAAGCCTGGGACGAGACAGGTATATTTGACCATCATGCGGTTCTGCTAAACCTGTATGGGCGGGTTCAACTCCCGTCCGGCGATCCAGCATCTTTCCAAAGAAATAACAATTCGGATTGATTTAGTCCTGATTTGTTGTTACTATGGATTCACACGTGAAGCACGCCTCCCAACGCCGCTCTTGTTGTTGCCTGTCGAATGTCTTCGACGGGTGGCTGAACTAGTCTCTGATTTCCCAATCGCTATTCATCAGAGGACACACCCTTCGCAGATTCGACAGCGCGAAGCTGCACCACTGCCTTCAAAAGTCACTCGCAGAAAGAGGAAATTGCATGACGTTTGCCGAACCACAAACGCTTCTCGCATCGCCGCACGTGAGCCGCTCCGCTCATGAGCGTCTCAGTCATCTGCGCTTGCTTGAAGCTGAAAGCATCCACATCCTGCGCGAGGTCGCCAGCGAGTTCGAGCGCCCCGTCATGCTTTACTCGGTTGGCAAAGACTCTTCCGTCATGCTGCGCCTGGCGCAGAAGGCCTTCTATCCGGCGCCCATTCCCTTTCCATTGCTTCACGTCGACACCGGCTTCAAATTTGCTGAGATGCTCACCTTTCGCGATGAGATGGCCCGCTCCGTCGGCGCCGAGCTGCTGGTCTGGCGCAATGAGGCCGCCATCGCCGCAGGAACCAATCCCATTGTCCTCGACACCAAGCGCTGCTGTGGGTTGCTGAAGACTCAGGCGCTGCTTGACGCGCTCCGCCACTACAACTTCGATGCGGCCTTCGGCGGCGCGCGCCGCGATGAAGAGAAATCCCGCGCCAAGGAACGCATCTACTCCTTCCGCGACTCCTCCGGTCAATGGGATCCCAAAAATCAGCGCCCCGAACTCTGGAATCTCTATAACGCACGTGTCCATCCCGGCGAAAGCATTCGCGTCTTTCCCATCTCCAACTGGACGGAGATGGATGTATGGCAGTACATTCACGAGGAAAAAATTCCCGTCGTCGATCTTTACTTCGCCAAAGAGCGTCCCATGTATGTGCGTGGCGACGCACTGCTGCCCATCGAACAATCCTTCGTTGCGCGCCCTGGTGAAAAACCAGTAATGGTCAAGTCGCGCCTGCGTTCGCTCGGTTGCAGTCCCTGCACCGGAGCCATTCGTTCCGACGCCGAGAACATCCCCGACATCATTGCCGAGCTTGTCTCCTTCCACTCCTCGGAGCGCGCCAATCGCGCCATCGATCACGATCAGGAAGGTTCCATGGAAATCAAGAAACGAGAGGGATATTTCTAAATGGCGGCCATCGCATCTCCCGGTTTTTCCATTGGCGAATTTCTTGCTATTGAGCGCGAAAAAGATCTGCTGCGCTTCTCTACCGCGGGCAGCGTGGATGACGGCAAGTCCACGCTCATTGGCCGCCTGCTCTACGACACGCAATCGGTCTATGAAGATCAGGTCCGTTCCATCGAAGGGAAGGGAACCACCGCCCCGGGGCAGATTGACTTTGCGCTGCTCACCGATGGCTTGCGCGCCGAGCGCGAGCAGGGCATCACCCTTGATGTCGCCTATCGCTACTTCTCCACGCCGCGCCGCAAATTCATCATCGCGGATACGCCCGGCCACGAGCAGTACACGCGCAATATGGCCACTGGCGCATCCACCGCCGATGCGGCTGTCGTGCTGATCGACGCCAGCAAGGGGGTGCTGATTCAATCGCGCCGCCACGCTTACATCGCTTCGCTCTTGCGCGTCCGCCACGTCATCGTCGCCGTCAACAAGATGGACCTCATCGGCTACGATCAAGCCGCCTTCCGCGCCATCGAAGCCGACTTCACCGCCGTCCTCGATCAGATCGCCGCCGATACCGGCAGCCCGGTCGAAGCGGTCTTCGTTCCCGTCAGCGCTCTCGCTGGCGATAACATCGTCCATCGAAGCGATGCGATGAAGTGGTACACCGGACCATCCCTGCTCGAGCTGCTCGAATCCCTACCCTCTTCGCTTGATACGCGCACCGCGCCCTTCCGTTTTCCTGTGCAGCGCGTCCTGCGTCCCGATCACACCTTTCGCGGTTTCGCCGGTCAGGTTGCATCCGGCGTCATTCGCCCCGGCGATCGAATCACCGTGCTTCCCTCCGGTAGAAGCGCCGAGGTCGCGCGCATTGTCACCTTCGATGGCGATCTCGACGAGGCGGTCGCGCCGCAGTCGGTTACACTGGTCCTCGATTGCGAACTCGACATCAGCCGCGGCGATCTGATCGTCTCCGCGCTAACGCCGGCCGCGGTCGCCAAGAGCATCAAGGCCGCGCTCGTCTGGATGGATGCTAATCCACTCGAGCGCAATCGCCGCTATCTGCTCAAGCACACCAGCCAGACCGTGCCCGCATTCGTCTCCGCCATCGAGCATCGCACCAACATTGGCACGCTGGCGCACGAGCCTGTTGCCACTCTCGATATGAACGGCATTGGCGTCGTCAGCATCGATCTGCTCCGTCCCATCGCCCTCGATCTCTACGGAGAAAATCGCTCCACCGGCGCATTCATCCTCATTGACCCTCAGACCAACAGCACCGTCGCCGCAGGCATGATCACCGCCGCTGCCGCGCCTTCCGCGTCAACTTCCGGCCCGGTCACGGTCGAGGAGCGAGCCGCGCGCTGGGGCCATCGCGGCGGCGTTCTCGAATTGAATGCTCCGGTCGAGTTGATCGACGCCATCGAACGTGCGCTCTTTGCGCGTGGCGTTATCACCTCGCGCATTGAAGTGGATGCCGCCTTTGGGATCGATGCTACCGTTGTCGAACACCTTATTGCATCAAAGGCTCTCGCTGGCATTGTTGCGCTCATCGTTCATCTCACCGGAAATGAAACGCCGACCGCGCAAGCCGAGGGCGAGCAGATCCTCCTCGACGCGAAGGATGTGAATGCGGCTATCGCTGCCGTGAATGATCTGCTGGCCCGAAGCAACATTCTCGTCTCGTCCGGGAATCAAGATTGGGTGATTTGAAAAGTATCGGAAGGCAAAGAGGAATCGAACCATGAGCACGGCGGAAATTCAAGCGCAGGTCAATGCCAAACTCGGCGAAGTTCGCGTCGCTCTCGCCCGCGAGATCTCCAGCCGCCATGACGCCTGCCTCACTTGCAGCTTTCAGGCCGAAGATGTCTTGCTCGCCAAGCTGGCTATCGAATTCGATGCGCGCATTCCCATTCTCTTTCTCGACACCGGCTATCACTTCGCCGAGACCTATGCCTATCGCGACCGCATTGCAAGCGAGTGGAATCTGAATCTCATCAACCTGCTCCCCGAAAAAACCGTCGCCGAGCAGGAGGCCGAGCGCGGCTTGCTCTATCAATCCGCGCCCGATCAGTGCTGCAAGCTGCGCAAGGTTGAGCCGCTCTTCAAGGCCGTCGCCAACTATCGCGTCTGGATTACCGGCCTGCGCCGCGAGCAGGCAAAGACTCGCGCGGCTCTCGAAGAGTCTGCGCTCTTCACGCTTCCCAGCGGCCAGCAGATACTCAAACTCGCGCCGCTCGCCGCGTGGACCACGCGCGATGTCTGGTACGCCTGCGAATCGCTCTCCATTCCACTGCTGCCGCTCTACGAGCGCGGTTACTCCTCCATCGGCTGCGAGCCATGTACCTCGCTTCCGATTGATCCGAACGATCCGCGCTCGGGACGTTGGGCCGGCCACAAAGTCGAGTGTGGCATTCACATTGAAGCGGCGCCTGCCTCATAGGAAAAACAGTCAAGCGCAGTGGGAGTTTCCATGCAATACCTTATCTGAGTGAATGCTCTGCCGGGCACGATTCTTGTCACGACCTCCGAGGCAGATCTTCGTCTACTTTCGTCCCATGCGTCAGAATTTGCAGCCGCCGGATCGCACTCCGCTGCTGCCCTGGCTGATGTTTCCCATCGGCGCCGAAGTTGTCTTTTCAAGCGCCGGTGCGGGCGCGCTTGGCTCGGAAGCACTTCTCAGCACACGCGTTCCCCGACGTCAGTTGCGCTTTGCCTTGTGGGTCGGGCTGCTGATCCTCGGTGGGCAATTTCTTTTCAACAGCTATGTGGATTGGGCGGCTCCGCGCGCAGAGGGTGTGAGCCATCTACTACCCGTACATCGCGGACAGATAACTTGAACGGAAATACTGGAAGCAGAGCTAGTCAAGCGTCTTATGCAGATCGTCGATTATTTTGAAATCTCGCCGCCCAGCGGATGCATCTGACATTTGTATAGAAGAATAGCTTTCGCAGTCAAACGAGAGGAATGTCATATGGAAATAGGTATGATCGGACTAGGCCGGATGGGAAGCAATATGGTTCAGCGTCTCTTGCGAGCTGGCCACCAATGCGTTGTCTACGACCTCCATTCGGAAGCAGTGCAGACGCTCGTGAACGGTGGCGCAGTCGGCGCGAATTCGCTTGAAGAACTTGCGGGCAAATTGAAAGCGCCACGCGCCATCTGGATGATGGTGCCATCCGCCGTGGTCGATGAATCACTGAAGACACTTATCCCGTCTCTCGAAAAAGATGATGTGGTTATCGATGGCGGCAACTCTTACTACCACGATGACATTCGCCGTGCGACCGAACTGAAGCCGAAGGGCATTCACTATGTGGACGCCGGGACCAGTGGCGGGGTCTGGGGCGCGGAGCGTGGATACTGCTTGATGATCGGTGGCGAGGACGCGGTCGTCCAGCGCATTGATCCCATCTTTTCCGCTCTTGCCCCCAGCATCGATTCCGTGCCACGCACGCCAGGTCGAGAGAAAGCCGGCGGCACAGCCGAACACGGCTATCTGCACTGCGGTCCCAGCGGCGCGGGCCATTTCGTCAAGATGGTCCACAACGGCATCGAATATGGCATGATGGCCGCTTATGCGGAGGGGCTGAATATTCTGCGCCATGCCAACATTGGCAAGCAGCAACGCGCTGCGGATGCTGAGACCACACCGTTGCGCAACCCCGAACACTATCTGTACGACCTGAACATTGCAGACATTGCGGAGGTCTGGCGTAGGGGAAGCGTCATCTCATCGTGGCTGTTGGATCTGGCTGCGATCTCTCTTCTCGATAGCCCGGACCTGGCGAAGTTCGCAGGCCGTGTATCGGATTCAGGAGAAGGGCGCTGGACGATCAAAGCCGCTATCGACGAGTCGGTTCCTGCTCCCGTCCTCAGCGCGGCGCTCTACGAACGCTTCAGTTCACGCGGTGAAGACGACTTCGCAGAAAAAATGTTGTCGGCTCTTCGTTATCAATTCGGCGGCCACGATGAAAAGACCGCTGGCGACAAGGCAGGCGCGTGATGGCTGAATCTCAGTCAGATGCGTTGGTAATCTTTGGTGTAACAGGAGATCTGGCGCACAAGAAGATATTTCCCGCGCTCTATGCAATGGTAAAGCGCGGCACGCTCAAGGTTCCAGTGATCGGTGTTGCCTTTCCTAAGTGGAGTCTGGCTCGTTTGCAGAGGCGTGTGACAGACAGCATCGAGCGAAGCGGCGGAGTCGACAACAAACGAGCGCTCAAAGAGCTTTTCTCTCTGCTCAAGTATGTGAGCGGGGATTACAAAGACAGCAATACCTTCACTGCGATTAAAGAAGCGCTGGGCAAAGCGCGGCGGCCTGCGCACTATCTGGCAATTCCGCCATCGCTTTTCGAAACGGTGATTCGAGGGCTTGGCCAAGCGAAGTTGGCTGAAGGCGGGCGTGTCATTGTTGAAAAGCCCTTCGGACGAGACCTGGCCTCCGCACGAGAACTTAACCAGGTCGCGCATTCAGTCTTTCCTGAAGACTCTATCTTCCGTATCGATCACTTCCTTGGAAAAGAAGCGATCATGAATATCCTCTACTTCCGTTTTGCAAATTCGTTTCTGGAGCCGATCTGGAACCGCAACTATGTGGCCAGCGTCCAAATCACCTTATCTGAGGATTTCGGCGTGGGGAAGCGCGGCACATTTTACGAGTCCGCCGGCTGCCTGCGCGACGTGATACAAAATCATCTCTTCCAGATCGTCGCACTTCTTGCCATGGAGCCACCCGCGGGCAGGGATTTCGGAGCCGTGCACAACGAGAAGGCCAAGGTCTTCAAAGCCATGCGCAAACTACGGCCCGATGACTTGGTGCGCGGCCAGTATGCCGGCTATCGCCAGGAGCCTGATGTGGCGAAGCGCTCCGATGTTGAAACCTTCTGTGCTCTGCGCTTGTTCATCGATTCCTGGCGCTGGGATGGAGTGCCGTGGTATCTGCGCTCTGGAAAATATCTGCCGGATACCGCGACCGAGATTCTGGTGGAGTTGAAACCGCCTCCGCAGAAGCTTTTCGCTGACGCAGAATCGTTGACCGGCCGGTCCAACTACATTCGTTTTCGGCTCTCGCCCAACTCGGCTGTAGCCCTCGCAGCTCGTGTCAAACTCGCGGGAAAAGATTTTGTTGGTGAGCAGCGAGAGCTTTACTTGTCAGAAGAACAGCCCGGTGGTGAAACTCCGTACGAGAGGCTTTTGGGTGACGCCATGGCTGGCAACGGCGCCCTTTTCACGCGGGAAGACGCGGTGGAAGCAGCTTGGGCGGTGGTCGATCCGGTTCTTACTACCCACCACAGGGTTCTCCCTTACAAGCGACACACTTGGGGGCCGAAACAAGCGGATGCGATCATCTCTGTGCACGGCGGCTGGCATAATCCAAGCAGCACAGCTTTATCGGAATGACAATGTCGAGTGACTATTATTTCCTCTCATCGAACACCGATCATGACAACCGTCATGAGAGAATGCTATCGGTGGTCTTCCCCTGCCAACCTTTTTGCCGGGACAACATTGCATGGCGCTATCTTCACACATATTGAATCTCTTGTTTGGCCGACCGTTGGCTACCAGCGAGGAGCGGGCCGAGCAGATCGGTCCCGTCGCTGGAATCCCCGTCTTTGGCCTGGATGCTCTCAGCTCCGCAGCATACGGTCCTGAAGCCGCAC
>Ga0181520_10008202_pt1 | contig 14959 bp, 10 predicted proteins | sample PEATcosm2014_Bin_29_FD_132451 | JGI IMG/M metagenome (GOLD analysis project Ga0181520, IMG submission 132451) | Peatland microbial communities from MTU Mesocosm Facility, Houghton, MI, USA - PEATcosm2014_Bin02_30_metaG | ecosystem: Environmental > Terrestrial > Soil > Wetlands > Peat | place...
CCGCCGGTGATCGCTATCGTGACTCAGGGTAACGGTTACCGGGTCTTCCTTGTCTCTGGTCGCCTGGCAGGCGTTGGTAACCAGGTTGATCACCACCTGTTCAAGCCTCTGGAAATTGCCTTTGACAGGCGGCAGTGCGGCCTCCTCGATAACTTCGAATTTGTTGGTGGAGTTCCGGATGAGGTTGCCGAGGATGACCGCCGCTGCATCGATGACCGATCGTACCCGTATCTTCCGATCTATTTCACCGGGTTCCCGGCGGGAAAAATCCTTGAGGTTCCCGACGATCCTCTTTATCCGCAGTGCGCCCTCGTTGATACCGTGCAGGAGACCGGGAAGTTCGCTGCGCATTTCACTATAGGGAAGTCCTCCGAGCCTGAACTGCGGATGCTGCGCATAGTGGTCGTCGAGAACCGGCAGAATATCGTTCAGCATGTCCGAGAAATTCTCCCCGTTGAGAATAATGAAATTATTGGGGTTATTGATTTCATGAGCAATCCCCGATACCAGCGTGCCGAGCGTGGCCATTTTTTCCGTCTGGATGAGCTCCTGTTCCCGCACGTGCGCAAGATGTTCGGCTTTTTTCCTCGCCGTGATATCGCTCCCCACGAACAGGATTTCCCGGAGGTTTCCCGCATCATCGTAAATCGGGCGGTTGGTCCACGCGACCCATATCGGCTCCCCGTTTTTCGCGGTGACGATATCTTCAAAGTAAGGCTTGCGTTCGGGGTAATCGAGAATATCCCTGATATTCGAACCTCCGGCACCGCCGGCATCGCAGACAGGGGGTGGGAAAATATCGCGGATACTCTTTCCGTGAATTTCGCCGGTCGAAAACCCGAAAAGATCCTGGGCGTATTCATTAACAAACAGGATAGTGCCGCTCTTTTCGATGCGGATGATCGCGCTGTTCGCATTTTCAACGAGTTCGCGATAGTTCCGCCCATTTTCCTCAAGCTTCGAGAGCGTCGCCTGGATATGGCCGAGCAGAAGGTTGAAAGAGTCCGCAAGCCTGCCGATTTCGTCGCGGGAACGAATGACGATACGCTCGGAAAAACCCTTGCGCTCGGAGGTAATCTCTTCTGTCAAACACACCAGTTTATTGATCGGACCGGTAACCATGCCCGTAAAAAACACGGCGGCCAGAATGCTGAGCGCCAGAATGACCGATGCAAGGATAATCCGCTCCCGGAGGATCGAGGCGATTTCAGCTTCGGTCTGTTCGGACCGCTTCGCGATGGTCGCATCGATATCGTCGGTGGAACGCCCGGAGGCGATCACCCATCCCAGGGGGGCGAAAACGCGGCCATAGCAGAGGAGCGGCGCGCTGGAATCGGTTGCCGCGTTTCCCCTGAATACCGGCGCATCCGCTTCGACGAATTGTTCCCCCTGCCCCCGTACCTGCCGATTGACAGTTCTTACCGAAAGCAACAATTTCATCCTGACGGCTGCAGGAATGCCCTCGAGGTGGGGATGGATCAGGATGTGCAGGGTATCGCTCAGGTCCGATATCCAGAAGTAGCCGCGACCGTTGTCGTAGGTAACGTCTTTTATCTTGCTGAAAAGGCTCGCCACCTCGTCCCGGGAGAATGACTGCTGGTACTGCGCACCAATAAGCGAATACATGATGTCGACATGTTCCTTTATGGTGCTTTTCACCCGCGCGGTTTCATTGGTTCTGATCCGGGCGATGTCCTCCCCGCCCCTTCTGCGCGTCTGATAGACCGAGATGGCAAGAATCGCCGAGGAGGCGATAAAAACCAGGAGAACGATGAAGAGGGAGAGTTTTATTTTCAGGCTCATGGCGATCCTGTTAAATTATCATACGGTACTATCCGTGCAGTACGGTTGTTCCGCCGCTCGGTTCATCGCCGCTCCCCGCCCGCCATTGCGCCGGTTCCGCCGATGGCCCTGAAGAGCGCATACTGCGCCTTATTGTACTCCCCTACCACCGCGGCGTAATCGGCACGCGCCCGCGCCAGGTCCTGCTGCGCCTGGATTACTTCGAGAACGAGACCCATGCCGAACTCCTTGCGCTGCTCGGTCAGGCGCAGCGTCTCCTCGGCGGTCGAAACCGTGGTCCTGATCGCCGCAATCTGATCGGCAAGGGACTGGACCCGCGCGTGGCTCTCCACCACTTCGCGGGTGATCCGGTCATGCAGTTTTTCTCCGGAGAGCCTCGCTTCGTCGACCCTCGCCTCGGCCGCATGGATCCGCCCGAAGTCAAACAGGCCGCCCGGCCCGATCCGCCAGCCGAGCCCGACCAGAATGTCCTCGGTTGCGCCGAAGACCTTCGCGACGCTGTCGGGTCCGCCGCCGAACCCGCCGGCATAGGCGTCCAGGTTGACCGAAGGGACCAGGGGTCCGTACACCGCGCCGTTTTTCACCGCCTGCGCCGCCGCAAGGAGGGCCTTATATTGCTTCGGTTCGGGACGCAACGTGAATGCCAGGTGCACCAGGGAGTCTTGCGCGACGGCAGTATCCATGATGGTCAAGGGAACGAAATCGGCATCCTGCGCGTCCAGATCGACCGTGGAGTCGAGATGCAGGATCTCCACGAGCCGGGCGGCCTGTATTCGACGGCTTTCCACCACCTTGCGCAGGTCGACCCGGTACTGCTCGGTCTGCACGGTTACCCGCAGCTCATCCCCCTTGAAGGCGATGCCCGCGCCCACCGCCTCATGCAGCTGGTTCTGATAATCCTGCGAGATGCGCACGGCCTCGGTCGCCACACCCACGAGCTCTTTTGCGCTGAGCAGGTCGTAGTACCCCTGCACGGCCGCCAGGGATGCATCGAGCTGCTGCGACTCGAGCGCATGGCCGGCCGCCGTGACAATTTGTTTTGCGGCAAGCAGATGGTAGATGGCGTCCCCGATGGCAACCTCGGCCGAAAGCGTACCGCCCGGGGCATAGGACTGGTAATGGGCCTCGTCGATGGCTCCGGTCGAGGAGGATTGCGCGAGACCGTCGAGGCGATGATACCCGATGCCCGGCGAGATCCACGGGAAGAACTGCTCGACCGCGACCGTCTTGTCGGCCTGCGCCTCGCTCAGGCGCTGCCGCGCGACCTGGATATCGAGGTTCCGCGCCCCGGCCAGGCGCAGGACGGTCGGCAGGTCGATCGGATAGGACGCTTCCTGTGCCCCGGACGGGCTTTGCGCAAGCAGCCCGAGGGCAACCATCATCACCCGCAGGGCAAATTTTTCGATGAACCGCTTCACCTTGCCTCCGACACGTTTACCGGCCTGCCATCCGTAATCGATTGCCTGCCGACTATAATTACCGGCTCTGCGGAATCCAGCCCGCCGGCGATTTCGGCATGGGTACTGTCGGTAATCCCGATGGTAACGGGAGTTTTCCCGGCCGTGTTATTCTTCACGGTAAAAACGAATGCGCCCGATTTTTCCTTGATCACCGCTTCGAGCGGCACCAGCAGGGCGTCCTTCCTGCGCTCGACGCCGAGCTTGACTTTGATATACATGCCGGGGCGAAGCTCCATGCCGGGATTCGGAATTTCGATCTCCGCGATCATGGTCCTGGTCGATGGATCGAGCGCGTACTCAAACCGGGTGACGGTGCCGGAAAATACGCGGCCCGGCAGTTCCGCGGCAGTGACGGCAACCCGGGTCGAAGTGGTCACAAAGGGGGCCTCGATTTCGGGCACGGCGACATCGAGCCGCACGCGGCTGAAGTCCATGAGCGTCACCACCGCCGAGGTGGCGGCGGCGCTGCCCGAGGTGGCGGCCGGAATGAACGCGCCGGGATCGACGAACCGGCGGGTGATGATACCGGTAAACGGCGCGACGACGTCGGCATAGGCCAGCAGGTCATGGATCCGCTTCAGATTGGCTTTTGCGACATCGAGCTGCGCCTTCGCCTCGTCAACCGTCAGCGGCACGACGAGATCCGGCGCCTTGCTCATGGCCTCGCTGAGGCGGCGGTAATTGACCTCCGCGACCTCCAGCTCGGCTTCGTACCGGGGCAGCTCGGCGAGCAGTTCGGGGTCCTCGATATGGGCCAGGATTTCGCCTTTCCTCGCCGGATCGCCCTTATCGACCGCAATGGTCTTCAGGTAGCCCGGAATCTTGGCGTACAGGGTCGTCGCGAAGTAGGCAATGATGGTGCCGGGAAGGGTGATGGACCGCACGATCTCGCCGCGCACGGGATGGACGGTCGTTACGTCGAGGGGAGGCGGCTCGGACTTGACCGGAGGGTGACCGCACCCTCCAAGCAGGGCGACAAGCGTCGCGCCGATCAACCACTTATAGGAACGATGGATTTTCATAGGCACCTTTGGTTCAGGAGGAATGTTTCTTAACTGCATGATGTGTGGAACCGGCCGGATCATTTGGATCAAGCGACGGTGAGCGCCGGCTTGTACGCCCCTGCACCAGAGCGAAGACCGAGGGCAGAATCAGGAGCGTTGCCAGCGTGGCCACTGCCAGGCCGCCGACGACCGCACGGCCGAGCGGCGCGGTCTGCTTACCGCTCTCCCCCAGGCCAAGCGACAGCGGCAGCATGCCGGCGATCATGGCCAGACTCGTCATCAGGATCGGGCGAAGGCGGCTCTGGGCGCCTTCAACCGCGGCGAGGTCGGCCGCGGCTCCGCTCATCCTGTCCCGTTCGGCAAACGTAACGAGCAGGATGGCATTCGCGACGGCGACGCCGATCGCCATGATCGCGCCCATGAACGACTGGATGTTGAGCGTCGTCCCGGTCAGCCACAAGGTAAAGATGACCCCCGAAATGACGGCCGGCACCGTGGAGACGACGATGAGCGAAAGCTTTACCGACTGAAAATTTGCCGCCAGGAGCAAAAATATCGCCGCCACGGCGAGCAGGAGCCCGGTTTGCAGCCCGTTGAACATCTGCCGCATGGGCACCACCTGTCCGCGCAGACTCTCCTCGACGCCGCGCGGCGGCGACCCGAGCTCCTTCAGGGCCTTCTCGACCTGCGCCGCCACGCTGCCGAGATCGGCGCCCGCGATGTTGGCGGTCACGGTAATCATGCGCTGCGAATTGTAACGGTCGTACTCGGCGACCATGGTTCCCTCCTTGACGTTGGCAACATCGCGCACCAGGACCGGCTTGTTGTCGATATAATCAACCGGAATATTCTGGACCTCTTCCCTTGAGTTCATCGCCGGCTGGGGAACCTGTACCTGGATCTGGTAGGCGACGCCGGTATTCGTATCGGCCCAGTAGATCGGCGTCACGAACCGGCTCGACCAGGTCGCCGTGGTCAGCGCATGCGAGACCCTCGCCATCTGGACGCCCATGATCCCGGCCCGTTCGCGGTCGACGTTCACATTGACCGTAGGATAGTCGAGGGACTGGCCGAACTGCACATCGCGGAGCGCCTTGATCCCGAGGAGCTTCTGCCGGACCTTTTCGGCGAAGGCGCGATCTTCGGTAAGATCCAGCCCGCTGACCGCGACCTCGATCGGCGTGTTGGCGCCAAGGCTCATCACCTGGCTCACGACATCGCCCGGCTCAAAGGAAAATTTGACATCAGGAAGCTCGTCGGCGAACCTCTTCCGGAGCCGTTCCTTGAGCTCTTCGATCGCGACCTTCGTTCCCCTTTTGAGCTGTACCTGCAGCACGGCTTCCTGCGATCCCTGGTTCCAGAGGTAGATCAGGTTGACGGCGTAATTGGCGCTGTGGACGCCGATAAACCCGAGCGAAAAAGCCACATTTTCCGCGCCGACCTCCTGCTTGATGATATCGAGAACCCGGAGGGTGACGGCCTCGGTTCCGTCGATCTGCGTGCCGGTCGGTGCGCGCAGCCTGATCTTGAACTGACCCGTATCCACCCGGGGAAAGATCTCGGTGCCGAGGTGGGTGCCGATGATGGCTATCACCGCACCGGCCACGAGCAGGTAGGTCACCACGACCTTTTTGCGATGGAGAACCACCCACTGAGCCAGGCGGGTGTACTTCGCGCGGAACCGGACAAACCCCCCTTCCTTTTTTTTCATCTCCCCGGCACTCTGTTCGTGCGACCGCAGGAACCAGATCGTGAGGATCGGCAGAAGCGTGTTCGCTAAAACGTACGAGGCGACCATGGAAAATCCTACCGCAAGCGACATCGGCAGGAACATCGCCCGTGCCACGCCGACCATGAAAAGGGCGGGAGTGAACATCGCCAGTATGCAGAGCATGGCGAGGAGCTGGGGCGCGGCGGTCTCGATGGTACCGTCGCAGGAGGCAAGGGCCATATGCTTTCCCCGGCCGTGGTGCACATGGATGTTCTCGATGCAGACCGTGGCCTGGTCGACCAGGATCCCCACGGCAAGCGCCAGCCCGCCGAGGGTCATGATGTTGATGGTCTGTCCGGTCATCCACATGAAGAGCAGCGCGGTCATGAGGGAGAGCGGGATGATGATGACGACGAGAAGTGCGCTGCGGAGATCGCCCAGGAAGAGAAGGATCATGAGGCCGGAAAGCAGGGCGCCCAGCGCGCCTTCGATCGTCAGGCCCGAGATGGCCCGGGTCACATACGGGGACTGGTCGAACTCATAGCTTACCTTGACATCGGGAGGCAGTACGGACTGAAACCTCGGGAGGTTCTTTTTAACGATATCGACCACCGAGAGCAGGGAGGCGTCGGCGCGTTTGGTGACCGGCATGTAGACCGTACGGCGGCCGTTAACGATGGCATAACAGGTGACGATGTCCGTGCCGTCCTCCACCGTGGCGACGTCGCGGAGGAATATTGCCGGGTACACGCCGCTCCGGATCGGCACGGCTTCGAGGTCCTGTATGTTTTTGACCACGGAATTCAGCGGTACCATCGGATACATGCCGGCAATCGGAATGTTGCCGGAGGGGCTGATGATATTCGCGGACGTGATCGCCGAGACGATTTCATCGGGGGACATGTTGTAGGCGCGGAGACGATCGGGCTTGACGCTTATGACGATGCTGCGCGCGCTCCCGCCGAAGGGCGGCGTCCCCGACACGCCGGGCAGCGAGGAAAACATCGGGCGCACCCGGTTGAGCGCCTCGTCCTGCATCTCGCGCACCGATCGGGTCTCGCTGGAAAACACCAGGTCGCCGACCGGCACGCCGCCGGCATCGAACCGCAGGACAAACGGCGGCACGGTCCCAGGCGGCATGAAGGCACGGGATCGGTCGACCTCGGCCACGGTCTCGGACATGGCCTGGGCCATGTCGGTACCCGGATAAAATTGCAGCTTGATCAGCGCCGCGCTCTGGATAGACTTCGATTCAATATGTTCGATGCCGGTGATGTAGAGAAAATGATATTCATAGTAATAGGTGAGATATGCCTCCATCTGCGAGGGATCCATCCCGCCGTAGGGCTGGGCAACGTAGATCGTCGGGATCCCGAGGGAGGGAAAAATGTCGCGCGGCATCATGCGAACCGCGAGAAGGGATCCGAGAGCCACGGCCGCGACCGCAATGACGACGGTCACCGGACGACGTAATGCAGGCTGAACAAGATTCATGATTTTTCCCGATTATTCATACCGGAAGAGCGCATGGTGGTATGGTGCCTAAATTTCAAATTCAGTATTTGTTTGCTGCAACAATCATGCCGCAGGACATTTTTTTATAATTCTTTAAATAACAATATGTTATATATTTCGATGAATAGAGCAACTCTGGGAAAATAGTCCCCGTCCTCCCGCTATTTCGGAATATCATGTTGAAATTATTGGAATTAGATAAGTGGGGACAAATGTCTCTTTGACTTAAGAAAGACCCTTGAAGGGCAGCCCGCATTACCCTCCACCTGACCGGCTCCATGATCATTCGATGGTCGAGGCGATTGAAACCGATCGGGTTGTAGACTGCCCTGAAAAAAACGGGGCGAAAAAAGTCGATTCCCTTTCCCTTGAGCGGATGGTTCTCTGCCTCCCGGATATCTCCTGAATATCCGGGAGGCAGAGGGGAGCAATTACCGGTGACCAGCCCCCCTGGCCTCCGCCACCACTAAAGCCGACGGGCAACTCTGTTTGGTCAATCGGAACGCTATTCACTCATCGTCCACCATGCCCACCTCCACCGTGTCCTCCACCACCATGCCCACCGCCGAATCCCCCTCTTCCGCCTCGTCCGCCGTAGGCTCCATAGCCGTGCCCCCGCCCGTATCCACCCGGACCTCCGTAGTAGAAGCCGCCGTAGAAGTAAGGCCAGGCATCGCCACCATACCAAGGGTCATAGTAATAGGGACTCCCATACCCCGGCGAATAGTAATTCGGCTGAGGATTCTGCCAGCACCGCAGCTGCAGGATCTCAAGCAATGGATAGGGGTACAGAAGGTGTCCGAGCGGTTCCTCGCCGATGCCGGTAATTCTTCCGGCGAGGATGACCCTGCCCCCCTTTTGGTAGAGGTAAGGGTCCAGGAATGCATCGATGTGCGCCTTGAACCGTCCCCTGGTGTACGTCTCCGGAAGCGGATAACCGTCCTTATCGAGCGGCGTTTCCAGAATTGTCAACTCGCTCCCCGATGAATCGTTCAGCGTTGCCAGGATGCTACCGCCCCATATCACCACCTCTCCATCATAGCGGTAAGGTCGACTCTGCACCGTTGAAACGGTAAGATCGCCAGCCGCCTCCTTCCGGTACTGCTTTTCAATAGGATAAGGCGTACATGCCGCTATCAGAAGTAGTGCCAATCCTCCTCCCAGCGACTTGATTAATGAACCTTTCATGGTTGACCTCCTTACAAAGCATTGTCCTTCAAACTCCCGATCGATTGACGGTCTCCCCGTGCGGAAAAAACATTATAAAGGAGCTCCCCGGCATTGTAGTACAACAGCCGTGCCATTTCGTGCCAAGAGTGTAACCTCTTGAACTGGAGTAGATAAGGGTTTTCGTTGATCGGCCGGGAAAAGCGACTTTAATCCCTCCCCGGCTCACGGCAACATGCATTTCATTGAATTATATGGAGCTATAGGGGAAGAGACAAATGTCCCTCTTGCCGAAATGTACCGAGCCGACGGGAGAGAATCGATCCCTTTCCGGCACAAAAATTCTTGTAAGGGCGGTCATTGGATTGCATGACAAAAGGGGCTTGGCTATTTGGGGGCAACCGACGGGATCGCGGCGTTGCAATGCAACACCAGGGGAAGCATCGCACCAATTGGTGCACCATAAAACGACAAAAACATAAATTTTGTGGCATATTTTTTGCTTTATATTTAATTCATGTTAAATGATTGGGATCATCTGCCGAAAGGGATTTCTTATGAACTTATCACTAAAGATGAGTGCCATCGCGGTGCTCGGCTGCGCGATTATCCTCGTGGGCGGGTGCGCCTCCTCAAGCCTCGTGAAAATCTGGCATGACCCCTCCTATCAAGCTCCACCGCTCAAAACGATGCTGGTTATTGCGGCGAGAAAGGATGGGGAGAAGCGACATATATGGGAAGATGCTTTCAGCGGGGAGCTTGCCCGGCATGGCGTAGCGGCAACCCCCTCCTATCGTTTTTTCCCGGATCATTTGCCCGACACCGGCCAGGTAATCTCATTAGTAAAACAGGGCGGCTTCGGCGGCATTATGATTATTCGCAAGCTTCCCTCCAAAATTCATCTCCGTTTTGTCCCGGCATATTTGGACCATAGCTCCTTCTGGCCGGACTACTCGGAGTGTTATAGCGAAGCGGAACCGGAATGGGACATTGATACGCTAAGGGTGGATTTCCGTGCGATCGATGTCATAGCAACTGACAGAGGTGGTCATTTGATATGGCGGGCGACGAGCAAAACGAGATATCCCGTCATGGTACGGGATGTTTATCCCGACATTGCCCGCAAGGTGACGGCCGAACTGGCGCACGGAAAAATTATTAGCCCGGAAAATTGAGCCGGAACCGAGCTTGCATGGAATTTCCGGTGGACAGTAAAATAGCAAGTGGCTTTTCTCGACATTTTTTTCCGCATGCCTTTTGCTGGAGTAGTAGCGATTACATCAGAATAAGGAGCATCCTATGAAAATCGCAGGGAAAGCGGTTGCAATAGCATTGTGGGGGAGCCTGGCCATCCTTACCGCCGGCTGCGCCTCCTCAAGCCTCGTGAAAATCTGGCATGACTCCTCCTATCAGACCCCGCCGATGAAAAGCATGCTGATTATTGCGGTGAGGAAGGATGGGGCGAGGCGACACCTGTGGGAAGATGCCTTCGCCCGCTCGCTTGCGGGGCACGGCGTAAATGCGGTTCCCTCGTATCGTCTGTTCCCTGATTCACCGCCCGACACCAGCCAGATAATCTCTTCGGTGAAACCAAACAGCTTCGACGGCATCATGGTCATTCTCAGGCTCCCGACCGATACGCTGACACGCTACATTCCGGCCTACTCCTATATCGACTCCTACTGGCCGCGGTACACGGCCTACTATGGGGAGGGAGAGCATGAGGCTTACGTCGACACGCAAATGGTGGATATTCGCGCCATCGATGTCATAACGACCGGTAAGGGTGGCCATCTGATCTGGAGCGCGCAGAGCACGACGACCTATCCCGGTCACGTGAGCGACGTTCATCGCGGCATCGTCCGCAAGGTGACGGCCGAACTGGCGCGCAGGGGTATCATCGGTGCCGCTCCATAAGCAAGCTTCCCGGCAACTATGGCCGGATAGAGCCGGATCCGAGATCAGGCTCTATTCCCGACTTTCGGAAGACCGACGTCAACCTTGTCCCTGTTTTGAGCGCCATGGTGCTTGATAATCATGCCCGAGACGGCAAACGTCGCCTCCTCGGCGATGTTGGTTGAAAGATCCGCGATGCGTTCCAGGTTCTTGCAGATCCTGATGATATCGAGCGCGGTTTCAAAGGCCATTTCGCGGCCGAGCACCCTGGTTTTTACCTCCTCGGTTATGGCGATATTCAACTGATCGATCCTTTCGTCGCGGGAGAGGACCTCGCGCGCCTTCACCACATCCTGCCTGAAGAAGCTGGCAAGCGCCTCGCTCAGGATGAGATTGCATAAATCGGCCATGGTCGGCAATTCGAGGAGCCCGACCGTTTCTCCGGGAGAGCGGACCAGCGGAGACAGGCTGATTGCCGATTCGGCGATATTGACCGCATGGTCGCCTATCCGTTCGAGGATGGCATTGATCTTCTGGATCGAGATGATCGAGCGAAGGATCTGGGGCGGCAGGCTGCCGAGAGTGAGCAGGCTGTAGGTCGAGTTATCGATATCGATCTCATAGGAGTTGATTGCCTTATCGGCGTCGATAACGTTGCGGGCCATGATAATGTTCGGCTCAAACAGCGCCTTGAGCGCATTCTCAAGCGCCTTTTTAACGAGATCGGCCATCATGGACAGTTGATCGTGAGAAATGTCGATTGTAGCGTGCGGCTCCTGGTATACCGTCATCATAGTCCCTCCCTTTTTCATTGCACTGAGAAGATAACCCTCGAATGTTAGCGGCGTATTGCAGGACGGTGAGGAGTTCTCCCCGGACCGGATTACGCTTGATTTTCCATGGCTGCGTTGTTATAATCAGGAGCATTTTTTCCCGCGATGCCCCGATGGGGATCCGATATGTTTTTGTCGATTCGGCCCCCGATGTAACGCAAATTTAACGGCTCACGCATAACGGAACAATAAATGCCGCGTATTTTGTCCTTGCCTGGAATTGCTTTTGTGCATCGTACACCTTTGGAGGAGACGGCAACGTGCAACAGTACGGCGAGAAAAAGATCCGATTCGGCATAAGCTCACGACTCAACCTGCTCCTGGGCCTGGCCATTGTCCTTTTCAGCTGGCAGATCAGCAATATCTTCGTAGGCTATACAAGTCGGGAGATCGCCGCTGAGCTCACGCAGCGCATGGCGCTCCTGCTTAAAACGCTGTGCGTCTCGGCCGAGGTACCGTTCCAGACGGGCGATGTCATGGAAATCGCCAAATTCGGGACCGCGGCGATGAAACAGAAGGACGTTGTCGGCTGCAAAATTATGGATGCAAGCGGCAACGTTCTTTTCCTCAACACGAAATCGAACCGGAACCAGGCGAAATGGATCGTCGATACCGTAATCGAAGCGGAATCGTCGTTCGATAAAAAAAGCGGGGCCTACCTTATGGTGTACAAACCGACCGGTACCATCGCGATCGAGGTCTCCTATGCGGAAATTGCGCAAAGCCTGCGCAGTACCAAGAGGTCGGTGCGGCTCCTGAGCCTCGCCATACTGATTCTGCTTCTTATCGTGACCACGCTCGTTACCCGATTCCTGCTCACGCGGCCGATCCGGAGGCTGATCAAGGGAACGCAGCGGGTGTCGCGGGGTGACCTCGACTACCGGGTGCCCGTTACCGGCAACGATGAAATCGGCGCGCTGGGCGAAGCGTTCAATGCCATGGCCGCGGAACTGTCGAAGACGTTTAATGAGGTCAAGGTTACCATGGAAGCGCTTACCGCAGCGAAAGAGGAAGCCGAGGTCGCCAGCAAGGCGAAGAGCGATTTTCTCGCGAGCATGTCGCATGAACTGCGCACCCCGCTCAACGCCATCATCGGTTTTGCGCAGGTACTCCAGGAGCAATACTTCGGCCCCCTCAATGAAAAGCAGGCCGGGTATGTCCGGGACATCGCGGAGAGCGGAGAGCACCTGGCAAACCTGATAAACGATATTCTTGACCTGTCGAAGGTCGAGGCCGGAAAGATGACACTCGATCTTTCGTCTGTTCACCTGAAACCTCTTCTGGAAAACAGCACGGTCATGATAAAGGAAAAATGCCTGAAGCACGGCATCTCCCTCGGCATTTCGGTTCCCGAAGAACTTTCGGAAACGGAACTCCTCGCCGACGAGCGCAAACTCAAGCAGATCATGTACAACCTGCTCTCGAACGCAGCAAAATTCACCCCGGACGGGGGAGCGATCCGGATTTCGGCCGGTCAAAGCATGGCCGGGCAGGGGTGTCCGGCCATTGAGGTAAGCGTGGCGGACACCGGGATCGGCATCACCCCCGACGACCAGATCAAAATTTTTCAGGAGTTCTATCAGGTAAAGGGCGGCCTGACCTCAAAAACTCCCGGTACCGGGCTCGGGCTTTCCCTGACCAGACGGTTCGTGGAATTGCACGGTGGTTCGATAAGGGTTGAAAGCGAAGGGCACGGGAAGGGGAGTGCATTCAGATTCGTCCTCCCGGTTCAACCGAAAAACGCTTGTACCGCTTGATGCAGCAAAGACTGACCCAACACGATCAACATTGACAGCTGCCGCATGAATTAAACAACCGGAGCGGACATTATGGGAAAATCCATCCTGATCGTTGAAGACGACCCGAAAAATATGCGGTTGTTCCGCGACCTTCTCCAGGTAAAAGGGTACGAAACGTTCGAAGCGACCGATGGCCGACAGGGGGTCGACAGCGCCCGGCTTCGCCGGCCCGGTCTCATCCTGATGGATATCATGCTGCCGGTTTTAAACGGCATCGAGGCAATCAGGATTCTCAAGGCCGATGTCGAAATGCGGATGATCCCGATCATCGCACTGACCTCATTCGCCCTGCCGAATGAAAAACAGCGGATTTTTGAGGCCGGGGGGGATGGGTATATGCTGAAACCCGTCAATATCAGGGCGCTCATCACCAAAATCAAGAAATACCTGCGCGAATAATTTCGCGCTGCCGCCGCGTAACTATATCAAGGAGAGAATATGGAAAAAAAACCCGTCATTCTGGTGGTCGACGATGAAGAACGAAACCTCAGGCTCCTGGAGTCGGTGCTTGTTCCGCGAAACTATACGATTGTGGTTGCCCGCGATGGCGCCGAGGCGCTCGCAAAGGCCGTGAGCGAAGTTCCCGAAGTCATCCTGCTCGACGTCATGATGCCGGTCATGGACGGATTCGAGGCATGCCGCCGTCTCAAGGCCGACGCTCAAACCGCTTCGATCCCGGTGCTGCTCGTTACCGCGCTCGAAGCGAGGGCCGACCGGCTCAAGGGGATCGAGGCCGGAGCAACCGACTTTATTTCGAAGCCGATAGACATGGAATACCTGCTCCTCAAGGTCCGCAATGCGCTGTACGCCAAGAGTCTTCTCAATACCGTACAGAAGAACTATGAACAGCAGAAACAGCTCGAAGAGGTACGCGATAAGCTGACCCATATGATCGTCCACGATCTCCGCACCCCGCTCATGGGCATCAGCGGCAACCTTGAGCTATTGAAAATGCAGGCCGGGAGCCTCATGAACGCCGACCAGCTGCGCTACGTCGATCATTCGAACTTCGCCGTCTGGTCCATGGTCGAACTGGTCAATTCCATCCTTGCTGTCAATCGTTTTGAACAGGGCAACATCGAAATCAACCTCAACCAGGATAACCTGAAAGACATCGCCTTCGAGGCGATCGATCTTCTTGGATCGCTGAAATCGAAATGCAATATTATGGTATCCTGTTCGCCCGAGCCGGTATCGGCGCTGTGCGACCGGGACCTCATCCGCCGCGTGATGTTGAATCTCCTGAGCAACGCGGTGAAATTTACCACGAGCGGCGATAAAATACGGATAGCCATAACCGCGGAAACGGCGGGGATCCGCGTAAGGGTCAGCGATACCGGCCCCGGCGTTCCGGAACAGTTTCACAAGAAGATCTTCGAAAAATTCGGCCAGGTTGCCATGAGCAAGGAACGCATGATGTATTCGACCGGCCTCGGACTCGCCTTCTGCAAGATGGCGGTGGAGGCCCACGGCGGCGAGATCGGCCTTGAAAGCGAGGAGGGGAAAGGCAGTACCTTCTGGTTCTTCCTGCCCTGTACCGCGAAGGACAAGGCGGCCGGATCTCCGGTTGCGGCGAACGCATAAGTCCGGGGAGGGGGAGGGTAAACCGGATCATGCGCTTCTAACCGATCCCTAACGGAACGGCAATGTTTCCGGGCTATCTTTTTGTCATGCTGCACTCAATTGCCGTCGGTCTGATCGGCCTGACCATGGGGTTCGCCTGCCTGTACACGACGCTCATCATTATTCACCGTCCGCGCCGGACAACAGC
>Ga0181520_10008203_pt1 | contig 14959 bp, 13 predicted proteins | sample PEATcosm2014_Bin_29_FD_132451 | JGI IMG/M metagenome (GOLD analysis project Ga0181520, IMG submission 132451) | Peatland microbial communities from MTU Mesocosm Facility, Houghton, MI, USA - PEATcosm2014_Bin02_30_metaG | ecosystem: Environmental > Terrestrial > Soil > Wetlands > Peat | place...
AAGGATTATTCCTGATAAAAATTCCATAGTTGCACCGCATGGCGGGAGCGAAAAAAAATGTCCTAAACAAGGGCTTACAATACTTTATTGTTAATAGCCGTATTTGACCACTTTTGAATTCGCAGCATCAACCACATAAATATTATTTGAGGAATCTATCGTAATTCCCCACGGGTCGCACTGTGAGGTGTCGCCGCTTACGCTTATATTCCATTGGGTAATATAATTTCCGGATGCGTCAAACTTTTGCACAATCAGATTGCCGGCATCCGAAACATAAATATTTCCCGAGCTGTCCAACGCTATGCCCTGCAGCATTGTGCTGAAACCGCCGTAGCCGGTTCCTTTGCCGCCGATTGTTGAAATATAACCGCCTGCTGAAGTAAATTTTTCAACCCTGTAATTATCATCATCACAGACATAAACATTGCCCGCGCCGTCTACCGCTATCGCGAAAGGAACGCTGAACTCTCCGTTGCCGCTTCCGGAAAAGCCCCACTGTGTAATATAATTGCCGTTGGAATCAAATTTTTGCACCCTGTTATTTCCCCTGTCCGAAACATAGACATTGCCTGATCCATCAACGGCGATTCCTGAAGGTTCGGAAAACTGGCTGTTGCCGCTTCCGGAAGAGCCCCAGGTTAAAACAAAAGTTCCCGCAGAAGTAAATTTTTGTATCCTGTTATTGCCGGAATCAGCGACATATATGTTGCCGCTTCCATCAACAGCGTCAGCAAGCGGATAATTGAGATTGCCGTTCCCGCTTGTCCCTGCGGATCCAAATACGGACGGCGAAGCGCCGGTTGCCGTAGATTTCACTATCCTATAATTTACGCCGTCAACAACATATATTGAGCCATCCGTAGCTGAAGCAATCCCGGAAGGCAGATAAAATTCAGAATTTGTACAGCCTCCAGCCTGGCAGTCCCCATAACTCCCCCACTGTGTAATTAGGCGCGGCACGGCAACTGTCGCGGTCATAGTTGCCATGGCCTGCATCGTCTGGGTGGCCTGGGCTATTGCGGTCTGTGTGGCTATTGCCACTGTATTCACTGGCGTCAGAGTCGGACATGTTGCCCAAGTGCTTGAGACATAAACAGGGAGCGTGGTTTTATCCACAAGCCAGAATGCCGTCATTGAAAAAACAGAGTTGCATATAATACCGCTGCATGTACCGCTCCACCTCATATTAAGGGTAACTCCCCTGCAATCAGTAACAATATTAGTCAAACTCACCGATGTTCCGCATGATATTGTCTCGGGAACACCAATTATTGTCTTGGTCGTAAAATCAACCGGAACCGGAGTCGGTGTGGGAGAACCTGCCGGAGCAAAACCATTGTAATGCGCGATGTAATCCGCCTGAGAATTTATCACTATTACGGAACCCGCCGCCCCTACTGTTGTCGAAGTCGCCATATAAGAATATGAAAACGTGGTGTAATTAAGCGTACCCGGGGTGCAAACAGCGCTGTTATAGGATGAAGTACCTGGAACGTCCGCGCCCGTCGGAATATGACGGCTGGTACACGAAACAGCATAAAATGCCATAATGATAAACAACAAAAAGTAAATTTTTTTCATTAAAACCTCCCTGTTGGGCATATCCTTTTAAACGTATAATATATGACAACTTTAAGGATAAAAAGTTCCTTATATTTGATTTTTCACTCTTTAAAATTATCTTTATTCACTTTTTATAAATTAACAAAAAACCTGCCAATTCAACTTGATTTTTTATAAAGATAGGCTATACTTTAAATGCAATCAATTTGGTGTTATATAAGAAAATTTGTAATCATCCCTTTGCAAAACCGGATGATAAAAACTAAAAGAGGAGAAAAACAGGATGAGAAAAAATCTATTTTTATCGGCTCTGCTTTTTGCTTTTGTCTTTGTTTTACTGGCCGCTGGTTGTTCAAAGTCATCTTCAACCACGCCCACCGCAGTTGACACGCTTACACCAAACGGGGCCCAGCAGACACAGACTGCCCAGGCGCAGCTCCCCACGGCAACACCCACAATGACGCCCAATATGACGGCAACAGAAGGGGTAAAACAGACACAGACGGCAGTTGCGGGGCTTCCGGCGCAGACACAGACAGCCGTAGCAAACGTTAACGCAACTGCAACGGCCCAGGCTAACGCAACGGCAACAGCGCAGGCGCAGGCCCAGGCAACAACAATAGCTCAGGCGCAGGAGACGGCAACAACGCAGGCGCAGCAGCAGGCTACATGGTACGCTCAGGAAACCCTTACAGCTCTTGCCACAGCAACTGCACAGGCCCAGGCGACCCAGACAGCCGTAGCCGGCCAGCCGGCAGCCACACAGACGGCTTTAGCCAATGCTAACGCAACCGCTACCGCCCAGGCAAACGCCACGGCAACCGCGATAGCGCAGTCTCTCGGAACCATATCCGGCACTGTTACACTGCCCGGTACAAAACCCGGCGAAAATTACCAGGTTATAATCGTTAAAAATCTCCAGGACGTTTCCAATAATTCATCAAGTATCCAAATAAGCGGAATCCTGGGAACAAACACATCAATTCCCTACACAGTTAATAACGTTCCTGCCGGAACCTATTTCGTTCTCGCCGCTACAATGCCCTCTAACGGAGCTCCCGTTGCCGGAGACTATGTCGGAATCTGCGGAGCTACATACCCGTCCTTTCCTTCGTCGCCAAATGTGGTGGTTACGGCAAATTCAACTATTACAGCAAACATCACAACAGTGGCAGTTTCAAACCAGGTCAGCGGCACGATTTACCTGCCATCAGCCATAGTAACAGCCGCGATTCCTTATCAGGTTATGATTTACACATCGCAGCAGGCCTTTGTTGACGGAAACCCGATGAATACCGATCAGGGAACCATGGGCGGAACAGGTGGAGTAATTACCAATGACATAAGCGCCTCATATACGGTTCCACTGCTTCTACCCGGAACATACTACATTGAGGTTTGGGTTGATGTAAACGGAGGGCAGGATATAGAGGCCGGGGATTATACTTATTCAGGGCCGATACAGGTGGGAAATCCTATCGTAAATATAAACAAGGATATAAACCTGACAAACTCCAACGTGCAGCCGTAAATCAGGTAAGTTTCAAATAAAAAAGGCGGCCGTATGGCCGCCTTTTTTATTTACCGCCATTTTGTAAAAATATCATCAAAAAAACTTGCCACCCATGCGGCGGCATATGCCGCCGCGGCTGTAATGGCCAGCGTTGCCGTGCCGTTAACAAATTCATTTTTTGTATTGAAATATGAACTCGTGAGCGTGTATGCGCCGATGGCCGCAATAGTGCCCGCAAGTACCGAAAACGACGCCCTGTCATTCTGGCGAACGGCTTCCTTTTTTTTAAGTTCAAGCTTCGTCAGCCTTCTGGCCCTGACAACGTAGGCGCCGCTTTCCGGAGTATTATCTTCAGAAAGCGCCTGCGGCGCAGGTGCACGTTCATAAACATCGCCTCCGGCTGCCTGTTTTGTGTCAACCGTGGCGCATCCGGACATTAAAATAATGGAACATACCAAAACCGCCGCAACGCACCTGTTCCAGTCCGGGGAATTTTTCATTTAAATTTTATCTCCTGCCGTCAAATAATATTTAAAACTGCGCCTCAACACCCAGATACGGCAAAAACGGCAGATTGTCCACTATCTGCGATGTCGTAAAATCATTGGAATACATTATGGTATACGGATTCAGCCTGTTAAGGACATTGAGTATTTCCACATAAACAGTGAGTTTCCATCCCTCGTACCTGAACGAATAATCCGTTCGTACATCAAGCCTTAAATAATCGCCAAGCCTCTGCGAATAGTCATTTGAATATATGCCGTGTTCTATGCCGTTGACGTCCGTATAAGTGCCCAGGAGTTTCTGGTACAGTGGGCCGGTATTATAGTGCAGTTTGGCGCCTATGGACCATGCCGGTGTTATGGAATAGCTCCCGACAGCGGATAAGATGTTTGGCTGGTCGTACTGGTAAAGAACCCAGTGTCCGTCCTGGGGGTCTATCCTTTCGGACCTTGAATAGGCGTAAGATATCCAGCCGAAAAATTTTTCCCCGTAATCAGCGTTAAGAAAAAGTTCCACTCCTTTCGCAGTGCCGGCGCCTGAATTGGAATACACTCCCGCCGTGCTGTCCTCAACAACAAGATTCGTGTAATATTTATAATATCCGTCAAGCCTCAGCGATATTTCCTTTGAGAGCTTTCTTTCCACGCTTAAAGCGGTATGCTCGGCGATATTGGGTGTAAGCAGCGGGTTGCCGAACTCGGAATTTAACTGCACGTCCGTTGGATACTGGCTGTAAATGCCCCAGGCTGCTTTCCATAACGTTACAGGATCGCTCTGCCATGAAAGGCAGAACCTCAGCAATGTCGTGTCGCGTACCACCATATCATCCTTGTCATAGCGGATCCCGGCGGTAAAATCCACGTCCGGAAGCAGCTTAAGCGTATCCTGTAGGTATCCTCCGCGTATCATGTGCCATCCATCGACAAAAACCGAAGCGGGTTCTGACGTCTGATGCACGAAATCAAAGGCAAGCTCAACATCGGCGGAATCATGAACCTTTTCCATATCAGCTCCTGCTCTTATGTCATGATCAACACCCAGAAAGCTCCCGGCAGCCCAGTCGATTTCTTCTTTCAGGCCGTAATTCGCCTGGCCAAGGTCCTCGGTGAACCCGGTTCCTATTGAATCATCATCTTTAATATTATAATAGTAAAACGTGAGGTCCGAGGTAAAACCGTAAATCGAGGTATTTGTCCAGCTTATCCCGCTTGTAACGGCCGAATTATCCATGCTAAAATTTCCGGTAAATACCGTCCCGGTATCACCAGCGGCATCCCTGTTTAATTCAAGCGCGTCATCGCTGGCAAGCGCTATTCCCTTTATGTGGTTGTCCTTTCCTAACGTAAAATCAAGCGACCCGCCTATATCCCAGAAAAAAGGAAAAACAGTCAGACCCTTTGACTGCATAAACTTTCCTACTATCAGATCCAGGTAGCTCCTCCTGCCATAAATGGCTATAGAAGCGTCGCCGAGTCCTATGGGGCCCTCCAGGAGAGCCTGCGCGGTTATAATACTCACGTCAGCGCTTCCATGCAGGGCGTCTTTATCGCCCGCGCGCGTTTTAGCGTCAAGGACCGCGCCCATAGTATCCCCCCACTGCGCCCCGAAACCGGCGGTGTTAAGATCCACAGAAGAAAGCAGATCGGAATAAACAGTAGAGAGTATCCCTCCAAAATGAAAAGGGATGGGCCACGGGATGTTATCAAGCAAATATAAATTGTCGGACGGCCCTCCTCCCTGCACCGCAAGGCCGCTGGAATAATCGCTTATTGCCGCAACCCCGGGCATTGACTGCACGGCGCGCAACGCATCACCGCCGGTTCCGGGAACTTTTTTTATTTCGGCCCTGTCGATCGTATCTGTCACGACATCATTCTTGTCCTTTTTGGCGCTCACCACTACGGCGTCGGAAACAAAATCCACCCTGTCAAGATATACATCAAGTTTTTTCTTTTCGCCGGACGCGGCTTCCACAGTTTTTTTCCTGGTTTCAAATCCGTACGCCGAAAACACGAGCCCTGCCTTTCCAGGCGCCAGTGTGAGTGTGTATGTGCCGTCATGAGAGGTTGAAACTCCGGCTGTTGTATCCCCGTCAATATCAATTGATGCTCCTTCTATTGCTTCCGAGCCGCCAAGGATCATTACCTTCCCATAAACTACCGCCTGCGCCGTCCCGGTTAAAGCGCCCGGTTTTACATCAGCCCGGGCAAGTGAATAAAAAATAGCCGCGGCGATAAAAATTATTAAATATTTTTTCATTACATCCCCTTTATCAGTGAAGTTCAAAGATTATGGGTATTGCCATGTGCACGGCAATTGGTTTTCCATCCTTATCCATAGCCGGAGAAAATTTCGCTTTCTTCAGTTTGTCAGTCACGACTGCGGTGAACCTGGAGTCATTGGAATCAATAACATGCACATCGCGGACCGTTCCGGACGCGTCTATATATACCTCCACCTTTACCCTGCCTTCCTTACCCTGCGCCCTTAATTCTTTCGGATAATCACTTTCTTCAATGAGGCCGTCCAGCCAGACCGGCCTTCTGGAAGTGGCGCCGACAGAGGACCAGTCAGCCGGATTATCCGGGCATGGTGCCGGGCATGGCGGCGCGGCGGGTTCAACCGGGGCGGCGGTAACTGTGGTTTTTACCGGCAAAGCCGCAAATTTTCCGTTTTCGCTTATAAACCAGTCAGGATCGGGGTTTACAAGCTTAAGATTTTTGTTAATGTTTTTTGACGGCCTTAAAAGAAGAGAGGAGCCGCTCAAATCAATATTTATCGCTGAAAAACTTGAGTTTTTCCACCACATGATCATGTAATAAACCGATAAAAAAAAGAATACATGTATCAATATGGATGCCGCAAACCCTTTGGCTAATTTCATTTCATTTTCTTTCCATTGCCAGCGCCACTTTCCTGACGCCGGCCAGTTTTATTGCCTCTAAAACCTCTGCCACCTTATAATACGCCAGGTCTTTTTCCGCTTTTAAGAGCACCTTTTCATCCGGAGATTGTTTTACTTCCGCCGCAAGCATGGACGTCAATTCCCCAAGAGTCACTGTTTTTTTCATAAGTTTCAGGGCCCCGTCTTTGCCCAGAGTAACAGTAAGCGCCGGTGTGGGCGCGTCCTCTTTCGCCGCGCTTTTGGGAAGGTTTACCTCCATTGCGCGTTCGCTGACAAATGTCGCGGTAACCATAAAAATTATCAGGAGCACAAGGGTTATATCAACCAGGGGCGTGATATTGATGCCTGTTACCAGCCCCTGTTCGTCGTCGTTCCTCATGATTATCTCCCCTTTTCTTTAAGATAAGCCATCACTATATGCGAGAGCCTTTCGCCGTTTGACTGCACTACTTTTAATTTGGTAGTAAAATAGTTGTAGGCTATGACCGCAGGTATCGCCACAAAAATTCCCAGGGCTGTGGCAAGAAGGGCCGAAGATATGCCCGACATTACAACGGCTATTCCCGACTGGCCGGTAAGGGCAAGGTCGTTAAAAGCCTTGATAATACCCAGCACGGTGCCGAAAAGGCCGACAAACGGTGCGTTGTTTCCCATGGTCGCCAGAATGGCAAGATTTTTTTCAAGGACAAGTTTTTCCCTTATCCATCTTGAAATCATTATTTCCTCCACCGCGGCCTGCCCCTTGTGTATATTGTTCAAACCTTCAAAGGCTATCTTTGCCTCCGTCCTTATGGAAGTTCCGGCGAGCCTGACGGCTCCATCAATATCGCCGTTTTCAAGTTTTCCGGTCAGTTCATCCATAAAAACCGAAACGTCCCCGCTGTTGCCTTTAAACGCCATCCAGCGCTCAACCATAACAGCCACGCTGGCCACGCTGGCTATAATAAGAAGATACAAAACCCAGACATCGCCGACTATCGCGAGATCCTTGAATATTCCAGCCATAATAAACCTCCTTATATTTTTCATACAAGAAATACATGCCCTGTATATAATTTATAATACATTTATTATCATATGACAAGCGGAAAGGTGTTTCAACATAAACCAAGCGTACTATTTATTTAAATATATTTTTGCAACACCGGTACTTTCCGTAATGGCTTCATATCCGGGTTGAACTCCCCCTATAAAAAATTCAAATCCGCCGCTGTGTTTTACTTTTTTTCCTTCCATGCTAATTACCATAAGCTCTTCTTTTTTGAGTGAAAACGATATCTTCTTTTTCCGCCCTGATTTGAGATTAAACCTTTGAAAGCCGATCAACTGGAGCCGCGGCAGCCTGAACCCCGGGTTTAAATATTTTACGTAGAGCTGTACTACTTCATCACCGCTTTTTTTACCGGTATTTTTCACAACAGCGCTTACCTCTATGGTTTTGCCTTTCTTAATCTTAATGCCCGAGTATTCAAAATCAGTGTATGAAAGTCCGAACCCGAAAGGATAAAGCGGTTCGCCCTTAAAATATCTGTAAGTCCTGTTTTCCATATTGTAATCCCTGAAATCCGGCAAATCCGACGCGCTCTTATAGACCGTTACCGGCAGCCGGCCCGCGGGGTTATATTTGCCGGTTATTACATCAGCTATTGCCCGGCCGCCGGATTGCCCGGGATACCATGCCTGAATAATGGCATCCGCGCACTCCGGTCCGACAGATAATGCGCTCCCTGACAAAAGGACAAGAATTACCGGCCTGCCAGTTATTTTTAATTCCTGCAAAAGTTTTGACTGTACCCCCGGCAGGCCAAGGTCCGAGCGTTCAAACCCGCCGGTATCACATTCCTCACCCTCAATTTTCGGTGAAAGTCCCGCGCAAAATATCACAGCATCAGAATCAAGCGCCGCGTTAACGGCTTCCTTGAATCCATCCGTAGAATTGCCTGTAAGGGAACAGCCTTTCACGTAATTTATCTTTGCTCCCAGCTTCTTGAACGCGTCTAACGGGGTGACCGGCGCAGAGGGTGTTCCGCTGTAATTTCCCATAAGCACTTCAACATCATCGCTGTTAGGGCCTATTACGGCAATTGTTTGTATCTTTTTCATATTGAATGGAAGTACACCGTTATTCTTTAAAAGCACAATTGATGCCCGCGCCGCCTCAAGTGCCGCTTTTTTATGTGCAGGACAGTCAACAACGCTGTAAGGTATCCCGGAATATTTTACTTTAGTTTCAGGATTCAGCATGCCTAATTTTAAGCGGGTTAAAAGAAGCCTTTTGACGGAAGCATCAATGTCCCCGTCGGTTAATAACCCTGAAATATACGCTTTTTTTAGGGCTAGCCGAGGCTCTCCGCATTTTTCATTGCAGCAGTTCAGGTCGCATCCCATTTTTGTTGATATTGCAGCTGCCTCCTCCGCTGTTTTAACAAACTTATGCGTTTTATATATATCATCTATCGCTTCACAGTCAGATACCACATGCCCCTTAAACCCCCATTCACCGCGGAGTATATCAACAAGCAGTATTTTACTCGCGCACGCAGGCTCGCCGTTGACCCTGTTGTAAGCTCCCATAATACATTCAACCCCGGCTTCTTTTACGGCCGTTTCAAAAGCGGGAAGATAAGTTTCCCTCAGGTCCTTTTCAGAAACGCGTGCGTCAAAGGTGTGCCTGTCCGGATCCGGACCGCTGTGAACGGCAAAATGTTTGGCGCATGCCATGGCTTTCAGATGTTTTTTATCATTGCCCTGTATTCCCTTAATAAAAGCCGCCCCCATCCTGGATGTAAGAAAAGGGTCCTCGCCGTAAGTTTCCTGCCCCCTGCCCCATCTCGGGTCGCGGAATATATTTATATTGGGGCTCCAGAATGTAAGCCCGTAATACTGCCCCCTGTTGCCTTCTTTTATGGCCTTGTGATATTTGGCCCTGCCTTCATCAGATATTGCCGAAGCTATTTTAAAGACCATTTTATCGTCAAATGAGGCGGCCAGCCCTATTGCCTGGGGGAACACAGTAGCGATACCGGCGCGCGCTACGCCGTGAAGCGCCTCGTTCCACCAGTTATATTCAGGGATATCCAGCCCGGGTATGGCCGGAGATTTATGCGTCATCTGCGAAAGTTTTTCCCATGGCGTCATCTTCTTTAAAAGCGAATCTGCGCGGCTTGAAAATCCCGCGTCTTTACGGCTTCTTTTTTTTAAGTTCTTTTCAGTATATTTTTTCATCAGCCCGCCTTAAAATACATATAATTATCCGGTATAACGGTTCTTTGATTTGATTATATAACAGATTTAACGTAAGATGGGTGGAAAACTTTCAGACGGGCCTGTTCCTTTTTGTATTATCTGAAACTACATAATGCCTGTTGGGGGCCTTTAAAAGTATATATCTTTCCCCGCAATTCAGGCATTCATATACTATTTCAGAATCCATTTTTTCAGTTATCCAATCCTTATGTCCGCAGCCGCATTCAAACAGGTTTTTATAGATGTCATTTTCCCTTACGCGGCCAAAAACCTTTGCGTTTTTCATATTCACCCTGCCCTGATTAGATTGAATAAATTCTTAATCAACCAGAGACCACTGTTCCTACTTTAATATTACACATTGTTAGTTATTTTGTCAAGTAATTAATTACATGTCATTAAAAATGACAATAAAAAGCATTGAATATATGATGTATTTAAGTAGAAAATCCCCTATTTAAGCGTCCTGTATTTTTTAATAAGGGTATTTGTTGAAAGGTCATGGCCAAGGACAGGCTCATCCTTTGCCTCAAGTTCAGGCACAATTTTCTCAGCAAGAACTTTTCCGAGCTGTACCCCCCACTGGTCAAAAGCATTAATATCCCATACAGCAGCCTGGGTAAAAACACTGTGTTCGTACATGGCGATTAGTTTTCCAAGCGTGTTAGGGGTCAATTTTTCCAGTAAAAAAGTTGATGACGGCCTGTTTCCTTCAAATGTTTTGTGGGCCACAAGATTTTCCGGGGCTCCGTCAGCCCTGACTTCTGCCGCTGTTTTTCCAAACGCAAGCGCTTCCGCCTGTGCGAAAACATTTGCCATTAAAAGGTCGTGGTGCCTTCCTATTTTGTTTATTGATTTTGCGAACGCTATAAAATCACATGGAATAAGCTTGGTTCCCTGATGAATCAGCTGGTAAAAAGAATGCTGGCCGTTTGTGCCTGGTTCTCCCCAGTATATGGCGCCGGTCTGGTAATTAACCGCCCTGCCGTCAATTGTAACCTGTTTGCCGTTGCTTTCCATTGTCATCTGCTGCAGATAAGCAGGAAATCTCTTTAAGTACTGTTCATACGGCAGCACCGCCATGGTTTCCGCCCCGAAAAAATCCGTGTACCATAGCCCGAGAAGCCCCATTATAACTGGAATATTTTTTTCAAACGGGGCGGTCCTGAAATGCTCATCCATCTGATGGAAACCATCCAGCATTGACCGGAAATTTTCCGGCCCGAATGCTATCATGTTTGAAAGTCCGATAGCCGATGTCATGGAATACCTGCCGCCCACCCAGTCCCAGAAGCCGAACATGTTCGCGGTGTCGATCCCGAATTTTGATACCGCCTCCGCATTTGTAGATACTGCCGCAAAATGTTTGGCCACTGCCGCGTCGCTTTTAAGCGCCTTTATTATCCACGACCTTGCAGTAAGCGCGTTTGTCATTGTTTCAAGGGTGGTGAATGTTTTTGAAGATACTATAAAAAGGGTTTCCTCGGGGTTTAAGTCGCCAACCGCCTCGGCAAAATCCGCGTCATCAATGTTGGAGACGAACCTGAAGGTCAAACCGCGCATGGAATAGCTTTTTAACGCTTCATAAGCCATTACGGGCCCCAGATCGGAGCCGCCAATGCCTATATTTACTATATTTTTTATCTTTTTGCCTGTAAAACCGTTCCACAGGCCTTTTCTTATTTTATCAGCAAAACCCTGCATTTTATCAAGGACCTCATGTACCGCAGGAATCACGTCTTTTCCGTCAACCATAATAGATTTATCCCCCGGCGTCCTCAGGGCTATATGCAAAACAGCCCTGTTCTCTGTTGTGTTTATCTTTTCACCTTTGAACATCGCGTCTATTTTTCCGCGCAATCCAGACTCAACGGCCAGATTTACCAGGTTTTTTACAGTATCATCATTTATCCTGTGTTTGCTGTAATCAAAATATACGCCGAGCGCCTCTATCGCGAACCGCGCGCTTCTTGCCGGATCATTCTTAAAAAGATCCCTCAGGTGAGCCTTTTTAACTTTATTATAATTGTTCTTTAATTTTTTCCACGAAACAAGGCCTGTCAGCTTTTTCCTTTTTGAAGTCATTGATTCTCTCCTGTTATTGTTTTATGGCTGTAATTTATTCGGCGCTTATTTGCCTTTGAAAAAATCAGCGTAAACCCTGCCGAACTTGTCTTTGCCGCAGGCAAGCGCCGCCGTCAGCGGAGCCGCTTTTTGCGTTACTTTTACCATCTGCGCCGAAATGTCCTGGATATCCCATTGCGCGTGCCAGTCCATCCGGAGCCTTGCGATATGATAAAGTTCCCTTAAGTTTGCGTTTACAATAATCCTGCGCCTGTGCGCGTTTGTAAGGACATATTCGGCCGCTTCCCTGTTTATCTTTGAAATCTTTTTGTAGGCTTTCTCCGTGTCATCCATGACCCCGGTGAATATATCCTGCTGCTTTGTCTCCATAATTGAAGGCGGAGTCGTATACCCGAGGTTTATGTCATACGGCTGCTTGAATATCGACATCATCCGGTGCCTTTTCATCTGGGCGAACGCCGAGGAAGAAAGAACAATATCATATATAAAATTAACCGCTTCAAATTCCCTGTAAAGCGCGTCATGTTCGTTTAACCCTTTAAATATGGAAGCCGCGAATTTTTTCCTTCCTTTTGCCCCTAATTTCTTCGCTGCTGCCAGGCAGTCCCTGTAGGGCCTCTCCGAATTGCCGGCGATCATCGCCGCGATTACCCTGATATCAGCGTCAGAAGCGGCGCCGGAGAGGCTTACAGCCGCCTCATTGGATGGTTTCCCGCCTTTTAACCCCTTAAGGGCCATTGAAGCCGCCTTTGAGGCCTTCTGCCTGCCATCTTTAAGGATTCCGTCGGAGACATCTATCCCGAACTGTTTTTTAAATGCCTGGGGGTCGGACAAAATAACAAGCGACGGCACTATATCTTTCGCCTTGGCGTAAAGTTCGGAGGAGAGCTGCCTTACCTCCGCGAGCGGATGATATTTAAGCTTCCTGATTATATATTCAAGGTTCCTGGCATTTGTTGAAAAGCCCAGCTGGCATTCCGTGCCGAGGGCAAGCGCGTATCTTGCGTCTTCCTTTGCCCAGCCTTCCAGAAGGTTTGCCCCTGATTTTGTCTTTAATTGTTCCGGATACTGCTTTTTTCTGTATTCAAAAAGCACCGGGAACATTTTTTTATAGGCTTCGACCTGTTTTTTCACGGCCGCGCTGAAAATATCCATTTCGCCGGATCCGAACTCATACGGTTTTACATAATCACCGTCGAGGGTTATATAGCGCTGTGACTTTTCCGTATAAGCGCAGAGCCTTGCCTCTTCAAGGGACTCTACCGCGAGCCTGGATAAACCAAGGATGTCAAAATTAAGGTAAGCGTGTTCGGCAACAGAATGATGCCCCATCTTAAAAACTATATTTTCATTTGATTTCCTGGCTTTGTCAACTTCCACAAGCGAATCCGCGCGAAGCTCAGTTACCGGCCTGGGATCCCTGCTTATCCTGGCGTAAGCCGCCGAAATTGTTTCAGGCGATATGTTATTAGCCCCGTCCCAGCCGTGCTTTTTAATGTTTTCTATTATGTCCGCATCAGCATTGTAACCCGCAAGTTTTACCGTAAGCATAGATTCCTCCTTAAAAATAAATTACAATATAATAACAACAGTATTGGTTTTTATCAAGGGTAAAAGGGCATGCGTTGCGGCTGTTTTAGTTGAGGTTTTCGCCGGTCAAGCTGAATATATATTTACGGCAATCGTCTTTTAAATAATAAAATTCGAGCCCTATCCTGTACTTGCCCAGCCTTTTGTCAAAGGCCGACCATCTTACTGTGGCGTGAGCGTTTATCCTGGGCTCTCCACTATGAAGTATTTTGAGTTTTAATATCTGCTCCGGCTGCATATCAATATCCGATATCAACTGAATGCCGCCCGCGCTTATATTTTCGCAAAGCGCCTCATATTTCATGGCCTTATCTTTGGTTACCAGTGATTGTGAAAGCGCCCGGAATATTTCATATTCAACGGGTACGTTTAAATTCACTCTTTTATACTTCCTGCGCTCTTCGCCGGTCTTGTCTGTAGTCATCATTTTATCACCATGCCCTGCTAATTAAGTATACCTTTTTAGCAATACAAAGTCAAGGAATGGTATTATATTTTAAAGTATGCTCACAACAACTCTACGTCGCCGGTCCTGCTTTTAACCAGTTTTTCAATAGCGTCCAGGGCTTCTTTAGCCTGCTTTCCGTAAGCTATAAATTCAAGGTCTTCGCCCTTGCCCACACACATGGATACAAGTTCAAGCGCCGCCAGGACCGATTTAACGTTCATAAACGGCTTTCCCTGCAGTTTAAAATTATAATGCTGCATTCCTTCCCTGTACACATAAATCTCGCAGTCAAATTTTTTCGATATCAGGACGAGCTTTCCCGAGGGCCTTACATGCAGGCCGTGGTCTATATTGACAGTTACAACGCGGCTCAAAAACTCATTTTTCTGGAGCGATTCCCTTTCCTGCCGCCACACCGGCGCGTATTTTTCAGCCCAGTCCTCGATTTCCCCGCCTTTTGCGATATAATCCTTTATCTCAACGACCTGTTCCATATTATCCCGCCTGATTTTTTCAAGGCGCCATTCGTCCATATACAACTTCAGGAAGTCCTCGATTGCGTCCTCTATGGTAACTTCCTTTCCCTTTTTTTCGGACATGTAATATTTATGGTCCTGAATGGCGCGCAGTTCAGCCGGCGTAATGTCCTTTATGTTAATTACGGTCATTTGTCTTCTCCTTGATTTATTGTATTAATTATACCCCTGAAGAAGTTTTATTCAAGGAAATTCTGCCACGCCTCCCTGCCGGGCTTGATTTAAACCAGCTTTTATGCTAATTTATATTATTATATTTAAATTCAGGAGGAAACATGTCAGAAAATGAAGAAGAAATCTTCGAGGAAGAAAAACCGATAAAATCCGCGGTCGGTATTGAGGACCAGCTTGACCTGTATAAGGACGGCCTTGTCCTGCGGAAAAAAGGTATTTCAAACACCGCCAGAGCCGGCAACAAAAAATTCAAAATTTCCGAGATTAAATCCATTCTTATAAAGCACGCAGGGACCCTGTATGACGGCAAATTTGAGCTTACGGCCTCCAACGGCATAAAATACACAGTCGATTTTAAATCCTATTCCCAGCCGGATTTCGAGGCACTA
>Ga0181520_10008205_pt1 | contig 14956 bp, 12 predicted proteins | sample PEATcosm2014_Bin_29_FD_132451 | JGI IMG/M metagenome (GOLD analysis project Ga0181520, IMG submission 132451) | Peatland microbial communities from MTU Mesocosm Facility, Houghton, MI, USA - PEATcosm2014_Bin02_30_metaG | ecosystem: Environmental > Terrestrial > Soil > Wetlands > Peat | place...
CGCCAATCTTCCGCGACCGGCCCTCGCAGCAGAATCGTATCGCCAGTCCAACGCCGGAATCCTCGGCATAGTAAGTAGTCGGCGTTCGCCGCAGTTGCTCCGTTCCGAAGTATTGCGTGCCGTGCTGGATCGTGCCGTTCGTCAGCGTTCGCATCACAGATCCCGGATAGCCATGGTTCTGCTTCACACGCAGCGTGCCGTAGAAGTTGCGTACGGCGGCGATGGTCTCGCGTTGAGAGGCGATGTGAACCCATGAAACGAGCACCGCCATCATGATGCTGGCCACCGCCCACAGCATCCGCTGACTCCATCCTTCCTTCCACGTCACAACGAACGCAAGCAATGCAGTGACGAGAAAAGTCAGCGCCAGATCGTAATTGAAGCGGAAGACCAACGGCGATGCAATGCCAATAACAAAGGAGCCGAGCGCCCCGCCGGCAGCAAACAGCAGATAAAAAAGAGTCGATTCAGAGGTCCGCTTCGGTCGAAGGACAACTGCTTCGCTGTGGCAGAAATAGCAAGAAACGAAGACCTCAAGGAGGAAGAACAGAATGCTGATCCGCAACGGAAGCGACACGTCCGTCTTCGACAACATATAAGCCAGCCCGCCAAGCATCACGAGAAGCAATCGCGCAACGAGCCCACGCGGAAGCAGGTGAGGGAACTGGAAGGCGAGAATCAGCGTAACGAGATAGACCGCCAGAGGAAGAATCCATAGCAGCGGAATGGCAGCGATGTTAGCCGTCAGATAGCTCGTCACCGCGCTCAACTGCATAGCCGCGCCCATGGGCAGAAGCACCCAAAGAATCTTGTGACTCAGCGGTGATTCGGGCCGGTCAGCGTTGCTCTCGGCGTCGATCGGTCCTGCTCCCGATTGTGCCGATCGCGCTTTCCAGGTCAACGTGATCGACAGAATCGCGAAAGCAGCAAATCCACACGCCCAGCCAATCCTTTGCGTTTGCAGAGTGAAATAGGGCTCGATCAAGCTCGGATAAAGGCCTAGCGCGAGCAGCGACGCCAGGTTCGAAAGTGCAAACAGCCGATAAGGAACTTCACTCGCCTCGATCCGAGCCCACCACACCTGGAGCAAGGGACTAGTCGCCCCGAGCATCAGAAACGGCAAGCCGATCCATGCGCCGAGTGCGACAAACACCGTCGCGATGGGATGCTCCGCCCCAATGCCAACTTCGTAGCTGCGCAGGGCCCCCACAATTGCCGCAACCGCCGCCAGCAAAAGGAGCGATAAGTGCAGCCTCCATTGCGAGCCGCGCGAAAGCCAATGCGCATAGAGGTACGCGCACAGCAGCGCAGTTTGAAAGAACACCAGGCAGGTAATCCAAACCGCGGCCGACCCACCAAGGATCGGCAATAACTGTTTCGCCGCGATAGGCTCCACAAGAAAGAGCAGAAAGGAGCCAAGAAAAACCGCGACACCAAACAGCAAACGGGAACGAATCATGCCAACCTCAGGTTCAGCAAAGGGAACTGCAATCGTCGAGGACTCGCCCGCGTGAGTTCCAGTCGTGCAACAGGCGGATGCTATCACAGCCCTCATTCACGACAACGCCAATCAGGGAAGTACAGCGTCCATGGTAAAGTCTGCTTACCACGCTGAAGGGAGCGTTCCCCCCAGGTCCAGTTCTGCAATCCAAGAATCGATCGAGGTGCCCGCTGATTCCTGCCGAGACCGACAAGCCAGCCGAATCCACACCGAACGAACCGGCCCGCGCGGCCATCGGCGCTTCGGCGCAACGCAAAGCAGCGTGGCGCCTGCTGCCCATCATCTCCATCGGCTACGGCCTGGCCTACATGGACCGCATTAACATCAGCTTCGCCTCGCTGCGCATGAACAGCGATTTGCACTTCAGCGCCACCGTGTACGGCCTCGGCGCTGGATTGTTTTTCATCGGCTATGCGCTGTGTGAGGTCCCGTCAAACCTGTTGCTCTTGCGATTCGGGCCCAAGCGCTGGCTTGCGCGCATCATGCTCACGTGGGGCTTGCTCGCAGCGGCCATGATGTTCGTGCGCACGCCAGTCGAGTTTTACAGCGTCCGCCTGCTGCTCGGGATGGCCGAGGCCGGGTTCTTTCCCGGTGTGATTTACTACCTCACGCTTTGGTTTCCGGCCAGCATGAGGGCTCGCGCCGTTAGCCGCTTTTACGTCGCTCTCCCGCTCAGCTCCGTGCTCATGGGCTCTGTCGCGGGATGGTTGCTGGGCTTACAAGGCAAGCTCGGCCTCGCCGGTTGGCAATGGCTCTTTCTTTTGGAAGGACTGCCGGCAGCATTGTTCAGCTTCGTAATTCTTGGTTTGCTTCCCGACGGTCCCGCAAGGGCGAAATGGCTCACGCTCGACGAGAAATCGTGGCTGCAGGGCCAACTCGACGCGGACAGCGCGCACGCGCACCTCGGCCGCGAAGCGGGTGTTGTGCAGGCGCTTCTCTCACCCAAGGTCTGGTTAATCGGTCTGTTCTTCTTCAGCGCGCTGACGTGCAGCTACGGCTACGGCTTCTCCGCGCCGGCAATCCTGCAAGGTGTGACTGGCTGGAGCGTCAGCCATGTGGGCTATCTCGTGGCTTGTTTCGGCGTGTTTGGCGCGGCCGCGATGCTCTTTGGCGGCACAAACTCTGACCGCACGGGAGACCGAGCGCTGCATTGCATCGTGCCCTGTTGCGTGATGGCTGCCGGCTATTTCACTGCCAGTTTCGCGCGGCCGTCCTGGTTGGTGGTCGCTTCGCTTGGAATCAGTTTTGTTGCATTCAACGCGCTGCAGGCGCCCGCCCTGGCGGTCCCCACTCAGTTCATGACGGGACGCGCCGCTGCCGCAGGCATTGCCGCGATGAATACCATCACCATGTTCAGCGGATTCGTTGGTCCATATTGGATGGGCGTGATGAAAGACAGGACCGGCGCCTATTGGCTTGGCCTGCGCGGGTTGATGGTTCCCAGTCTGGCCGCAGCGTTGGCCATGTTTGTGCTGACGCGAAGCCTCGCGCGTCAACGGCTCGGCAAGGCTTCGGCAGCGGCCTCAGCGCAACGCGCAATTACAGTCAGATAGGCTCTCACAACCTGGCGCGGCCTTATTCTCAGCCTGAAAGTCTTACTGTAATTCGAATGTGATACGATCTCGATCGTAAGGATCTAACTCAATAGAGTTGTAAGCCCATTCAGCTAGTTAGTAGAACTTAGACGGGAGTTACTTATGAAGCGTAAGGTTCTCGCGAATTTTGACAATGGCAGCAGCCTCCTTTTCCTGCAACTATCGCGCAACTCGAATATCTGGGGCGAACTTTTGGCCGCAGAGCCGATCCCAGGCGTGACGCGTGGAGCGGCTCAGAAGAGCGGTAAAGGACCAAAGCGGTTCCCGGTGGCAGGACGTGCGGTAAGCGGATTGCAGTCAAGAAAAAGAGTTAAAAAGACCTCTCCAGCGAGAAAAACCAGTCGCAAATACTTCTGACGACTGCCCACCATCGGAGACTGCTTAGACGCTCGCAGCAGCTGGCAAAATCTCGTCGACATCCACCCATTGCGTAGGATAGTTGCCGGTGTAGCAGGCCGTGCAGTATTTATTGCCATCGCCGTTATCGCAGCTCTTCAGCAAGCCGTCCAGCGAGAGGTATGCAAGCGAATCAGCTTCAATGTAGCGACGAATCTCTTCGACGGAATTGTTCGCGGCGATCAGGTCGCGCTTGCTCGGTGTGTCCACGCCATAGAAACACGGCGAAATGGTCGGCGGGCAACTAATACGCAGATGCACTTCCTTCGCGCCTGCTCCTCGCACCATGCGGACAATCTTGCGGCTGGTCGTTCCGCGAATGATGGAATCGTCAATCAGGATCACGCGCTTGCCCTCCAGCAAATTGCGCACCGGATTCAGCTTCAAACGCACACCAAAATCGCGCACGCGCTGCTCCGGCTCAATAAAAGTGCGGCCCACGTAGTGATTGCGGATCAAGCCAAGGCGGAAAGGAATTTTGGCCTCTTCTGCGTAGCCGAGAGCAGCAGTGACGCCGGAATCCGGCACCGGCACGACAACGTCCGCATCCACGCCTGACTCTCGCGCTAGTTGTCGACCCATCTGGTCGCGGCTCTCCTGAACCCAACGGCCAAAGATGCGGCTGTCGGGCCGCGCAAAATACACATGCTCAAAAACGCAGCTCGACTGCGGGAAGCCCGTCGCAAATTGGCGGCTCGTGACGCCGTCGTCAGTCACCATCACCAGTTCGCCGGGCAGCACATCGCGCTCATACTCGGCCCGCAATAGATCGAAGGCGCAGGTTTCCGAAGCAAAGACGATCGTGTCCGGCCCGTCGGCGTTGCGGATGCGTCCCATCGAGAGCGGACGAAACCCGCGTGGATCGCGCGCAGCGAAGATTCGATCACGCGTCATCATCACGATGGAGAACGCGCCTTCCACCTGCGAAAGCGAATCGGCGATGCAATCGACCAGTGTGTGTTGATTCGAATGCGCAATCAACTGCACGATGATCTCGGAATCCGACGTGGTCTGAAAGTAAGCCCCATCGCGCTCCAGGCGCGCACGCACGGTGCCAAGGTTGACCAGGTTTCCGTTGTGCGCAATCGCGATCAGTCCCTTCGTCGAATCAACTCGAATAGGCTGCGCATTCAGCAGCGCCGAATCTCCCGTGGTCGAATAACGTGTATGCCCAATGGCCATCGTCCCAGGCAGCTTCTGCAACACATCGTCGGTGAAGATTTCTGAGACCAGCCCCATGCCCTTAATGTTGGCCAGATGCTGTCCGTCAGCCGATGCAATACCCGCCGACTCCTGCCCGCGATGCTGCAGTGCGTAGAGCCCGAGATACACCTGCCGCGCCGCGTCCGGATGCCCATGGATAGCGACCACGCCACACTCTTCGCGCAGCTTGTCTTCGCCTGCGGCGACAGTGGACAGTGAACAGTGATCAGTGGTCAGTTGCCCGGTGGTATCCGTCACGCCGGGAACGCCCTGAAAAAGCAACTGGCTCATGCCGTCACCTCGCCGTGAAGAACCGACTCGAGCGATGTCGCCCAAACGCTGCGAAGTTCAGTCAGTGGCGCTGAAATGAAAGGTTCGCGATCGACAGAAATCTCCACACGGTTTCCGCCCGTGGTTCCAATGCGTCCGACGAAAAAGTTATACTCGGCGGCCAGCCTTTCGATGGCTCCGATATGATTCTCTGTCGCCGTGACGAACACCGTCGACGCGGGCTCAGCAAATAGCCCGAAGAGTGGATGAGCCATCAGCGACTGCTCCTGATCGACCGTGGCGCCGATGCCATGTGCGAATGCCGCCTGCGCCAGAGCGACCGCAATCCCGCCGTCAGAGAGGTCGCGCGCCGAGTGAATTAGCTTGCGATCGGCGAGTCCTCGCAGGAGCGTGTGCAAATCGGCCTCGGCATCAAGATCTAGATCCGGCGGTTTGCCCCACAAAGATGCGAGAACGACCTTTGCAAACTCCGAAGAGCCAAAGGCAATCAGGCCCTCTTTTGCGTCTTTTTCCGTGGCATCTGCGGTTTCTTTCGCACGCGGCTCCCGTTCAAGAGCAGGAAAAGGGTACTGGCTAATCGGCAACGGATCGAGCGGAACCTCAAGCTTGGGATCTGGGTCTTCGCCGCGCGGAACAGGCCACAGAAGAAGGATGGCGTCCCCGGCGTGCTGAAAGTCCGCCGGCACAGCCTTCGTCACATCCTCCAGGATGCCGACAATTCCCAGCACGGGCGTCGGATAAATTCCCTCGCCGCGCGTCTCGTTATATAAGGACACATTGCCGCCGGTGATCGGTGTGCCCAGTGCAGTGCATGCCTCGGCAATACCGTCAATCGCCGCCGAAAGCTGCGCCATGATCTCCGGCTTCTCAGGATTCCCGAAGTTCAGGCAGTTCGTCGCCGCAACCGGCAACGCGCCACTGCAAGCAACCTTGCGCGCCGCTTCGGCCACCGCGTGCATCGCGCCCAGCTTCGGATCAAGGTACGCCCAGCGCCCGTTGCCATCGAGAGCCATCGCAAGCCCGCGCTCTCTGATCCCTGATCCCTGATCCCTGGTCCCTGTTCCTTTGATCCGCATCACCCCTGCTTCGCCGCCAGGCCCCAGCACCGTGTTGGTCTGCACCATGGTGTCGTACTGCTCGTGCACCCAGCGCTTCGAGCAAACATTTGCGCTAGCGAGCAGCTTCTTCAAATCGGCCGTGTAGTCGCGATCCTTCGTCAATTCGGCGAGCGCCTCAGCAGGCGGATCGAGCGGTACCGGCGCCTTCCAAGTCCCGACTGGACGACGATAGAGTGGTGCATCGTCTGTCAGCGATTGGTTCGGAATGTCAGCCACCAACTCGCCGTGATGGCGAATGCGCAACCGGGACTCCGGCTCCACCGCTCCCACAATCACAGCGTCCAATCCCCACTTTTCGAACACTCGCAACACTTCGCGTGCCCGGCCCTTCTCGGCGACGAGCAACATCCGCTCCTGGCTTTCCGAGAGCATGATCTCGTAGGCGCTCATGCCGGTTTCGCGTTGCGGCACACGATCCAGCTCCACATCGAGACCAACCCCCCCACGCGCCCCCATCTCGCATGTCGAGCATGTCAGACCCGCCGCGCCCATGTCCTGAATGCCGACAATCGCGCCCGTCTGCATGGCTTCAAGACACGCCTCCAGCAGCAGCTTCTCCATAAACGGATCGCCGACTTGCACATTCGGCCGCTTGGCCTCCGTCCCGGCGTGGAACTCCTCGCTCGCCATCGTCGCGCCGTGAATGCCATCGCGTCCCGTCTTCGCACCCACATAAATTACGGGATTCCCCGTGCCAGTCGCCTTGCCGTAGAAAATCTCGTTCTTCCGTACCAACCCCAGAGCAAACGCATTCACCAGTGGATTGCCGCTATAGCATGCCTCGAACTTCGTTTCGCCGCCCAGGTTCGGCACGCCAAAGCAATTGCCATAACCCGCAATACCGCTCACCACACCCTCGACGATGGAATGGTTCTTCGCGACCAAATCCGGCCCAGCCCCAGGTTCCGGCGTGATCGGCCCAAATCGCAGCGAATCCATCACAGCCAGCGGTCGGGCGCCCATGGTAAAGATATCGCGCAGAATGCCGCCGACACCGGTTGCTGCTCCCTGATAGGGCTCAATGTAACTGGGGTGATTGTGGCTCTCAATCTTGAAGGCGCAGGCCCAGCCGTCGCCCACGTCGATGATGCCAGCGTTTTCACCTGGCCCCTGCACCACGCGATCGCTTTTCGTGGGCAGTCGCTTCAGGTGAACGCGGCTCGACTTGTACGAGCAGTGCTCGCTCCACATCACACTGTAAATTCCAAGTTCCGTCAGCGAGGGAACTCGTCCCAGCGCCGAGAGAATGCGCTCGTACTCGTCCGCAGTGATGCTGTGTTGTGCAAGGAGTTCCGGCGTAACCGCAACCGGCTCGGGAACAACTGCAGAGGAGGCTGGAGTCATCACGATTGCCTTCATTGTCGCATGGGATACAGAACCGGCGAGGTTCGGAAGAGTGTGGAAAGCTGGCCGACTATCAGATAAGATGCACCGGTTCTTTCGCGCGAAAGAACTCGGGCCGTCACAGCTACGGCGCCGTCCTCGGCGGCCACGCCGGCGGTTGCTCCGTACGCAGCCCGCCAAGGTAGCATCCACAGGGTACATATTCCGCAAGTTGCCCAACTGGACCGTCTTCAAATCAGGTTCAGATCATGACGAGCTCCTTGCCGGACGGCACTGCCAGCCACTCGTACAGCGTCCAGCTGAACGCCACTGGCGGTTCGAACTCCTACACCTGGTCCCTCCTCTCCGGTTCGCTGCCCTCTGGCCTTTCGTTAAGTTCTTCCGGCATCATCTCGGGCACACCAGGGTCAGCCAGCAATCCCGTCACCTTCACGGTCCAGGTTGTCGATACCAGCACTCCCCAGCAGCATGACGAAGCAACCTTGAGCCTCGAAGTCGCTTCTCAGCCCGAGGCTGGCTCCAGCGGGTCACTTTACAGTTTCTCCATTCAGAACTCCGGCGGCGGCGCAGTAGGCTACGATCCTGTCGGCAATGTGACGGGCTACACCGACTCGGTGAACGGAGCATGGGCATTCACCTACGATTCGCTCAACCGCATGGCTACCGGAACCGGATCGCAGGACAACAACATTTATCCGAACTACTGCTGGCAGTACGACAACTTCGGCAATCGAGAGGCTCAGACCAGTTCGGCGACACCCTATTCGCCAACATCCAACGGCGGCGCGAATGCATGCCCCGTCGGTTCGGGGCCGAGCTGGGGCGCCAGCTATAATTCGAGCAACCAGATTTCCGGTGGCCTGTATGCCTACGATGCGGCGGGCAACATCTTTGCTGACAGCACCACGGGGAATACGTATCTCTACGACGCCGAGGGGCGCGTCTGTGCCATGCAGCAGTCCATCGACGGGACTACCACGATGACCGGTTACCTCTACGATGCCGAGGGGCATCGTGTGGCGAAAGGCAGCCTGACGCAGTTCACCTGCGATACGAATCCCAGCGACACCGGCACCTACAACGGCTTCACCGTCGCAAGCGTCTATGTGCTCGGCCCTGGCGGTGAGCAAATGACGGAGATGGTCAACACCTCCGTCACGCAGACCCCCTCGTGGCAGTGGGCGCATACCAACGTTTTTGCGCCCGGTCTCAGCGCTACCTATGACTACGATCCGTCCGGCCAATCTGCTGGCTGGATGTACTTTCAACTCTCGGACTGGCTGGGCACTCGGCGGCAGCAGACCGACTATGCAGGCAACCCGTGTCTGAACTTCACTGGATTGCCCTACGGCGACGGCCTGACACCTATTCCCATTCCCTGCCTCAGCCCATCGGAAGATGCCACGGAGCACCACTTCACCGGCAAAGAACGTGATCCCGAATCCGGAAACGACTACTTCGGAGCCAGGTACTATGCAAGTTCAATGGGGCGTTGGCTATCGCCTGATCGGTTGAATCTAACCGATGATCGAGTGCTCAACCCGGCGAACACGCTGAATAAGTATGTGTACGGTGGGAACAATCCACTCAAGTACGTCGATCCAGACGGCAAAGACATCACTGTGTTCTATGAGGCTCCATCCGGTCCGACAAGCCCAGGTCACATCATGTTCGTTGCTGCAAACCAGCAAACTGGAGATGCAGCGGCAATGAGTTTCGGCCCTGTACACGATTCGGAATATGGGTTTACTCCACTTGGAAGTCCAGTGAACAGTACGACTACATTCGATTCGTCGATGACCACAGACCAGCTTCGTCAGAACTTCTCTTCGCTCACGATTCAGACCAGTCCGGAAGACGCTCAGGAAGTCATCAGTTTTATTCGGCAACTATCAACTTCGACGACCCCATACACGCTGTACAACACGAACTGCACAACCGTGTGCCGTGAGGCTCTGAAGGTCATCGGTTTGCTGCCCAAGAACAATAAGAACTGGACGCCAACGGGGCTTTGGACGAACCTTTTCGGTCGATACGCGGACCCGTATTGGAGAAACAGCTTCGGATGGGAGGCACATCAGCCGGGGCGGAATTATGGGCAACCACGGGGGAACTATAACGAGTTCGATCTGCTGCAACTTCTCTGGAAACCTGATAACAGTAGCGTGACGACGACACAAGGTCCGGCTACGCCCTGCGGAGGAAACACAGGGAATCCGTGCCCAAAATAAATCAGGCAGGAGAGGAGCGACGATGGATACAGCGATGTCAGAGCCAAATCAAAATGAAGAGCGCGGCGGGCAGTTCCGGCTCCGTGCGTACTTCATCGCGTCGGCGTTTGGAACTGTGGTCTTCCTCCTGTTCGTCTACGTGATGATGATGGTTCCGGGAGTTCCGGCTAATCAGAAAATCTGGATGCTGTCGATAGCCGGAGGCTTGCTGGTTGTGCCACTCGGGATAGGCATCTGGAAGTTCGGAACGTCGGATGCCCCGATTATGGCGCGGCCCTTCGGCCCTGTCGTGTGGGTGCTTCTGTTGCTCGAACTGGGGGTATGCGTTCTCGGCATCTTCCAGGTAATCGCTGCACCATATCGCTGACGCGCGGCGTACTAGCGTCTGCGGCTCCTTCCGGGAGCCGTGGCGACCGGGAGCGAAAAGCGCCATGCCTTCGGCATGGGCAGGGGTATGGGACACGTCACCCCGCGCGGGTTGCTGCGAGGTTGCCGCAGGTTACTGCGGCGGGAACCTCTTCAAAAACATGGCGGTTGAGCGCAAAATGGGTTGCTTGCGGTTACTGGCGGAGTAACCTACTGCTGACACTCGGGGAACCTGTTGAAAGCACAAAGAGAGAGGCCCGAACCGGCATCCCAGCGCGCTCGCGCGCGTGTAGCCTTCGCTCCGCCGTCCGTAAAGGCTCTCCGCTGCGCTCCGACCGCTGCGCGGCGTGCTGCGCACGGCCTTGACTGACGGCTCCGCTGCGACTGGTTGGCAGCTATGAGAAGAATGTCTTCTTCTCATGTTCCACATGACCAGGGCCACGCCTAGGTCCGGCCAGCGTCCGAGGGCCGTTCAGCGGTAGGCTTCGCGGCGGTGCTTGACAGCGGTGACGTAGAGGGTTTGGCCGTCGTCATGGAAGCGGAGCCGGTAGTCGCCGACGCGCAGACGGAACTCGGCAGGTTCGATGTCCTGAAGACGCTTTACGTCGCCCTCGCCGGTAGTGGCGAAGTGGGCCAGGGCACGCAGAATGCGCAGGGCAGTCGGCTGGTCAATGGCGCGCAGTTGGGCCTTGGCCTGGTCCCGCCAGGCGATGTTCTTGCGGCCCATGTTCACTGTCCGGGGTGGCGCGGTTCAGGGTCGAGCGGGGTCTGTCCCATGCGCTCGAAATCCTCTGCGGTCAGGCCAAACTCCGCAAGGACTTCCTCGTTAGAAACGACTTCTCCGCGCGCGGCGGCGGCGCGCGCCTCGGCGATGTCGCGGGCCTCTTCCTCACTGACCGGCTCATCATCGATGGGGGCGTTGGTCAGGGCGACGGAGACGGGATCGAGCATGGCCTTGAATAGACCGACTGCGGCGATGACCTGTCCCGTGGACAGGCGCTCGATCAGATCGTGGGCCTCTTGCTTCGGGTTGGTTACAACGCTCGCCATCGAGTGAACTCTCTATCTATCCTGCGCCGTGGCACGCGCGCGGTCAATGGTTGGCGCGTGGGCGATGAGGCAAAATTCCTGAAATCGGGTTACTCTGGTAGCAATCTGCGGTTGCTGAAGGGGTAACCCGATGTCTCGCCTCCCTTTAGCGAGAAAACGGCTCGGCACGGCTCCGTGTCCTGTACGTTGCGGCACGGCGAAGGCGTGCGGCCCAAATCCTCCACACAATCGAATCGGCGGTGAACTATGAAAGCGCCGCTGCGCACCAAGTCCATCGGCACGAAGGTGAGCGAGGAGGAGTTCGCAGTGCTTGAGGCGACGGCGCGGGCGGCGGACATGACGCTCTCGGAATGGGTGCGGGCGGTGTTGCTGGCCGCTCCAGGGGTGGAGATTCCCGACGATGAAGCCGCGCTGGCGGGGCGGGTGACGCTGGCCGACGAAAGAACTCGGGCCGTCACAGCTACGGCGCTGTCCTCGGCGGCCACGCCCGGCGGTTGCTCCGTACGAAGCCCGCCAAGGTAGCATCCAACACAAGCCCTGTGCGATACTTGCACTTGCCAACCCACCTCTCGCCGGGATGGCGGAACTGGCAGACGCAGCGGACTCAAAATCCGCCGGCCCTTGCGGTCATGGGGGTTCGACCCCCCCTCCCGGCACCAAAGAAATCTATGGGCGACCTGCGGGAACAAGTCTTTATTGGTACCTCCGGTTGGGCGTATCCGAGCTGGAAGCCGGGCTTCTACCCCCCTGCACTTCCGCAGAAGAAGTTCCTGGAATACTACGCAACTCAATTGAACTCGGTCGAAGTGAATTACACCTTCCGGCAATTGCCCACCGAGAGCATGCTCACCGGCTGGTTGGCCGCGAGCAACGCCGGCTTTCGCTTCTCGTTCAAAGCGCCGCAGCGGATCACGCACATCCTTCGGCTCAAGGACTGTTCAGACGCGGTCGCGGCCTTGTCCCGTGCACTCGCTCCCGTCGTCGCTGCCGGACGCATGGGCGTGGTGCTCTTCCAGCTTCCGCCCAATTTCAAAGCCGACGTGCCTCGCCTCAACTCCTTCCTTGTGGATGCGAATCCGTGTGGGTTGCGGATGGCTTTCGAGTTTCGGCACATCTCATGGTTTTGCGACGAAATGTATGCCGTGCTGCGTCATCATCGTGTCGCGCTCTGCGTTGCCGAGAGCGAAGATCTGGAGACGCCCGATGTAGCGACCGCACCCTTCGCGTGCTACCGATTCCGCAAGAGCGGATACTCTGCATCTCAGCTCGACGCGATCGAGAATACCCTACGCAGTCGGTCTGCCGACGGTGAGGTCTTCGCCTATTTCAAGCATGAGGACGAGCCAACCGGGGCTATCTGCGCGGTCGATACGCTCCGACGGCTCCAGCATCAATAAGCGACCCGGCGCCCTGCATTTAAAGTCCAGTTTTGAAGGGGCACACTTCACAGCTTGCGGAAAAACTCGATTCGGAGGGAGGCGGGGGTTTCAACCCCAGTATTAAGCCAATGAATCGATGCCGGCTTTAGCCGCGGAGTGACTTTCTCGTCCGATTCACCGACAGAATTGGCCCCCCATGACGAACGACCCCTTCAGCGCCACCACTCCGACCGCAGTTCCTCACCCGCGATTACCTCCGAAGGAACGCCGGGCGTAGGCGACCACAGCTTCAGCCCCTCGACCGGCCAGATCGTCTCGATAGGCTGCTCCCAGGGATGCAGGGCCAGATCGAAAAGTCCCCAGTGAATCGGCATGAGCAGACCCTGCCCGCCAAGAGCGCGAAAGCTGCGCAGGGCGCCTTCCGGTCCCATGTGAATCTCCGCCCACAACGGATCGGACGCGCCGATCTCGAGCATGGTCAGGTCGAATGGACCGAACTGCTCCCCAATCTCGCGGAAGCCCGCCCACTCCCCGGAATCGGCCCCATAGTAGACGCGGTGTTGCGGGCCCGCCAAGGCAAACGACGCCCACAATGTTTCGAAGCGATTGAAGAGGCTGCGGCCAGAAAAATGGCGCGCTGGCAGAGCCGTCAGCTGCACCGCGCCTACTTGCGTGCTGTCCATCCAGTTCAGTTCGACGCACTGCGACGCCGGCACGCCGAACTTTTGCAACAGCTCCCCGACTCCGAGAGGCATGATCCACCGCGTCTTCTTCAACGCAGCCAGTTGTGCCACCGCGCGAATCGTGCCCGCGCCCAGATGGTCGTAGTGATCGTGCGAAACAATCACTGCATCGATGGTTGGAAGTTCGCTCAGTTCCAGAGGCGCGGGGAAAAACCGTTTGGGTCCGCTCCAAGTCGTCGGCGACGCGCGCTCATCCCACACCGGGTCAATCAAGATGCGCACGCCGTCGATCTCGACGATCGATGTAGCATGTCCCATCCAGGTGATGCGCAAACCGGAACGCGGCTTCGTAGCGTAAACCGCGGTGTCGGTATGGAACGGTCCCAACGGCGCACGTGGTGAGCGTGCCTTCGCCCCGAGAAAAAACCGCGGCCCCACCTTGAGTATGGTCGAGAATCCACCGACCTTCGTGGGCACAGGATTAAGGTAGCGCGGACCATCCTGCTGGGCAGGTTGAAGAAGCATATCGGTTTGATGATCTTTGCGCGCGGCGGACTCTAAAGGAAACCTCCCGAATGTCGGCCGTTAGTTCCTTAAGCCAGTGCGTTACCGCGAATCCGGTCGAGAGTAGAAGTTGACTAGATTCCCGTCTGGATCGCGGAAGTACACCGATCGCGTCCCCCACGGTTGCGTCGTAGGCGGCTTGACCCAGATCTTCACCACGTCCTGTAGCCTCCGGTATTCCCCATCAACATCCGCCACTCTAAACTCAAGGATGACGCTCCTGTTGTTCGCTGCGGTGGCCGAACCCGGAATATACCGCTCCTGCGCTCGCGCCGAGAAGATAGCCAGGACCCCGATGTCCGTGTGGAACTCTGCGTAATCTTCGCCCGACAACTGCGCATCCCGTTCCAGAATAGATCTGTAAAACTTCACCAATTGCTTGACATCGTTCGTGATCAGACAAGTATTTACCAATGTTGGCGCTTGTCCGGAGTTGAGCACGCGAGCGGATTGAGCTCCTGCAGGCCACAGGGGTGCAATCAACGAAGCCACAATGAGCGCCAGACAGCGAGTTCCCCTCATCTCGTGTTCCTCTCACGATCAAATCGATCTCTGGTGCATTGACCAGAGAGAGTTGGCCAGGCTCAGTCATTTTAGCGTGTGTCACGATTGATCCACGCTCATCCTTGGGAAACTGACTGTAACTGTTCTGCTCGCGATATAGAGTGGAAGTTATGCCCTCGTATTTTCCGACGAGCGCCGTCATAACGCGGCTCGCGACTTTCGCGGCGAAGTGGATCTCAGCGTCTACCTCCGCGCCGCTTAAAGATGTGTCGCACCTGGCCGGCCACTTGACGATCCGGACAGCCACGATGGGCGCGGTTGCAATGAGGAGCGATGGCCCCATCTTCAGCAGTCCGTACGATCATGGTAGCCGCCGACCTCGATGCCCATGAGGGAGATTACAGGCAAAGAAAAAGCGAACACATTTTGTTCAGAATTGCTCCAAAAAGAGAGCAATTCGGGACATACAGTCACCCAAATGTTGACCTACAGTAACCTTCATTGCCAAATTAACCACCTTCGGGGCACACTTCATCTCCCAATTGCGAAAGAGGTAAGTGAATGGCTAAAGCTGGTTTTATGCGGTGGAGCAACGCAGACGAGACGGCGGACGTGATCTGCCTATGTTGCTTCGAGACGATTGCCCACGCGCACTCCCTGGATGAATTGCTCGTGGCGGAAGACCTCCACTCCTGTAAAGCGTGGGAGGATTTTCTGTTACCACAGCCCGA
>Ga0181520_10008206_pt1 | contig 14956 bp, 11 predicted proteins | sample PEATcosm2014_Bin_29_FD_132451 | JGI IMG/M metagenome (GOLD analysis project Ga0181520, IMG submission 132451) | Peatland microbial communities from MTU Mesocosm Facility, Houghton, MI, USA - PEATcosm2014_Bin02_30_metaG | ecosystem: Environmental > Terrestrial > Soil > Wetlands > Peat | place...
ATGGTCGGACGCCCGGAACTCGGTGGTCTCGCCGGGCTGCCACATCAGGTTCACGAAGTAGGCCTTCACCGCATGGGACGCCCGCACGGCTTCGGGGATTCCATCCACCAGCAGATTGGGAATCACGCTGGTGAATAACGATCCCGGTCCGAAGGTAATCACATCGGCGTTCGCGATGGCGCTCAGGGTAGCCGCCAGCGGCGGGGCCTTACGCGGAATCAGGCGGACTCTTTGGATGCGATGGCGGCTGCGGCTGATGTTGGTTTCCCCCACCACCTTTGCGCCGTTAACCAGGGTAGCCTCGAGGGCCACATTGGCCGCCGTGGAGGGGTAAATGCGCCCGGCGATCTTGAGGACCTCCGAGGAGGCCCGCACCGCTTCGGGAAAATCGCCCATCACGTGGGTGAGGGCCGTGAGGAAGAGGTTTCCGAAGCTGTGGCCTTTCAAACCGCGGCCGGATTGGAAGCGGTATTGAAACATGCGCGAGAGCAACGCCGAATCCTCGCTCAACGCCACCATGCAATTGCGGATATCGCCCGGCGGCAGCACGTCGAAATCGCGGCGCAGGCGGCCGGAGCTGCCGCCGTCGTCGGTTACCGTTACCACGGCGGTGATATCCACCGGCGGCGACGGCTGGCCCGGTCTTGCGTATTCTTTCAGGCCCTGCAAGAGCGCCGAAAGGCCGCTTCCGCCGCCCATGGCCACCACCCGGAGCGGCAAGGCATGGTTCGCGTCCGCGGTCTTGGACCGCGCTACCAACCCTTTTTCTCCGGGTACAACAGGCCTTCGAAGGGCGGCTGCCCGGCCAGGTGGGCCATGTCCGCGTCCTGCCGGGCGACGATGCGGTTGCGCGGCTCCAGCTCAATGGCGCGCTTGAGGTTCCGGTAGGCGCCGTTGAGGTCGCCGGCCAGCGCTTGCGCCAGTCCCAGCGCGTAGTGGACATGGTCGGAGCCTGGGGCCAGCCGCAAGGCGATTTCCAGGTGCTCCACGGCGGCCCTCGCGTTTCTCGCGTTGAACAGGGCTATGCCGTAGTTGTAGTAATCCTCCGCGGTTCCGAGAGCCACGGGAGCCTGTTCGAGCCGGCGATCGCACATGGCGATGTGCAATTGCGCCCGCTGCGCCACGTCCCGCTCAGGCCCCGTCAACGCCTGCGCGAACAGGTCGCGGGCTTCCTTCAGCTTGCGGGCGTGGAACAGCCGCATGGCCGCTTCAAAAGCGGCCAACTGCTTCTGACTATCGGGAGGTTGCGGGGCGCCGGCGCGCATGGAACCGGGGGCTTTCAGGCTCCCGATCGCCGGGGGCTCGGGCATTCCTTCCGCCGCCGCCTTGGAAACCGAACCCCTTTTCTTGTCCAGCATGTTTGGCCAGCCCCGTTCTGACGATATGAGTTTATACCAGACCGAGGCGCCGGTCCGCAACCGCCCCTCAGCCGAGGCCGGCTTCGCGCAGAAACCGGGCGGACTCCTCGGGCGGCGTCGGGTTGATATAGAATCCCGTGCCCCATTCAAATCCCGCTACTTTGGTCAGCTTGGGCATGATTTCGAGCCGCCAGTGGTAGTGGGGAAGCTCGGGTTCCTGTAACGGCGCGCTGTGCACGATGAAGTTGTAGGCCGGCCGCTCCAGGGTCTTATCGATCTTGCGCATGGTGGAGCGCATGACCCAGGCCAGGTTCTGCAAAGTGGCGGCGTCGGCGTCCTCGAAATGCGATTCGTGGCGTTTTGGCAGAATCCAGGTCTCGAACGGGAAACGCGGCGCGTAGGGCTCGAGCACGATGAACCGGTCCGTCTCGGTGACCATTCGCGATCCGGAAGCGCTCTCCTGGCGGAGGATGTCGCAGAAGATGCACCGCTCCTTCAGGTCGTAGAAGAGCTTGGCGCCATCCATCTCTTCCTTTACGCGCTTGGGAATCACGGGCAGCGCGATCAACTGCGAGTGGCCGTGCTCCAGGGTGGCGCCGGCCGCGTCGCCATGGTTCTTAAACAGTATGATGCAGCGGAACCGGCGATCCCTCTTCAGATCGTTCACGCGTTCCTTGAAGGCCCAGAACACTTCCTCGATCTGGCGCTCGGCCATCTCGCTGAAGGTGGCGGCGTGGTCGGGGGATTCGATGATCACCTCGTGGGCCCCGATGCCGCTCATCTTGTCGTACATCCCCTCGCCCTGGCGGCTCAACTCGCCTTCGATGCCGAGGGCGGGAAACTTGCTGGGCACCACGCGCACGCGCCAGCCGGGCTGGTCCCGGCCGCCGCTGTTGCGATAGGCCAGGATCTCCGGCGGCGTCTTTTGCTCGTTCCCGTAGTCGAACGGGCAGATACGCGCGCTGGGAAACGGCACGGGCTGGCGAACGAAGTCGTTGGGGCGCTTGGCGCGGTCCGTGGCGATGATGACCCATCGCCCGGTCACAGGGTCCTTGCGGAGTTCAGGCAAACTGAGAAATTCCTCCGAAATCCTTATCGGCTAGAACAGCAACAGACGATTATAGCGTGCGAAGGCGCACATTTCCGCGAGGTTGGCGGCGAGCCGGCCTTCCGCCGGAACTGTGGGGCAGGCGCTTTCGCCTGCCAACCGCCGGAGGCGGCTACGAATGCCCCAGTATCGCGTGCGGGCGGTACGGCTCGGCCAGCGCCTTGAGCTCCGCGTCGTCCAGCTTGACGCTCAGCGAGGCCACGGCATCGTCCAGATGGCTGGTCTTGCTGGCCCCGATGATCGGCGCGGTTATCCCGGGCTGCTGCAAAACCCACGCCAGGGCCACCTGGGCGTTCGGTATTCCGCGGCGGCCGGCCACCTCGGTGATGCGCTCCACCACGTCGAAATCGGATGGCTGGTAATACAGGCCCTGCGCATAAGCGTCGGTCCTGGCCCGCAGGGTGTCGCCATAATCCTCGCGGCGGCGCCCGCCGGTCACGAAGCCGCGCGCCAGCGGGCTCCACGGAACCACCGCCATGCCCGCGTCCCGGCACAGGGGAAGCATTTCGCGCTCTTCTTCGCGGTACACCAGGTTGTAGTGATTCTGCATGGCCACAAAGCGCGTCAAGCCCATCTCTTCGGCCTTGTACAGCATCTTCGCGAACTGCCAGGCGAACATGGACGATGCCCCGATGTAGAGGGCCTTGCCGGATTTCACCACGTCGTCCAAGGCTTCCAGGGTCTCTTCGACGGGCGTCTCGTAATCGAAGCGGTGGACGTAGTAGAGATCCACGTAGTCCATGTCCAACCGGCTCAGGCTATCGTCGATGGCATGCATGATGTGCTTGCGCGAGAGGCCCCGCTGGTTGGGGTCGTCCCCCATGGGGTTGTACACCTTGGTGGCCACCACCACGCGGTCGCGCCCCGGTCCGAAGTCCTTCAGGGCGCGGCCCAGAATTTCTTCGCTCACGCCCACGGAATACATGTCCGCGGTGTCGAAGAAGTTGATGCCCAATTCGAGCGCGCGCCGGATGAAGGGCCGGCTTTCGTCCTCCTCCAGAACCCATTCCCGCCATTTCTTCGATCCGTAGGTCATCGTTCCGAGGCAGATGCGGGACACCTTTAGCCCGGTCGATCCCAGCCTGACGTAGTCCATGAATCTAAATTACCGCAAGAAAGCGGGGTAACGAGTTTCGCGCGCGGCCCGTCACTGGCGGTAAGCGCGTTTTCGATGGGCATTCGGAGGAGGGAGGGCGTCCGACGGACCCCGGCGGCGGGATGCGATTCCGGCCAACTGTTTTCGCGATGGGAATATCCTCACCGAAATGTGCGGTAATGATCTTATGGTTCCGAAACCCGCCCCGCCGCCGGCGATCCCAGAAGCCCAAACGGAGGAATTCGCCGCGGCTATCCGCGAGGCCGTGGAACTCGCGCACGCTTCTCGCTCCCGGAGCGAGGCCCCAGGGATGGCGCGCCGCGCCTCCGTCAACTGACCGCATGCCACGTTTCGCATGGTTCGCCTTTCCGGTATTTTGCTCCGCCCTATGCGGCGCGCAGCCCACGCAGCTAGACGAGGGCTACCGGCAGATGTACGATCTCCAGTTTTCCGATGCGCACCGGACCTTCGAGGAATGGCAGCGCCAGCACCCGGACGATCCGATGGGCTTCGTCTCCGACGGCGCGGCGTATCTGTTCTCCGAGTTCGGCCGCCTTCACATCCTGGAAGCCGAGTTCTTCACCCACGATCAGCACTTCATTACCGATCACAAGCTCACCCCCGACCCCGCGGTGAAAAAGAAGTTCGACGCCGCTCTGGACATGACCCTCCAGCTTTCCGCCCGCTCGCCTCAGAGCGCCAACTCGATGTTCGCGGCCCTGCTGGCGAGCGGGTTGCGAAGCGACTACACGGCACTCATCGAGAAGCGGTACATGATGTCGTTCAAAGAGATGAAGGCCTCCCGCCAGCAGGCCGAGCGATTGCTGGCCGTGAATCCCCAGTGTTACGACGCATGGCTGGCGGTGGGCGTGGAAAACTACATGCTCAGTATCAAGCCTCTTTTCGTGCGGTGGTTCCTGAAGATGGCGGGCGGTGAAACGGACCGCCTGGCGGGCATCGCTAAGTTGAAGCTCACCGCCGAGAAGGGCCGGTATCTGGCCCCGTTCGCGCGCCTGCTGCTCGGTGTGGTGGCCTTGCGCGACCACGATGTGAACCGCGCGCGGGAGATACTGACGGCCCTGACCAAGGAGTATCCGGACAACCCGCTCTACCCGCTGGAACTGGCGCGCCTCAATGCGGGGAGCGCCTTCGAATGAACGCGCTGCCGGCTTCGACCGATGTGTTCGTGATCGGCGGCGGCCCGGCCGGCCTGGCGGCCGCCATGGCCGCCCGCCATCGCGGTTTCGATGTAACGCTGGCCGATGGGTCAGTTCCGCCCATCGACAAGGCTTGCGGCGAGGGCCTCATGCCCGATGGCATCGCCGCCGCGCGGGCGCTGGGCATCCCGCTCGAAGAAGCCGGCGGCCATCCCTTCCGCGGCATCCGCTTTTGCCAGCGCGAAGACGCGGTGGAAGCGGCGTTCCCGCACGGGCCCGGCCTTGGCCTGCGGCGCACGGCGCTGCACGGCCTGATGGTGGAGTGCGCCGCACGGGCCGGAGTGCGCCTGGCGTGGGGCGTGGCCGTGACGGGCCTTCACCCGGAAGGAGTCCACGCCGATGGGCGCCTGGTGAGGGCGCGCTGGACGGTGGGCGCCGACGGCGGGCGCTCGAACGTGCGCCGCTGGGCCGGCCTGGACGCCTACCGCCACGACAGCCGCCGGTTCGGTTTTCGCCGCCACTACCGCGTCGCGCCGTGGAGCGAGTTCATGGAACTCCACTGGGGCCACGCCTGCCAGCTTTACATCACTCCCGTGAGCGAACGGGAGATGTGCGTGGCGCTGATCTCGGCCGATTTCCGATTGCGCCTGGAGGATGCCCTGCCGCGCTTCCCCGCCGTAGCGCAACGCCTGGCCGGAGCCGAAGCAAGTACCCTCGAGCGCGGAAGCGTCTCCAGCTCGCTCCGCCTGAAGTCGGTATGCCGCGGGCGCGTGGCCCTGGTGGGAGACGCCTCCGGTTCGGTGGACGCCATCACCGGCGACGGCCTGTGCCTGCTCTTCCAGCAAGCCGAGGCGCTCGGCCGAGCTCTCGAATCGGGCGACTTGCGGCGGTATGAAGCCGAGCACCGGCGCATTGGCCGGCGCCCGGAATTCATGGCCGCCCTCATGCTCCTGATGAACCGGCGCGACGGCCTGCGCCGCCGCGTTATCCGCGCCATGGCCGGCGCCCCGCATCTGCTCGAAGGCATGCTCGCCATGCATGTTGGCGAGGTTTCTCTCCCGGCTTTCCTGACCAACAGCCTCCATCTGGGCTGGCGTATGTTGACCATATGAGAAAGACTCTGCGGTTTCCGTCTCTGGCTTTACTCGCAGCGGTTTTGGCCTCCTCCGCCATCGACGCCCAGGAAAGGACGCTCCAGGTGGATCCAGCGCGGACCACGGTAGAGTTCACCCTCGGGGCCGTGCTCCATACCGTTCACGGAACCTTTCATCTGGCCAGCGGGCGCATGAGCTTGGACACGGCCACCGGCCGCACCGCGGGCGAGCTGGTGGTGGATGCCGCCAGCGGCCAGACCGGCAACGACTCGCGCGACAAGAAAATGCACACTAGCGTGCTGGAGAGCGCCCGTTTTCCCCGCATCGTCTTCCAGCCCGATCGCGTGGAGGGCGTGGCGGCCCCGCAGGGCGTCTCGAAAGTGCAGCTTCACGGCTGGTTCGAGATTCACGGCGAGCGCCACGAGATGCTGGTTCCCTTGGAGGTCCACGCCTCGGCGGCGGAGTACGAGGCCACCGCGACGTTCAGCGTTCCCTATGTGAAATGGGGCATGAAGAACCCCAGCACGTTTGTTTTGCGCGTGGACGACCACGTGGAGCTCACAGTCCACACGGTAGCCAGGATAGGCAAGTAGAGAGCTTGCGCTTGTGGAGCAGGCTCTTTCGCCTGCCAACCGCGCCGTTCAAGACTTCTTGCGCCGCGCGGCGAAGAAATCGCGGAGCAACTCGACGCACTCCACCGCCAGGACGCCTTCGACCACTTCCACCCTGTGGTTGAGTTTGTCGGAATCGGCCAGCCGGAACTTGCTGCGCACGCCGCCAAAGCGCAGGTCGCGCGCACCGAATACCAGGCGGCCGATGCGCGCGGCCACCAGCGCGCCCGCGCACATCACACAGGGCTCGAGCGTCGAATAGAGCGTGGCCCCCGTGAGGCGATAGTTGCCTGTATGGGCGGCCGCTGCGCGTAAGGCCAAAATCTCGGCGTGCGCGGTGGGGTCCACGCGGGCGATGGGCGAGTTCCACCCGCGGCCGGCGATTTCCCCGTCGATTACCACCACCGCGCCCACCGGGGCTTCCTCGCCGCGCGCTTCGCCAGCCAGCCGCAGCGCCTCGCGCATGAACCTCTCATCCTCGGCCATTAGTTTATAATACGGGATACCCACATATGGCCGAACTCGAAATTCATCACGAAGGCGGGCACAATGTCGATCCGATGGGACAGCGGGTCGGCGTACTGGCGGCCCTGCTGGCGGTGGCTCTGGCCATCGTGACGATTGTCTCGCACCGCACCCACACGGAGGCCATCATGCAGAAATCCGCGGCCAATGACGCGTGGGCGCACTACCAGTCGACGCGCGTGAAGTATCACAACCTGGAACTCGGGCAGAGCCTCATCGGGGCGCTGGGAGCCAAGGGTGCCACCACCGAAAAGCTGGTGGCCGATTACGGCGCGCAGGAGAAAGACTACGAAGCGCGGGGCCGCAAGATCCAGGAAGAAGCGGAGCGGGACGACGGCTTGGCCGAATCCGCCGAGCACCGAGCCCTGCGCTACGACCTGGGCGAAGGGCTGCTCGAAATCGGCCTGGTCCTGAGCTCGCTGTACTTCATCTCGCGCAAGCGCATGTTCCCCGTAATCGGCATCATAGCCGGAATCGCCGGCGTGGCGATCGCGGTCACGGGGCTGCTGGCGTAAGAGCCCAGGAGTTTGGCGCGGAGGCGCGGAAAGTCGTCGGGCGACTACTGCTCTGACCGAGTGATTACTTCCTCAACGCCGCGGGCCGGGCACGCCCCGCCCGCAGCGGGGAACAAATCAAACGGTCAAGGTACTACTGGCTGAAAGGCTGAGAAGATCTTGTTTGGAGCGGAGTATTCGTGTGATAGAGGCCTCGCGTCGTCCTCACGTTCGATGATCGCGGTCAGGCGTTGCGCTGTCTTCATCCGAGTCTACGCCCACGGCGCCTGTGCCCCTACTTCGGATCGATCAGAAACGTCGGCGCGACTCCGGCCGCGAAGGTGAAGCCCGCCTTGCCGGTGGAAAGCCAGCTCGAGCAGCCCTGCACCTTGCCCAGGTAGGCGTGCGGGTGCACGTCTACCTGCATTTCGCGGAACTCCAGGTTGCCGAAGCTCATGAGCGGGAACACCGACCGGGCGGGCTCGACCCGTTCCTGCGCCACGTACGGCGTGCGCATAGCCTGCTTGAGAGCGCGATCCCACGAAGCGGCGTCCATCTCCCACCCGAAGTAGCTGTGCTGGTCGCTCGAATCGTCATTCGGCTTGAGCGTCAGGCGCTCGCGATTCTGGGCGAGGAACTCCGGCAGGTCCACCACGCGGTCGCCATAGCTTGTCTTGGCCGCCGTCACCAGCCGCGTCCACGGCACGTGGTCGCGAATGGCCTTGCGCTCGGAGGCCGGAAACTTGGCCGTCAGCGTCTCGTCCGTGAGCAGCCCGAACATGGCCTTCTTATGGGCCAGCTCCGAGCGGAAACTGTTCACCACGCACACCGCCCGGTCGCGGTACGCCTGCACCAGCGGATGCGTCAGGTCGAACCGAAGCAGAAACTCCTGCACGCCGAGGCGGCGGTAGACCAAGTCGATTTCGAACGAGCCCTTGCGCAGCACGCCGTTGCGATACTCGAGTTGTTCCGGGGTGACGATCTCGACGACGTAGCCCTCTTCGCGGAAGCAGTCGCGGAACAGCTCGAACTCGCTCTGCCCGGAATGGTACGCGGGGCGCAGCTCGACGATGGCCATATTCGGCGTCTTCGCCCCCCCGAACTGCTTGTACGCTTTGAGCAGCGCCTGAAGCAGGTACTTCCGGCTCCCTACCCGCGTCAGCGCGTATTTCTTGCGGAATTCCTTGACCGGCGGCGCGTCGAAGAACAGGTCCGCCAGAGCATCCGCGTAGCCCGCTCCGGTCGGCGAATCGGCGTTGTACTGGACGAAGCGCGCGCGCCCGTTGGCCATGTGCGTATCGAGGCGCGCCGATACTTCCAGGGCCTGATATCCGGGGTCGATCGCGGCCAGCATCTTCTCGGCGGGCAGCAATTCCAGGCGTCCCAGCAGCGCCGGGCTAGCCAGAACCATCTGCTGCATGCGGTCGATAGCCCCAATCAGCGCCTCGCCGGTCTTCACCAACGATTCGTACTGCCGCCGGGTAAGAAAATTCGGCCGCAGGAATGGGCACACCAGGCGCCCGCCCGCGGAGAGGTTGGCGTTCTCCATGCGCTGGTGCAGCGCCTCGGCCCAGGAGAGGTCGCGATACGGACCGCTCTCCAGTAGTTTGTTGTACTTAACGACTGCTTCGTCCAACAGGGACATTTGCGACTTGGAAACCGTTCTATAATCGAGTATCCCACAGAAGCGTGGAAAACGATAGGTTTCGGGTTCTCGCAGCTCGTGTAAATCTTTTTTTATCAGTCACTTATCGGCATTTATCACGTTACGCGCGCAGCGCTGCTCCAACCCTCCGGGCCGCCGAAAGGGCAAGCAACCGGGGGCTACGGCGCCGTGCGTGGAGCGGGCCTCTCGGTTGAAACGGTCATTTCATGGCCAGCCCCTTGTTGGCGCGCTCCATAACCATGCCGCGCAGGGCGATCAAACCTTCGACGCGGGTAGTTCCCAAGAGGCGGCGATATCCCAGCGAGAGGCGCTCCGCTTCGTCCGAAGCTTCAAACGGCCACGCCACGAATTGCCACGCTTCCGATGCGTCGATCGGGTACTCGCGTCCGTTATCGAGAGACCAGTACAGTCCGGTCTGCTTTGGCAGGCCAGAGGTACGATACTGAAACCGCAGTACGTAAGCGCCGCCTCTTTCGAGAGCCAGCGGGTGGCTCAGGATTTCGCAACGTTCCGGCTCATTGCCGGAGAGCGCCAGGTACAGTCGCGGTCCGCCTTCGTTCGTTTGCCGGGCTTCGACGCCGGGTGTGGCGGGAACCCGCCAGTCGAAGGCTCGATTCGATATCTCGTGGGCGAAGTCGCCGTTGGCCAGCAAAGCGGGCTCCGGCGGCGCGCCGGGCGGCAGCCGCCGGCGACCGAGCGCTTGCCAGATTTGAAAGGCCGGGACAAACTGGCCCGCCGCCAGGGCGGCATCGATGTAGGCGAGCAGCGGATCGCGATCCGCCTCCTCGGGCCGGCCGGCGATTCGGGCCGCCAGAAAATGGGCATCCGGCCAGCGGCGCGCCGCAACGAGGTATGCCAGATACTGCCGCTCCACACGGCGTTGGCGCCCCACGACCCGGTCCAGCACCTCGCGACCGTCGTTGGTGACGCGAAAGCAGAGATCGAAGAGCGGACGCGCATCGTCGTAAGAGATTTGAGCGGCGGCCCGCGCCCAACTCCAGAACTCCTCCACCCGGTTCCGCCGAAAGTAGAAATTCGCCGCGGTCCAGGCGGGCAGGAACTGCCGGTCGTGGAGGGCGGCTTCCAGTATCAGCCGCTCGCTCTCACCGGGCCGTCCCAGCATCTCCATCTCCAAAGCAAGGCGGATGCGGGCCCTCGTGAAATACGGATTCCGCGCGATGGCTCGTTCCAGAAGTCCGATGTCGCCGTCCGGTTCCATCTCCGACAGAGCAAAATAGTATTCGGCGCGGCTGGGACGCAGGCGGATCGCCCCTTGCAGGCTTTGCCGCGTAGCGCGATGGTACAACGTGTCCGCCCATCCCGATTCGGCCGCGGAGTAAATTCCCCAGAGCAGAACGGGTACGGCGCCGACGGCCATCATCCAAGACCGGAGGCCGGTCCCGCGCGAATCTGTTTCTCTCGCCGGCTTCGATCCCAGATGGCTCCGTCGATAGGCGGCGAGACCTCCCCAGAAGGCGAATGTCCAGACCGCCAATCCCAAGCGAAGAAAAGGGTAGTCCACCAGGGAGTGAAGGAACACGGCCAGCACTCCGATTCCCCACACCGAGCGTATGGCCGGACGGACCACCCAAAACACGGCTCCCAGCATCAAACCCAGGGCGGGCAATCCGCCTTCGGCAGCCCACTGCACCCATTCGTTGTGCGCGTGGTTGGCGATTGCGCCGACATCTATGGTGGCGAATTGCGGGTAAACCGAGGCCCATGTTCCAAGGCCGAAACCGTGGAGCGGTTGGGCCCGAAGCATGGCCACCGAGGACGCCAGAAACTCGCGCCTGACATCCCACGGATTTCCAGGCTGGAGGAAGCGTCCCCAAAGAACCCCATAGCCGACGACTAAGGTGAAAGCCGCTACGAGCGCCGCGAAGCCAATCAGCGGCCCACGGCGCGACTCGCGTGGAAGGCCGCGCCGGGCGGGGTGGTACAGGAGGAAGGCCGCGGCGCTCTCGGCGACCACCAGGATGGTCCCGGCGCGGGATCCGCCGGCGACCACCGACGCCACCAAGGCCGCCGCGACCATCAGGTAAAGTCGACGGTTCGCCTTACTCTCGAATGCCAATGTCAGCGCCACCGGAACCAGCAGTTCGGCAAAGGCAGCGTAGCTGTTGGGCGAAACGAAAGGGCCGATGACGCGCGTTTTGTATCCGGACTCAAATAGCCAAAACACGCGCCCCGGCGAAGTAAACAACTGGACGACGCTCAGCAGCGCGACGACTGATCCGACGGCCAGCGCGGCATTCAGAAAGCGCCTCCGCTCCTCACGGACCAGGCAGGCCTGGTATCCCAGCCAGGCCACAGCGCAGGCGGTGAGCCAGTACAGGACGGCGTCCCCGGTTTGGGAGCGCACCACCGTCCAATGGACCGCCAACTGCACCGTACTCCAGAGGCACATGCCCGCAAACGGAATCAGGAACAACCCATCCGCCTTTCGTCCGGCGGGGCGACAGACGAGGATGGCGGCGCAGGCGAACACAGCCAGTTGCAGGACGCTCACCGCCCATCCTTCGCGCACCCAGACGGTGCAGATGGAGTAGGTCAAAATGGCGACGAGGATGCGGCGCGGGGCGGCCCGCGCCACATCACGGCGCCCGAGCAGTGGCGAGAAATGCGGCTCAGGGGCAATACGGTTCACTGAATGGCCGCTTTTCGGGTTGCGCAGCCTCTCAGGCCGCTTCTCGATGAATGGCGGCGGGACGGGCACAAGGCTCGACGCGAGCATCGAGCCGGCGGGCTGAGGGCCTGCGCCCCGGAAACGTTGGGCTTAGCCGCAATACTGTTCACTTAATCGATGCTCCTCCGTGGCGCAGCCTCTCAGGCTGCCGCGTCGAGACTCGACGCTTGGTGGCGGACCAAGCGCCAGACTCGACACGAGTGTCGAGTCGGCAGGCTGAGAGCCTGCGCCACGGAGGAGCAGACGTCCTAAGTGAACAGCATTGGGCTTAGCCGGCATGTCTCGCACTCGAGAAGCCGCTGCGAGCCGCGACAATTCCGTCCGTGGAGCGGGCCTCCGGCCTGCCGCGCCGGCATCCCTGCCGGCGTTCTTCCGGCCCAGGCGCTCCGAACTGCCGGCCTGCGACATTGTGGGGCAGGCGCTCCCACCTGCCAAGTGCGAGCGGAACTCGCGCTGCGGGCACAGGCCGGCAGTTGGCAGGCGAAAGCGCCTGCCCCACAATTCGGGAATGTGAGAACCTCGCGTTAGTGCATGTGTCCGCCATCTGCACCTGAGATCGGCGGATGGGAGCCCGGGCTTTACGGCGAAAGCTAAGAACCCGGCGTCACTTGGGGCGGTTCGCCAGGATCAGGGGCGAAGGGCCGGGAGCGTCGATGGTGCGCGGGTTCTCGAAGCCCGCTTCGCGGAGCCAGGCGGCGATCTCGTTGAACGAGAACGTGTCCCCTTCGTCGGTAAACACCAGCATGTTGACGGCGAACATGAGGCTCATGGGCGAGGCCGCGCGGGCGTCGTCCACCAGGAACTCGGCGATGGCCACAACGCCGCCGGGTGCCAGGGCTTCGCGGGTCTTGCGGAGCAGCGCGCGGCCGCGCTTCTCGCCTTCGCTATGAAGGATGTGGCCCAGGGTGGCGACGTCATAGCCGGATCCGAAATCGGCCTGGGCGAGGTCCCCGCCGACGAACTCGAAGCGGTCGGTGAGGCCGTGGCGGGAGACGACTTTGCGGGTCACTTCGAGCACGCCAGGCCAGTCCACGGCGGTGACCTTCACGCGCGGCGAGCTCTCGGCGAGCACGATGCCCCAGACGCCGGAACCGGCCGCCAGATCGAGCGCGCGCAGGGGCTTGTGGGCCCCGGCGACATCGAGAGCCGCGGCCAGGGCGCGGGCCGAAGGGTAGCTCATGGGAAAGATGTCTTCCACGAACTTCTCGAAGAATTCCGTGCCCGTCTTCTGCCGATTTACGCCCTCGGCCGGCTTGCCGGTGCGCACCACATCGCTCAGATGCAGCCATCCGGGGATCATCTGCTCGGCGGCGTGGCGGCTGATGCCCCCGAGGTAGCCGGGCTTCTTGCTCACCAGGAACGCCGCGGCGTCCGTGGAGAGGCTGAATTGGCCGTCGCCGCTCTTGATGAGCAGGCCAAAGCCGGCGAGCGCGTTCATGAGCGCCCGCACCCCGCGCGGCGAAGCGCCGGAAAGGACAGCCATTGTTTCGACGGTTTGGGGACCGTCGTCGAGAATGTCGAAGACGCGGTTACGAACCCCGGCTTCGATCATCAGCGCGGGAGCATAACCCCACGCCATCTGCATAATTCGTTCCGGCGTAACCGCCGCTTGACCAGACGCACCCATAATCCCTCCTTGAATGCCGGGACACGTTCGAGCGGGCTCCCCTCAGAGCCCTTCATGCCCGGCGCAGCAGATACATTATGTCACGTGGGTGTTGGCGGCGGGAGACCTCCAGTTCCTCGAGCGTGCGCGGCCAGGAGGCGGGAAAGGCCGCGGTCGGCGAGCACCCGGCCACCGGGCCCGCGGAAGCGTAATTGCGAAACGAAGCCAATTCTGGGCGGGAGCCGCCGCTGGGCCCACGGATGCGTAATTGCGGAACGAAGCCAATTCTGGCCCGGAGCCGCCGCCGGGTGCACGGATGCGTAATTGCAAAACGAAGCCAATCCTGGCTCGGAGTGGTGGCCGCGTGGTTGCGAAACGAAGCCAATTTGAGGGCCTCTGCTGGGTTGCGAAACAAAGCCAATTCACGGACATTCCTCGATGCATGAACCCGACCCATGCGGCCCCGCGCGGCGAGGGACGCATTGACGTGCGCTTACCGGCGAGCGAGTCCGAGTCTTTTCGAATTCAGAGTAACAGGCGGGCTGGGCGGGCTTTGGGCGTGGGGCCGGCAAGTGTTTGAAAATACGGGATAACTTCTTGGGCGGAGGGCTGTGATTGCGAATTCGGGGCAGTCCAAACCGTCCGTACTTCGGGGCTCCGCGGACGCTTCCGTGTCGGACCAAGATCCAACTGTGGCAAAGTTGCTTCAGATACGAAACGAGTACCTCGCTCATCGCGGCACGCGACACGTTACCAAGGGGACGTTTGCATCTTTGCCAACGCTTAACAAGGACGAAATCTCCGGCCTAATAACGAGAGCCATAGATCTTCTACGCAAGTACAGGGAGTGGCTGGGGTACCCATTACTGGCATGGGGCCATCAGGAGATGGAAGAGTTTCAGAGGCTGTTGTTACTGCTGCGGGCAGGATGCCGCCCTAATGTGCCCTAGTAGACCGCGAGACCCCAATCTAACAGAGCATCCTCGACAGTTCAGGACAGGTGTGAGCCAGAGCGGCGGCGCGCGCTGCGTTATGCGAGATCACTCCGGGACCTCGGGATCGGGCTCGGTGAACTCCCTGCCGAAAGAACGGCGAGATGCGGCGCAAGCAGAACCACATGAAAACAAGCCACCTGCAAAATGTTCGCGCTAGAATTGGAGTATGGATGAAGACGTACACGCAGCCGTCGGGGGGCTTCGGTCGCGCATAGCAGCGGAACGGGTATCGATCGCGGCGGTGAATTCCAGCCTCAATCAAGAACCCATGCGGGAGTTCTTAAAGCAGGCCACTCACCACGTGGATGATGCGGAGGGTATTCTCAGGGGTGTGGAGAAATCACTGACTCCTTGGGTGTTGATCCGCGGTTCCAACCTCTTTCTGGGATTGGCAACGCAACATCGCCAGAAGGTGGAAGGGGCTCGGAGAACCTACGGTCCTGACGTGACGACGGTCGGCTGAGACCGAATGGAAAACCGCCTCCCGGAGGGACGACTGTGCGAGGTCCGTCGAAAAATCACGTATCGCGGCGAGCCGCAAAAGGAATGAGAAACGC
>Ga0181520_10008207_pt1 | contig 14953 bp, 7 predicted proteins | sample PEATcosm2014_Bin_29_FD_132451 | JGI IMG/M metagenome (GOLD analysis project Ga0181520, IMG submission 132451) | Peatland microbial communities from MTU Mesocosm Facility, Houghton, MI, USA - PEATcosm2014_Bin02_30_metaG | ecosystem: Environmental > Terrestrial > Soil > Wetlands > Peat | place...
CAGTTGCTCGGCTGCTGAAGCCTTGGAACGGCAGGAACCCTTCGTCAACAACGTCCTTGACACCAGCGCGCTGTCGATGATGACGCGCCTCGTGCGATATGGGGAGTTGAATCACCAGGGCGCTTTTTACAACGCCGAGTCGGGCCGGTCCCAGCCCATCTCCATTGATCCAGAGCTACTGGCGAAGCAGGGAGGCCGCCGACGCAATTCAGCGAAGGCGGCGTAATCCGTGTCAGTGAATGACTCCGCGATTACCGCCGACTCAATCAGGGGTGTTTGAAAGGCGATGGATAGCAAAATTCGTGTGATTGCGGGGGGAGGTCTTGAACCGCCGACCTTTGGGTTATGAGCGGCGATAGAAACGTAGTTTCAATGACGGGGTCTGATCGGGAGTCTCAAGTAGCTCTAGGTTGTTGAAAATAGCTGGGACGATTTCTTATTTGGGTTTGATTTGGGGTTGACAGCCCGTGTCGTCAGACATGCTTGCTTCCCTTGCTGCCACAGGGATATTCCGTCTGAATGCTGACGGAGCGACGATGTCGGGGCGCCGTTCAATCCCGTAGTTGTGCAGAACACCACGGAAAAAGTAGTGTCTCGCGTCCTTCCCGTAAATTTCGAAACCGAGCAGCTGGATTTCAGAATCGGAGAGTCTTTTGCGCGCCTTCCAGAACTCCTCGTCCATTCCATCCTCAATCGGGATCAGCAAGGCGAGCATCTGTGTCAATTCAGATCCTGAGAGCCGCTTTAGACGTTCGAAGGATTCATGATGCCGTTCCACTTCGACTCCGTACGTCATGGTGAAAGCTGATGGAGGACTCACGAACTTGACGAGCTCGGGTGCAGACAGCAACGCACGCGAAATCTCCTCCCTGAGGCGGGGGTAGGCTCGCAGCACATTGCTCTTGCGCGCGATTCGAAGAAGCGCGCATTCCACCTGATTCAGCAGCGGAAGTTCAGCGTCCTTATACCTGTCGAGAAAAGCCTTCGCATCTGTCATCACTTCCACGTCTTCCGTGCGCAGATAAAGTACGCAAGCCGCTAGGAAGGTTTGCTCCTTGCGAAAAATACTTTGGCGCTCATAGTCGTGAGTAAGACGGAGCAATGTTTCGCGTGGGGGCATGCCTTCCGCACTGCTCTTTTTCAAGAAGTAATGCGCGTGAACGGTGGGTCCGGACGGTATCGGGTCATCCATCGAAGCATATGCTTGCTCAGCATTAAGCCCCTCCATCTGCCTGTACCAGGCCTCGCGATCCTCGTTCATCCGCTCAACGTACATGCGGTTCACGGTTTTTCCGATTTGCTGCGCATTCTCTCCAGCCGAGGCTCCAATGCGATTCAGAAGAGCTCTCGGATACTCTTTGTCTAGACTTGAGAGGCACAATTTGTCGTAGGTCGCCTTCAGGTTTGCCTCAATTCGCCCGCGCAACTTCTCGACTCCAAGCAGTTCGTAGATCCGGGGCCATTTCGAACTCAACTCGGTGTGCCTGAACTCCAGAATGGGCTCATAGATGTCCTTTTCTAGGAAGACCGCTCCGTGAGCGTCGAACAGGGACGACACCAGGCCGTTGGAGACCAGAAGATACTGAGCCTGAATCTCTGGATGAATGCAGTATTGCAAGCCCTGGACCAAGAACTTGATGTCGAAAGGATGTTCCACGACTTTCGGCGATTTGGCCTCTATGATCCAGAACATCTTCTTCCGAATTGTCGGCATGTAGTCGGGGTTGTAGTGCTTAACCCTGATCGCTCCACGCTCTACGGGTGGGTAACTGAGCTTGAATGATGCCTCATCGTCACCATGCCGCAATACCTCATAGTCGTCGTGCGTCTCATAGCCTAGACACGTGAGTAGAGGCGTAAGAAATCTCGACTCTACGAACGCCTCCGCTTTCCCGGCGAAGTTGAGCGTTTCTAGCTGCTTCAACTCGTGATCAATCGTTGTCATGGATAGCTTTCCTGAGATCGGGCGGGCGCTCCTGAAGATGCAGAATCGAGATCCCGGAGAGCCTCTTCTAACTGACCAGCTTCTGGCACGCCTTCGGTGACGAGATAGGCCAGAATGTGATCGACCTGGACACGGCGGGAAGTTCCGGAGGCGAAGCTTCCCGGATCGGCAGCGAGAATCTTCCGCATGACTCGGCACCAACGCTGGCCAAACCTGTAATCCCGCCAGAAGAGGCTGTTTCCTTTGTAGATGGGCATCCACGTCTGGGCGCATGCCAAGAGCAGTTCCGCGTGCTCGAGGCGTGGGGAAACCTCCGGCACGAGTAGAGCCATATCTCCGACGTAAGGGGAGGGGTTGTCGGCCACCAATTCTGACAAAATCGACAAGAATGGCGTGACCAAAGGCATGCCAGGTTCGAGTAGGTAGGATTTTGATGGCTCGAACAAGCTCCCGCCGTTTGCGAAGAACAACACAGAGATGGCTTCCGCGAGGTGCACCTCTGCGCCTTGTTTGCGATCCCCCCGCAGATTCTTCCAGTCGTGAGTCGCTCGCACCATTTGCGCTAGGCGCGAGCGCACCCGAACGGCGGCCTCAGCAGAGAGCCGCTTCGCATTGAAGTAGAGTTGGTCGACATCTCCCAGGAACGTCGCGAGTTGCTCGAAGAGTGCATTTTCAGGAAGCCCCGACAGGTGATCGTCGATGATCGCATCGACATGCTCATCGTTCGCGCCGATGAGAGGCAGGGCGGCGATCTTCAAGTATGCTGCATTCCACTCATCCGGCTCACCGTCAATGTGATCATCCGGATCGAAACCAAATCCATTTGCATTCTTGGTCCAGTCCTTGTAGGTAGCGACCAACTCAACCAGCCACGGATTCGTGGGAACATCGAGAAGTTCCTCAATACTCGTGAGCCAAAGGGCAGCCCCCTGCGAATCCGTATATGAGGTGCTGTGAATCCGCTCTTCGAGCTCCTTAAATCTATCCCGGCGTCCGTATTCCAGATATGGCGTCTTTGGTACGAACTGCGGCCATGCGGGCTCTGGGCCGCGGTTCTCGAGCCACGAGATCTCGGCTTTAATGTGTGCGGCCATGCTCTGCTGCTTGGCCGCGATGCGGCCAAGGTACTCCTGCTCGGGAGCGTCCCAATCGCGATCTGGTTTGTTCATGGCGAGAAATGCGGTGCGGAGCACGGCTCTCGGCAGGCGCTCATCGATTGTCGACAGCTCATAGGCGCCTTGTGCCATTCCGTGTGCCGCAGCTGGATTTGACCGGCCGGCGATGGCAAGTAACCCACGCAACTCATCCGTGGCGTGCTGATCCTTCAAGAGATGGATGTGTCCCAGGAATGCTCGCGCTACGGCATTAAACTTGAGACCACCTCGCACACGATGTACATCATCGTCCTTGGCCTGAAGAGCCTTCTGGAACGTCGCTGTAAGCCACGGACGGAACAGATTCCGAACCTCCGGTCCGCCATCGCGGGCAGCAATGAGAGCAACTGAAAGAATGGCCTCTTCGATCACCCAATCGAAATTCTCATCCCCGGAGGACGGCTCTGCAGCCTTCTTCTGAGCCCACTCCACCGAGGGGATGATGAACTCAGGTGTCGCACGCCCAGGCAGGCTGAGGAGCTGACCGAGGATCTTGACCATACTCGCGTCAACGTGCAGCGGGTTGGCCTCTCGCAGAAGCTGCGCGAAATGCTTGGCCTCTTCCGGCGGTGGCTCATAGACCAGTTCATTCTTAGCGTGGCCATCCGCCTGCTCTATTTCGGCCGGCTTCCAATTTGCGTGATTCAGGCGGTTGAGCGAGTAACGTACCATCTCGCTCGGGTCCAACAGGTTCGACTTCGAATCCGGTTCACCCAGCTGGCTGGCCGACGTCTCGAGGAGACTCTGTAACTGCTGCTGTTCGCCGTTCGCCAGCGGCTCGAGATAGTTGGCATGATTGTCGAGCAACTGATCCAACACCTGACGGTGGGACGGAAGTGCCTCCAGCTCTTCGACGCTGACCAGTCCGATAGGCTCCTTTCGCTTGGGGAGCAGATTGAAGGGAGCAGGCAAGTCCAGCTCCTCCCGTACATCGAATTGCAGACGGTTTCTGTCGTCAGACAGGAGGTCAGGACACCCGAGATAAGGCACCGCAGCTTCGCGGGACTTCGGCCAGTGGGAGATCAGGAGATCCACGACCACCAGCAGATAGGCGGCAGGCACTGAACCATCGCCAATTACGTCATCCAGCACGGCTTGGATTGGCTCACCCGATTCGATCCTCCGGTGTGCCCAGAGCGTAAGTGCCATCAATGCCGAAGTCACGATACCCGGCGCATCGCTCGATTCACGTGACCAGACGTAGGAACGCCTCCAGGGAAACGTTCGCGGGCCGCCAGACATTTGAATCGTAAACAGGTCATCGCCAGGATCACGGCCACCCGTAACGGATGAAATAGCGTGGTTCACCAGAGTACGAATGAGTCTCAGCCCTTCAGCGGGGGCCGCAGACAAGATGTCATAGAATGGCCCCTGCGCCGGCGATATCGGATGAAATTGATAGTCCGCGAAGCCGAATGGCCCCTTCATCCCAGGTCCATGGTTGTCGTCAGGATCAGCTTCAGGTGGGATGAGAGCTCTAATCGTAGCGTCCGCGAGTTCCTTCGGCGCTGCTTGCGCCAAGGAGCCACGGAACTTGAGCAGTTGCAGGATCGAACGCTCGGCGTGTTTTCGTCCTTCAAATGACTTCACGTACTGCGATGCAAGTTCCGGAGTACGACTGCAGAACAGAAGGAACGTCTCCCGCACCTCTGTCGCCAGCGCCGTCCACGCCCCATCCTTCAGCTTTGCTTGAAATTCATTGTGCTTCGGGTGGTTGTAGTCCTCGACGATCGTGAGCCATGCATAGGCCTGACGGACGATGCGAGGTGTCAGGGGATCTTGCCCCATGAACGTCATGCACCATGCGCCAAACAACCTGGCCACTTCGGGAATTGCCGCGACGGGGAGATACTCAGGAATTGCAAGGAACCAGCGAATCAGTCGTGTCCATGTCGGCCCTGACGGGACAATGAAGCCCTCCGGCAGCTTCATCTTTTCCGGGTCTTTGACGACGATGTATTTCGAGGCAGGCTCGGAGTCGACCGCCATGGCAGTCCTGATCAACTCGCGAAGGAGGGCTCCATCGTTCTCAAACAGAGCCGGCGATGCTTTGATCAGAGACGCGATGGCGACCTCGGAACGCGGAAGAGAGAGCAGAATCGCTCTGCGCCAGAGCGGATTCACCCCTTCGGCACCGAACCGCTGCAAAAGGCCTTGCCAGACCGTGCTGTCCTCGCTACGCTCGATGGCCATTCGAGCCATTAGCTCAACGGCCCGCGCCAAATCTGGTGGGGGCGCATCCTTGAGGGGCAGAAGATCAATGTTCTCCTGTTCGGAAAAGAGGAGATTTGCGGCGGCCCACTCGCGAAGGACGTCATGACGAAACTTGACGCGGTCGATTCCCAGCTCACGGAGTGTCTCGCTCTGAACCAAAGCATGGATGGCTCCGGCAGGGTGCCCTGTCGTATCAAGATGGCTTGCCTTGGCAAGGACCTGCTTTGCGAGGCCCTTCAACAGCCTCGCCCTGTCGATGTATGCCGCATCCTTCTCACCATCGGCGACGGACCACCATCGAAGCGCCATTTCCGCTTCAGAGAGAGGAACTGGAGTGCTCTGAGAAAGTGATGAGAGCCTGGACAGACGATAGAGATTCCGCGTCACAGCCCGCGCAGGATGATTCTCTGATAGGAGCCACCCGAGGTGCGGCGCGGCAACGAGTAGTTCGCTCGTATCGGCGTCAGTCAGCTCCTCAACCAGAATCGGACTCGACGGCTTCATCTTGTCGATAAGGTTTTGCGGCAGCCAGCCCTTCAGGGCCTCACCGTATTCGCGGCGAGCGGTCGTAATGACAGTTAGGCCCGGGACAGATTCTGCCTCACGAAGGATGTCAATAGCCGTTAAGCGGGCCTCACGAGGAAAGAAGTCGAGGTTGTCGATAAAGACGATCGCAGCGCCATTCCTGGAGAGATTGCAGAGGAGTTCGTGGCAGTTGCCATCGAACCCGAGCTTGCTCCGGAGTTCGAGCCAGCCCCCTCCCGGCGTACGCTCTGGTGTGAGAACGAGGACGGGTGACTCTTCGTTGAGTTGCTCCGCAAAGTGGCGGAGGATACCCGATTTTCCCACGCCTGCATCGCCACGAATATCGACGTAGCGATGTCCGTCTAAAGCAGTGTGGACCGCTGACGAATAGTCAGCGCGGGGCAGCGATATTCCACTCACCGCGTCATCGATGTCTTCGAGCGCACTCCGGGACAGATCTGCCAGGACCCGAAGGGCTCCTGCGTTACTGGAGGCAGGAGCAAGCCGAAATGAAGACTTCTGAAGATCTTCGAGTAGCTGCGGGCGGTCTCGATCGCCTGCGGACGATGCCGCCTCAGTCGCGATCTCGGTCAGCAGCTTCCACAGATCAGCTGCGCGGCCAGCTTCGCCCGGTTCGAGTGCTCGGGCACATCGTTCCTGTGCAAGCTCCTGAGCGGAGGACTCCGGTGCGGTGAAGTCGAATGTCAGGATGTGGAGCCGCCGAAGAACCTTCCAGACGGTTTCATCATCATGCAGTGCGCCCGCCTCTTTGAGATGAGAGTGGAATGTCGCTACGAAGGACCGCGCGTCGTCATTGGAAGTTCCGGCGCGTTCGACCTGCTCCATAAACGTCTTCGCGTCCCCGATCTGACGCGCCCAAGTCAAAACATCCTGGTAAGGCCCGTGGATCTTGCGGGAGGTTGCAGACGTGGCGATACCCAGTTGATGATTCGCGGCCCAGAAGTCCGGCTTCGCCACTGTCTTGGCAATCTGCTCCACGACCTCCTTGAAGATAGGGTCTTTCGGAGCGAACGTAATCGTTCGCTTGACCTGTATTTCGAGGATTGCCGGTTTGCCGGATCGGTCATGCGCTCGAACGATTACGTCATCGAGGTGCATGCCTTGAGGGGCACGCTGCATCTCGACCCGGTCGATGATCGTTCCGGGAAGGCCTCGGGCTGGCGCCTCAACCAGCATCGAGAGCAAGTAGTGGGCTCCCACTTTGGATTCGAAGTGGGGGCCAGCGGGACCGGTTGAGAGAGGGCTACTCATGACCGTCCTCGCCTGGCGGGATGGGCTCGTTCGGAGTGTCCTCCAGTGCGTTCAGGAACTGCTCCATGAGGGTTGCAACGTCGCGCTGCCGCAAAATCCTGTTCTCGCGGGTCCCGGATTCTCCCAACTCGAAGTTGGCTGCCATCGTGGGCCCGTCTTTCAGGTGGGCTTCCGTATTCTCGTCGCTGAGGAAGCGCTTTCGCAAGATTCCCAAGCACTGGCGAATCGCGGCCTCGTGTTTGCCTGCCAGTTGGTCACGGAATGCAGTGGCAGCGGCTTCCCAGCCGCCAGGTCCGTGCTCGATGCAATAAACCAAATCATGCGGGTCCTTGCGTTCGACGCGGCCATCCAGAGCGAAGGCTTTTAGGCAAACAAAGCTCACGATATTCGCATAGCGAATGATCTCCGTCACCGTTCCATCCCCACTCAACAGCTCTGCACTGACCTCAGTTGTGTCGTGGAGGTCAAACACCATGGAGGAATACGGCATATTGAGCGCTGAGATGTTGCCATCCGTGGGAAGCGGCTGCACGCGAGGGCCTACCAGATCGGTGCGATCCGCAAGAAGCTCAAGGATGATATGGCTTCCCTCGGCCACCGTAATCTGCCACCGCCAGTTTTGCTTCTGGCCGCTCCGGTTCGTCGCGTTGTCGAAACCGATCTTCCGCAGGTTCTCTTCCAGGGACTTGTAGGCGTCCGTCGTCTCAAGGATCACGACGTCGAGCACGATGTCAAGATCGAGCGTCCCCGCATGAGGTGGAACTACCGGGGGACGATCGGGCACCAGATAACGCGGCGTCAGCCCACCGACGAGGAAGATAGAGTCCTTCCACGGCCCGAGATTGCGAAGCAGCGTAACCAGAACACGCTCGCAGTCGCGAGTGACCTGCTCGTTGTACCCGTCGATGGTGTTGGGCTTCGACATCAGAATCCGATCCTCTCATTGCGAAGATGCTCTGCCAATTCCTTGGACCGACCCTCACCACCCAGCAGGTCCAGGTACGCGAGTATTGGGCTTTCGACCCGTATCCCGCGGATCTCCTGGTCAAACAGCATGTCCCTGACAGACTCACTTTCGATCAAGCCAAAGTTGCTTCCTTCTGCCACCTCGCGTGCATTCAGTTCGCCTGTAATCAGAGAGAGGGGTCCATTCGGGAAGACTCGGCACTTCACCTGCGAGATGTTCGACAGAAAGGGGCTGTAGAGCTGCGCGGCCCATTCATGCGTGATCACGTATGCGGTGCTTAGCCTCTTGCAAATGTCGTTGATCGCTTTCATCAGCTCCTCGGGCTTGACGCTTGGAACGTAATAGCGACGGATCTCAGGTTTCGGAAGAAGTTCGGTTTGCCTGGTCCATTCGTCCAGCAACGCCGCAGGCGCAGAAAGCCTACGAGTCTTGTTTGGTCCTTTGCCCTGAACCGCGACCATATCCCGCTTATCGAGCTCAGCGAAAGTAACAGAGACGGTCGAAGGGGACACCCGTGCTAGCTTGGCCAGCTCATTGGTGCTGAACCACTGTTCCGAGTTCAGCAGCAACCCGTGGATGACTGCCGATCGGTTTCCGGAGAACAGGGGCCGGTCCATCTTGCGCGCTTCTTTGGGTGCCGGTCTGTCGATCAGGATGTATAGATCGTCGTTGGGGAGAAACAAGCTGCCGGCACGGTCAAGATACCCGATGCGTTCGGCCTGAAGCAGTTCTTTGGCACCTTCGGAGATCGTGCCAGCAGCAATCATCGGTATTACCGGGACTGAGTCATCGTCCTTTGGAGGCCGCTGGGAGGCGGACTTCATGTTCCAAAACGCCGCACGGACGTCTCTCGGAAAGAGAGCACTCTTCGCCTGGACCAATAGGCGCACAGGCTTTCCATTAACCGACGCATTCACTACGAAGTCGATTCCATTGTCTGGCTCTTCCGACGCTTCCTCATATACCGAGGTCACATTGGGCATTTTGCGCAGCACCGACAATAGAGTCGCTTGCAGCCCCTGCTCGAATTGTTGAATATCTGGCATTGTCTCTATATTCCCTGCTCAGTAAATATAGCATATTTCTAAAATATAGGCCACTATAGCCATATTCTTCGCACAGTATATTTACGAACTATCCGGTAAGTATATTTTTATGAATAGTTTGCAGATCATTGATCGGGCCGAGCGTGCGCAGAGGGTAGAACGGGCAAATACACGGCGAATGTAGAACAATGGCGACATGTTCAGTCGGCACCCAACGGCCTCAGAAAGCAAGACGTAACGCAGGACGACGTCGATGGCGTGAAGCTACGCGCCTAACCTCACCGCTGCCACACTGACACGCAGGCGCCCTCATCGAGGGCGCTTTCTTTTGGAGATCACCATGTCCCAGCATCGCTTTCAGGCTGAATCCTTCACCCCAACCAAGTGGAGCACCGCCGAACAAAAGGCATCATTCGCCAACCAGTTGATGGCCTTCATCGCAGCGGACTTTCCGGCGAACAAGTTCACCAAGGCGCTATACAACCGGCTGAGCCAGTGTTTTGGAATGATTGCTCATTATGTGGAGGGCGTGATTATGTGGAGTACTAACGTCAACGCAGCGTGGATACAGCGTTCGAACACTCGTTAGCTATGCATAATCACACCATTCAGGCTCTCCGCCCTCAACCAACTTCCGGATGGCCCGTGACACGCCAGAAATCCGGACGGCTGGACGGCCCCCGATGCGCCTAGAGCCCTCGCTGAGTGACCTGGGCGATTTTGCATTCGGTGACCATCGGTTAGCAACGTCCCATCTTTCGCCGATGAAAGAGGCGTTTCTCAAGTGCTGATCCTGGAATTCGGCGAGTTCTCAACTAATATGTTCGACCTGATGCAGGTCGCGGTAGCTGCTGGCGCAACAGAAGACCTCCAACCTTCCAAACAGGTGAAGAGGTATTCGCATTGCTGGGGAAGCGGAGACGCTCTATCGAAGTATGGACAACTCGCATTGCGCAGCGGCAGCTACGGCGCGACTAGTTTCTGAGGGTAAGTTCGCGGCCAATACCATTTTCCCACCGGTCGATCACGGCCGCCGCCAGGCAGTTGCCAATCACATTCAGGCCGGTTCGTCCCATGTCGATCAGCGCATCGACGCCCAGAATCATCATCACCGCGGTGGTGGAGAGATGAAACGAAGCAGCGGTCGCCAACAGAATCGCCAGCACAGCTCGGGGTACGCCGGCTATGCCCTTGCTGGTGACCATCAGCGTCACCACCATGACCGCCTCGCTGCCCAGGGACATGTGAATTCCCGATGCCTGGGCCGCAAAGATCGCCGCGATCGACAGGTACAGGCTGGCCCCATCCATGTTGAAGCTGTAGCCGGAAGGAATCACAAAGGAGACGATCCAGCGGGGGACGCCGAACTCTTCCATCCGCTCCAGCGCCAGTGGCAGAGCCGCTTCGGAGGTGCTGGTTGCAAAGGCGATCGCCGCCGGTTCGCCTACGGCTTTGATGAAGCCGCGCAGAGGGATTCGCGCGAGCAGAACGACGGGGACAAGTACCAGCAGGATGAAAGCGATCGCCGCCACATAAAACGTACCCACCAGCTTGCCCAACGGCAGGAGGGTGCTCAGTCCCATGCTGCCGACCGTGTAACTCATGGCCGCGCCGGCGGCAAGGGGTGCAAAGTACATGATCAGCTTAGTGAATTGAAACATGGTGTCCGTCAGCGAGGTCAGCAGCGCCAGCATGGGTGATTTCTTCTGCTCGGGAAGCAACGCCAGCGAAATGCCGAAAAGAATCGCGAAGACCGCGACCTGTAGGATCTGGTTCTGCGCGACTGCCAATGCAATGTTCTCGGGAAAGATGTTGAGGAGAAAGTTCTCAATTCCCGGGTGCGTAACTACGGTTGCCACACTATCGCTAGCGGCAGTCGTTGCGGGTAACGCGATGCCTGCGCCAGCACGTGAGATGTGGATTGCGATTGCACCCAGCAGCAGCGCGAATGTGGTTACAACCTCAAAGTAGAGAAACGTCTTCCAGGCGATGCGGCCGAGGCTGCGTAGTCTCCCATGGCCAGCAATGCCCGTTGCCAGAGTGCCAAGAATCAGCGGAGCCACGATGACGCGCACCAGCCGCAGAAATATTTCCGCCAGAACATGGAGATGGACTGCGATACCGGGGACATCTACACCAAGCTCTGTGCCTGCCAAGATCGCGAAGAAGGTCCAGGTCGTGATCGCGCTTCGATTGATTGCCACCACTGCCAGGAGCGCGAGACCTGCTGTCCGCAGAAGGAGACCCAACGAATGATGCCCGGAGAATAGAACTCCTGCCACGTACAATGCCAGACCAGCGAAGGCACACAATCTAAGGGCATAGGCGCGAACCGAAGCCGGCGAGGCAGGAGGCATAGTTACTTTCTAGCGAAGCGAGCCGCAGGGGATAGCTGTTTTCGAGAGGATCGTCCCGTCTCCGACTGTCTAGACCTCGCAGCAGTTTTTATTCTTGAAGGAATATCTGAGATCACAAAAGGACAGTCGGAGTGCATATAAAATAGTACTCGATGCCATATATTACATATCTCGAATGCTCCCGGTGCAGTACCCGTCACGACCCTTCCACTCCGCAGACAGTTTGCACGAAATGCGCCGGAACGCTTTATGTCCGCTACGATTTGACTTCGGCAAAGGGCATTGCCAAGCGCGATGCGATCGGAACAACGAAAGAGGATCACTCCTGGTCGGGCATGTGGCGGTATCGCTCGGTGTTGCCGTCGGCTGAGCCGGTGACGCTGGGGGAAGGCTGGACGCCGATGCTGCCCAGCCGGCGCTACCAGAACGTCTTCCTGAAGGAAGAGGGTGCCAATCCCACCGGCACCTTCAAGGCGCGCGGCCTGGCGCTGGCGATCACCATGGCGCGCCAATACGGGATCAAGAAGGTTGCGGTCCCCTCGGCGGGCAATGCGGGGGGCGCAGTGGCGGCCTATGCCGCGGCGGCCGGGATCGAAGCACATATCTTTATGCCGAAGGATGTGCCGCTGGCGAACCAGGTGGAATGCGTCGCCTACGGCGCGCACATGACACTGGTGGATGGGTTGATCTCTGATTGCGCACGTATCGTCGGCGAGCGCAAAGAGAAGGAAGGCTGGTTCGATCTGTCCACCTTGAAGGAGCCGTTCCGGGTCGAAGGCAAGAAGACCATGGGATACGAACTGGTCGAGCAGTTGGGCTGGGAGTATCCCGACGCTGTGTTCTATCCCACCGGGGGCGGCGTGGGGTTGATTGGCATGTGGAAGGCATTCCAGGAACTGGAGGACCTGGGCTGGGTAACGGGCAAGCGGCCGAAGATGATTGCCGTGCAGGCAGCGGGTTGCGCGCCGGTCGCGAAAGCCTACGACCGGGGAGACGCAGTGAGCCAGATGTGGCAGAACGCGGCCACCTTCGCCTCCGGTCTGCGTGTACCCAAGCCCTACGGCGACTACATCATCCTGGAGGCCGTGCGCGAGTCGCAGGGCACGGTCGTCGCGCTTACGGACGAGCAGATCTTTTTCTCGCTCAAGGACTGGGCCTCGCACGAAGGTATTCTGATGTCGCCCGAGGGCGCGGCGGCAACTGCGGCGTACGATCATCTGATTGGCACCGGATTCCTGACTCCGTCGGATCGCGTTGTGATCTTCAATACGGGCTCCGGCAACAAGTACACCGACGTGCTTGCCAAGTCGATGGGAATCACACCGGCCTGATTCCTGTTGCGTTTCAAAAGATGGGAACGGCCCTCAGATCTCTCTGAGGGCCGTTCGTTTTAGTGTGGGTTAGAGGTTAGAAGTACGCCCGAACGCCCATCTGGATCTGACGCGGCGTGTTGCCCTGCGTCTTGATGACGCCCCACGCGGTCGAAGACGACAGGCTGAGGGTGGGGTTGGCGAAGTCCAGATGATTCATCACGTTTGTGAAAACGCCGGTGAGCTCCAGGCTGTACTTTTCATAGGCAACCAGTTTCTTCTTGATGCTGAGATCGAGGTTAAGATAAGGAAGCCCGCTGATTCTCCCAGCCCCACCGGAGTTGGTATCGAGGCCGAGGATCAGCGGACGGACGCTGTCGTAAACGGCAACCGGGTTGGTGAACATGTTGACCGCGGCCGAGGTTCCGCCGGCGTGAACGGCCGTGCCAACTCCTACACCATTCGCATCGGTGCCGCCGAGGATGCCACGATGGGTGTGATAGCCGCCGCTGTACCCGCTGAGGAAGACGCAGTTTTCGGTATCAGTCAGGTTGGATCCATCGTTGCTGCCGAAGCTCTGGCCGGTGTTGTTGGTCGCGCAGGACAGTGGTTGGCCTGTGCCCGCGGTCAGGACTGGAGCGAGTGTCCAACCTCCGGCGATTCGACAGATAAAGCCGTTCTGTCCCCTGTACCAGGGAGTTTCATAGACAATGAAAGTATGGAAGATGATCCTCTGGTCGAAGCCCTCACGGCCATATTGCTCGCCCGGATTGTAGTTGTCCACATCGGTTGAGCCGCTGGCGGACTGATTGCCTGGCTGCAGGCCCAGAGCTTTGCTGTAGGTGAGGTTCTCCTGGAGTGTCAGACCGCGCCAACCGCTGGTCTTGAAGGAGACGTAACCGCCGTTGTAGTTGCTATAGCCGTTGGGCACGTCCTGATTCATGCCACTCACTACCTGGCCGGCAGAACCGAACGTGGCGTTCGAAGTGGGAGTGCCCATCAGGCTGCGGGCGAAGGTGAACTGCGGGTTGGTGGGTGAAGCCGCGGTGCCAGATGAATTATTGTCCAGGCCCTGCCACAGGCTGAAGACCTTCTGCTGACGAAAGTCGGCGGCATACGTTGCATTGGCCAGGAGTGCTGCCGTGCAGCTCGCGTGTCCGGAGCAGAAGAGCGAGTTAGGACCGCCCAGCGCACTTTCAAAAAACGGCTGAGCAGCGATATTAGTCGGAACCGGGCTCTTGGCGCAGAGGCTGGCCGATGTGGTGCAACCAAAAGCAGTTTCGATCGCCACGTAAGCCGCCTCGAACGATTGACCGCCGAGGCTCAGCATGTAGGGCACCGAGTTCGGATTCATCTGGTTGAACTCGTGATGCACCAAACGCCCAATATAGCCGACCTCCACCAGCATCCTTCGGTTGATCTGCCGCTGGACGGAGAAGTTGAAGGTGTCGACGTCGTTAGGGCGCATCGACACGTCCACGCCTGAGGAGCTGGCTACGCCAGGTCCATCGATGCCAGGATGATAGGGCTGCGCGAGTGTACTCGTCACAGGTGCGCTCGCCAGAACCGGCGAGAGGCCGTCGGGGCCAAATCGGTACGCGGTCTTGTCCGTAAAGTTACTCTGGCTGCAATTGCCCGTGCCGGTTATGCCGGACTGCGCATACTTGCACTGGGTTCCAAGGATCAGGCCAGGAGCAGCCAGCAGTGGAAGGATCTGGGCATCGCTGTTCACCCGGCCGTAGATGCGGCCGTATCCCACGCGAATCGCTGTGGCCCCATCCCCAAAGATCTTATTCAGACCCTCGTTCTCAAACCTGGGAACCCACACAGCTGAAACGCGTGGACTGACTCCGCCGTAAAAGGGGTTGTAGGGATACTTGCGATGGCCCTGCACATTGTTGATCTCGGCCCAGGCGATCTCGGGATTGTAGATCTGCCCCTGCAGAGCAGCGGCTTTGCGGTCGGCCAGAAACTTCACCGTATCCAGCGGATTGCCGGAAGCATCGGTGAGCAGAGACTCGTTGCCGTTGCGGTCCGTGGGCGGCATCTCCACGGCATAGCTTACGCCAAGATTCAAGGTCACCGTTGGCTTGGCATGCCATGTATCCGTCACGTAGATGTTGTAGTAGGGAGTGCTCGCGTGGCCGGTAACGGGTGTCAGCG
>Ga0181520_10008208_pt1 | contig 14953 bp, 13 predicted proteins | sample PEATcosm2014_Bin_29_FD_132451 | JGI IMG/M metagenome (GOLD analysis project Ga0181520, IMG submission 132451) | Peatland microbial communities from MTU Mesocosm Facility, Houghton, MI, USA - PEATcosm2014_Bin02_30_metaG | ecosystem: Environmental > Terrestrial > Soil > Wetlands > Peat | place...
GCGCCGGCAATTCCGGCGGCGGCGCCGCAACCAACCAGAATGCGCAGATCGCCGCGACGGAGGCGAAAGGCATTGCCGATACGCGAGGCGATGCCGCTGGCAAGCTGCGTGTAGCCGGCTTCGAGGCCGACCGAAGCGCCCACTCCGCTCGACCACACCGTCTGCGCCGCGACGATGATGCTGCCGAGGAGCGACATGCGGCCGCCACGGAGCGCATTGGCTTCAATCGGATCGATTTCGCGCTCCGGCCGCCAGCGCACGATCAGTTCGCGGGCGATGCCGAAGAGGAGGCCGCCGACGAGCGGCACCGAGATCGCCACGACCGGGTCGAGCCGCGACAGGCCGGACAGGCGCACGCCCGGGTCGAGATGAAAGAAGAACTCATGCAGGAGGTCGACCGCGGTGCCCATGCCTGCGGCTACTATCCCGGCGAGAGCACCGGCCAACGCCGCCAGCACAATCAGGCTCGATTCACGCGCCCGAACGACGGCACGCAATCGTCGCGGTATTTCCAATCGACTGACGAGCCTATCGATCACGATCACCACGCTGCAGAGCCCCCTTAGGCTTAGCATGAACGCCGTGGATGTTGGCTTATGCGCGCGGTTGCGACTTAGGCGATCTCGGCGGTGCGGGTTCCAGTGCCTTGAGCATCAAGCACCGGCGACAGCAGAACACGGATTTGCTTTTGCTGGCACTGCGCTGAGAGCTGGTCCCGATCGCCGAAGGCCGCGATCGTTCCGCCATAGCCGAGGCAAGCGAGGCGATAAATCAGTTGCTCGCCAAACGGCCCTTTGAAGTACCCACTGTGCACATCGGGCCCTGTCTTTCGGAAGTAAGCGTACAATAGGTGAAGATGCGACCGCCATGACATTCGGGCATCGGGATTATGCGCCTTGGTCTTGAGCGCGAATGTGAGCACACCTTTTCCGCCGGCGTTCGGTTCGACGTAATCCGTGCAATCGAAATAGCTGACGACCTCGGCCAGCCTGGTCTGCAGAGTTTCAAACTCGGCCTGCTCCTTGCGTCCCCTGAATAGTGCTTGGTAAAGGTCTTGCAGCTTGTAGTAGCCGATCCGCAAAAAACTTAAGAACGGCCGCGATCCGGTATCGATCACGCCATAGTTGCTGGTCAGAATCTCGGTGTTGCCGAGCCGAAAGCCGAATTTCCAGCTCTTGGTCGGGAACGAAAAGTAGTTCGCCATTGTCGAGATTTGCCGCAAAACCTCGTCGCCTTCGCTGCTGAACAGATAAGCCTCACGGAACCGCCGCAGTGACGAGGCGAGGTAATTGGCCCGGTTGGACAATATTGCCTCTGCGGGAATGTCCGGCGCGACTAGCACGAACCGCGCGACGGTGAAGACGTTGCCAATCTCAGCCGGCAGCGAAGTGTGGATCGACGCATCGAGCAGTCCAGCGTTCAGATTTCGCTTCGGGATGCGGCGGTCGAATACATCGCTCAGAATGCGGATCACGTTGGTGACGACGAGCGCGCCCATACTGTGACCGATGAAAGAAAGCTGAACGGACTTGCCGTCGCGAGCATGTTTGGCCGCCGCGGCGTCGTGATGATGATCCTCAAGATCGTGCGCATGGAGGCGGCGATCGATCTGGCGGACAATTTCCACCAGGTCCGGCGCTCCGTAAGTCGCCGCGCGAAAGCCGTCGCGGAAATAGACAACCAGACGCAACAAGGCGCCGGCGAGCACGATGCCAAACAGGATCAATCCGACCAGCAGCGCGACGTGGCCCCCTGCCGGGCAGCCGCTGATGATCGAGCCGCCCAGAACAAGGAGCAGCACGGTCGGCACCAACAGCCAGGTCGGTAGCGATGGCAGCGCCGCAAGCGTGCTGGGCCAGGACCAGCCCATCCCTTCGGACGGCCACCGATAGCCGACACAAACCAGCCCCGTGCGGTCCGTGACCGCGCTGTCGGTAGCGATAGAGCGCGACGCACCGGCGAACAGCTTGAGCACATCATCGAGGGGGTTGTTGAAGCCGTGCACCATGACGACGAGATTGGGATGCTCGGCGCCGCGGAGGTGCTCAACGATTGCGTCGATCGCTTTATCTGGCGGCTCGATTTTTTCGAGATCGCGCGGCAGCACAGGATCCTTGGACTCGTCGTCGACGTTCAAAGGCGCAGTGCTATCGATGAAATAGCTCGGCACCTTGGTGCCGGGCGCGGTATAACCATAGGCACGAAAGAGTCCAGGCATGTCGCAGCCCTCGCTTCGTCCGCTTGCGACTTTAGGTCGATCAACGCCGGCTTTCAATCGCCGGATCGAGCTGCCGAGACGCGAAGCGCAACGCTCGCGTAACCATGTCGCGGGCGCGCGGACAAAAAACCGCGGCAAAGCAAAAAAACTCTTGCATCGAGAGACTAATGCGATTATGTCCGCGTCCGCCCAATTTCGCACGTGCCTGTGGCCGCGTGTCGGTTGGTGGGCATCCGGACAAGAGGCCGGACAGCCGCCCGGAGTGAGGTCGAAACTTAAAGCCGACCGGCGCAAGCCGACTGGCGAGAGTGCCGACTGCTCGAGCTCCGAACCACTTAACCGGCAGCCGGAGGCGAAACCGGCGCACCCCGCGCTCAACGGGGGACGCGGCTTAAAGCAACGACGGAGCGGGCTTCTCTGGTCTCGTCGACCCTCCAAAGGTCGGCACCGCAGAGGCTTGTCCATCCTTGCCGGCCGTGCGGAGCGGGTCTCCCTCTCCAAGCCAAGGCGGCATCTCGGGTGTAGAGCCCGTCGCTTTCGTTCCGTGTCTCCACCGCACGGCGAGGCGCCGACCCTCACCCGCTGACGCCGGGCGATTTCGATCGCCTGAATTTCAATCCGAGCCACGAGGCTCATTGAACCTGGGTAAGGAGAGCGCCCATGACCGCGCGCATCCGCGAATTCCTGCGTGACCGCCACGCAAACGCCAACGACCACGGGCCCTGCCTGGTCGTCGACCTCGACGTCGTCCGCGACAACTACCAGAACTTCGCCAAGGCGCTGCCCGACACGCGCGTGTTCTACGCGGTGAAGGCCAACCCGGCGGCGGAAGTCTTGACGCTGCTCGCGGGCCTGGGCTCCTGCTTCGACACCGCCTCGGTCGCCGAGATCGAGATGGTGCTCGCCGCCGGCGCCACCGCCGACCGCATTTCCTTAGGCAACACGATCAAGAAGGAGCGTGACGTCGCCCGCGCTTACGCGCTCGGCGTTCGCCTCTACGCGGTCGATTGCCAGGCCGAGGTGGACAAAATCGCCCGCGCCGCGCCCGGCAGCCGCGTGTTCTGCCGCATCCTCTCCGACTGCGTCGGGGCGGAATGGCCGCTGTCGCGTAAATTCGGCTGCGAGCCGGCCATGGCGGTCGACGTGCTCGAACACGCCCATCGCCTCGGCCTCGAAGCCTATGGCATCTCGTTCCACGTCGGTTCGCAGCAGCGCAACCCGCATGCCTGGGACCGGGCGCTGGCCTCCGCGGCGGCGGTGTTCCGCGACTGCGGCGATCGGGGCATGAACCTGTCGATGGTCAACTTGGGCGGCGGCTTCCCGACCAAGTACCTCAAGAACGTGCCGACGGTGAAAGCCTATGGCGCGGCGATCTTCCGTGCGCTGCGGCGCCATTTCGGCAACCGCATCCCGGAGACCATCATCGAACCGGGCCGCGGCATGGTCGGCAATGCCGGCGTGATCGAGGCCGAAGTCGTGCTCGTCTCGAAGAAGAGCGAGAACGACGACGTGCGCTGGGTCTATCTCGACATCGGCAAATTCGGCGGCTTGGCCGAAACCATGGACGAGTCGATCCGCTACCCGATCCGCACCCCGCGCGACGGCCGTGACGCGGAGCTCGCTCCGTGCGTGCTTGCCGGTCCGACCTGCGACTCGGCGGACGTGCTGTACGAGAAAGTGCCGTATCCCCTACCGATCAGCCTCGAAATCGGCGACAAAGTGCTGATCGAGGGAACCGGCGCCTATACGGCAACTTACTCGTCGGTGGCGTTCAACGGCTTCGCGCCGTTGCAGACCTTCCACATTTAAGTGGCCGCGTTTGACTCGCCAGGAGCCGGTCTTAGGCCGGCTCCCATCATCAATCCTGCTCGCACCGACATAGCCGCGGGAAGCGGAAGGAGTGGGTCATGGTGACGATCCGCAACGAAACATTTGCCGACATCGAAGCGCGCGACGACTTGCTCGATCGCGTTTGGGGTCCGGTGCGGTTTCAAAAGACCGCGGAGCGGCTGCGCGAAGGCCGTTACCCCGCCGACAAGCTCTCATTCGTGGCCGAGGACGACGGCACCGTCGTCGGTACGGTCAGTCTTTGGCACGTCTGCGCCGGGCCCGGCCGGCCCGCTTTGCTGCTCGGCCCGCTCGCAGTCGAAGACGCGCAGCGTGGCCGCGGTATCGGCGGCGCGCTGATGCGGCACGCCGTGGCGGCGGCGCGCCGGCGCAACCATCGCGCGATGATTTTGGTCGGCGATGCCGCGTATTACGAACGCTTCGGCTTTTCCGCCGAGAAAACCGGCGCGTTGTGGCTGCCGGGACCCTACGAGCGGGACCGCCTACTTGGCTGCGAATTGCGATCCGACGCGCTATCCGGCGCGCGCGGCCTCGTCAGCGCAACCGGCCGCACCGCGCCGTCGGCGAGCCTCGACACGCTGATCGCGCACCTCGGACGTACCGACGCGCGTCACGCAGCTTGACTATCATCCGAACATTGGGAACGACGACATGAACGCCATGACCAAAACCGCCACCGCCTGGCCGCTGCACGCCCGCTTCGACGGACCGATTGTGATGATCGGTTTCGGCTCGATCGGCCGCGGCACGCTGCCGCTGATCGAGCGCCATATCGCGTTCGACCGTAACAAGTTCGTCGTGATCGCGCCGGACGACGAAGATCGCCGCCTCGTCGACGAGCGCAAGCTCGCCTTCATCCATCAAGCGATCAACCGCGACAATTACCGCGAGGTGCTCGGCCCGCTGCTCACCGCCGGACTTGGCCGCGGCATGATCGTCAACCTTTCGGTCGACACCTCGTCGGTCGAGCTGATGGCGTTCGCCAAGGACATCGACGCCTTCTACATCGACACCGTGATCGAGCCGTGGCCGGGCCTTTACACCGACCGCAACCTGTCGATCTCGCAGCGTTCAAACTATGCATTGCGCGAAAGCCTCCTCGAGCTACGCCGCCGCCGGCCGGGCGGCGTCACCGCGGTGAACTGCTGCGGCGCCAACCCGGGCATGGTGTCGTGGATGGTCAAGCAGGCGCTGCTCGACGTCGCCGCCGAAATCGGCCTCTCCTTCGACGAGCCGAAGACGCGCGAGGACTGGGCGCGGCTGATGCAGCGTGCCGGCGTCAAGGGCGTCCACATCGCCGAGCGCGACACCCAGCGTGCGCGCGCTCCGAAGCCGCGCGGCTGGTTCGTCAATACCTGGTCGGTCGAGGGCTTCTGCTCGGAGGGCCTACAGCCGGCCGAGCTCGGCTGGGGCACGCACGAGAAGATAATGCCGGCGAACGGGCGCAAGCACGACTTCGGCTGCCAGGCCGCCATCTACCTGACCCAGCCCGGCGCCGGGACGCGGGTACGCTCCTGGACGCCGACCGCGCAGGCGCAGCACGCCTTCCTGATCACGCACAACGAGTCGATCTCAATCGCCGACTATTTCACGCTGCGCGAGGGCGACGAGGTGCTCTTTCGGCCGACCTGCCACTACGCCTATCACCCTTGCGACGACGCGGTGCTGTCGCTGCACGAAATGGCGGGCGCGGCCTGGCAAATGCCGGCCGACTGGAAAATCCTCGGTGAGCAGGAGATCGTCGACGGCATCGACGAACTCGGCGTGCTGCTCTATGGCCATGCCAGGAATGCCTATTGGTACGGCTCGCAGCTTTCCGTCGAAGAGACTCGGGCGCTTGCGCCCTACCAGAACGCCACCGGCATGCAGGTCACCTCAGCGGTGCTTGCCGGCATCGTGTGGATGCTGGAGAATCCCGACCGCGGCATCGTCGAGGCCGATGAGATGGATTTCCGGCGTTGTCTGGAAATCCAGCGGCCCTATCTCGGCCCGGTGGTGGGGCGCTATACGGATTGGACGCCGGTCGACAACCGCGGGATTTTGTTCCCTGAAAGCGTCGACCGTGACGACCCGTGGCAGTTCAGCAACGTGCTGGTGCGCGCCTAAAGCAAAACCGGCGCGCGGTTCGCAAGCGCCGCGCGCCTGTAGCTTTCAGTGATTGCCGATCGCGCTCTCGATCCGCCGGTCCGGAACGAGCCACATCACCGCGACCAGCGCGTAAAGGGCGATCGACGCCCACGGTACGAAAAACGCCAGCACAATTCCCGCGATATAAAAGAGCGGCGAGATTTTGCCTTTGACGTCACGGCCGAGCGCCTTGGCCAGCACGGAATGCACGCCCTGCTGATGAATGATCGCCATCTGCAGGAGGTAATATGCGATGGCAGACATCAACAACGCCGCGCCGTAGGTCGCGGTCGGCAACGGCGCGATCAGATTTTCGCCCAACCAGGCGGTGGCGACGGGAACGAGCGAAAGGCAGAACAACAGAAAGGAATTCGCCCACAGAATAAGGCCATCGACGCGTTCGCATGCATACAGAAGATGGTGGTGGTTGTTCCAGTAAATGGCGAGATAGACAAAACTCAAGACATAGGCGGCGAAGTTCGGCGCCACCGACGCCAAGGCCGCCCAGAGTCCGCACCGTGCGGCACATGCAGTTCCAGCACCATGATGGTGATGATGATGGCAATGACGCCGTCGCTTAACGTGGCGAGACGTTCTCTTCCCATTGGAACGGTCCTGGGCGGTGCTTACCTTAGGGGCGACGATAACGACTGCCGATGAAGCGTTGACGTTGACGGCGTTACCCTACCGCGTTCCGCCCCTTGACGCTGTCCCACCACGGGCAAACGCCGGACATGACCTCGAAATTGCCGTCCATCACCTGCACCGGCCGGCGAAAACCGTCGGCCGCGTTCTTCATGCGCAGCGCCCGCGCTTTGCTCCGATCTTCCGCCGACAGCCAGCTGCGGTCGTGGCCCCACATGCTCGGCCCTTCCTTGCGCTCATAGGCCTGCCAGGTATCGACATCGATCAGGCGTCCGCCCCAGCCATATTCGACCATGAACGCCGACGGCGTGTTTGAGTAAAACGACGTGAGAAAATCGCTGGTATGGCGGCCGAGCGTCACGCCGACGCGGTCTTCGTTCAACGCGATATCGTAGCCCTGTCCGACATCGTCGAAGCTGAACAATTCCATCATCAAGTGATGGACCGCGTTCTTGCCGATTTGCACGAAGGCGATGCTGTGGTGGCGCCGGTTGACGTGAAAGAAACGGGCAGTGAACGGATAAGAATAATAGTCGGTGAGCCGGAAACCGAGCATGTCGTGATAGAATGCCGTCATCTGCTCCATGGTCGCCGCGGTATCGACGTTGAGCACGACGTGGCCGAGCCCGAGCGCACCGGTGCGGAAACCGGAAATCGACCGTCCGGGCTTGAACGGTGCCGCCGCGCTTTCGGCGCCGTGAAAAATCTCAAGCCGATAGCCCCGCGGGTCGGCGAGCACGATCAAATCCTTGACGTGGCGCTCGTCAGCGAGCGCTTTTGTTCCCGCCGCGACTTTGATCTGCGCGTTGTCGAGTTTTGCAGCAAGCGCTTGCAGCGCGCGCGCGTCGGCGGCCTCCCAACCGAAAAAGCCTATGCCCTCGCCACCGTCCGCATCGACGATGATGCGCTGCTTGCGATCGTCCATACGAAAGGCGAGCGTGGAGCGCGATTTATCGATGCGCTGCAGCCCAAGGAGCCCGCTGCCATAACTCGCCCAATCGCCCAAATCCTTGGCGCGCACTCCCACATATCCGAGAGCCTGCGGAGCAATCGCTGCGTCCATGGCGGATCCTCGTTGTCGATATTTGCCAACATTTTACACCGGTGGCATGAGGGTTGAAACCGTTGAAAAAGGCAAATGACCCATGCAGGCGCGTACCAAGCCGCCGTTTCGTGCCGACCATGTCGGCAGCTTGATCAGGCCGGAGGCGCTCATCAAAGCGCGCGTGGCCGCCGACAAAGGGGGGATCGCCGTCGCCGATCTGGCGCAGATCCAGCACGACGCCATTCGCGACGTGGTGCGTATGCAGGAGGGGTTGGGGCTGAACGTTGCAACCGACGGTGAATATAACCGCGGCGCCTGGCAGCGGGATTTTCTGTTGAAGTTAGCCAATGTGCGACAGACCGACGCGAAACTGACAGTGCGGTTTCATTCCGCTGCCGGTACACGCGATCACTCACCGCCGACGCTGCAGATGACCGGCAAATTGTCGCGGCCGCGCGGCATCTTTGTCGAGGACTTCAAATTCCTCGCATCTGTTACGCACGCCACGCCGAAGACCACCATTCCGTCGCCGACCACCATGCATTTCCGTGGCGGCCGCGACGCCATCGACGCCAAAGCCTATCCGGATTTAGGCGAGTTCTACGACGATCTGGCGCGCGTCTACCGCGAAGAGATCCGCGATCTCGCGAACGCCGGCTGCCGTTATTTGCAGATCGACGAAGTCAATCTCGCTTATCTGTGCGACCCCGATTTGCGTGCGCAAGTGCGCAACATCGGCGAGCACCCGGACACGCTGCCGAAGACTTACGCCAAGCTTCTCAATGACACGCTCGCCGGCAAGCCCGCCGACATGGTTGTGTGCATGCATTTGTGCCGCGGCAATTTCGCCGGCGCCTGGGTCGCCGAGGGCGGCTACGACCCAATCGCCGAGCTTCTGTTCAACGATATCGCGGTCGACGGCTATTTCCTCGAATATGACTCGCCGCGCGCCGGCAGTTTCGCGCCGCTGCGCTTTTTGCCGAAAGGCAAAGCCGCCGTGTTGGGTCTCGTCACCACCAAGAGCCCGGCGCTTGAAACAAAAGACGAGTTCAAGCGACGGATCGACGAAGCCGCCCGCTACGCGCCACTTGACCAACTCGCGCTGTCGCCGCAATGCGGCTTCTCGTCGGGCATCGGCGGCAATGCCATGACTGTCGAAGACGAGATGGCAAAGCTGCGGCTCGTCGTCGAGACCGCGCAAGAAGTATGGGGATCGGCGTGACCAGCCAGCCGTCGGTGAATGGGAGTTCGGACCGAGTGCAGCAAAAGCCAACGAGAACAGGGAGGAACGACCGTGAAGGCAGCGATCGCCGGCGACAAAGAGGTTGAGGTCCGCGACATTGCGACGCCCGAACCTGCAGCCAATGAGATTTTGATCCGCGCGCATGCGTCGAGCCTCAACCGCGCCGATCTTTTGGCCGCGTCGCGCGGCGGCGGCGCGCGGCTGGGCCTCGAGTGTTCCGGCGAAGTGGTGGCGGTCGGCAGGGACGTCAGCGGCATCGCGCCCGGCGACCGTGTTCTCGCCTCGGCGCGTGGCGGATTTGCCGAATACGTCACGACCGACGCCGGCCGCGTGCACCGCATCCCGGGAAACAACATGACCTACGCGCAGGCGGCGTGCCTCCCCGTCGCGCTGCAGACCATGCACAACGCCATCGTTACCGCGGGGCGCTTGAAGCGCGGCGAAACGTTTTTGATCCAGGGCGCGAGTTCGGGCGTCGGTTTGATGGGCATGCAGATCGGCAAGCTCCTCGGCGCATCGCTCGTGATCGGCACATCGACCAACGCGCAGCGCCGGGCCAAGCTCGCGGAATTCAGCTGCGATCTCGCACTTGATTCCAGCGATCCGAAATGGCCGGAAGAGGTCAGGAAGGCGACCGGCGACAAAGGCGTCGACGTCATTGTCGACATGATCTCCGGCAGCGTCGCCAACCAAAACCTCGACGCTGCGGCGGTGCTCGGACGCATCGTCAATGTCGGTCGGCTCGGCGGCAACAAGGGCGAGTTCAACTTCGACGTCCATGCGCTCAAGCGCATCGATTATATCGGCGTGACCTTCCGCACCCGCTCGCTCGACGAAATCCGCGAGATCAATCGTTTGCTGCGCGCCGATTTGTGGCCGGCGGTAGAGAGCGGCAAGCTATCGCTGCCGATCTACAAGACCTATCCGCTGGATGACATTGCGGATGCGCTGGCTCTGATGAAGGCCAATGCGCACTTCGGCAAGATCGTGCTGACGCTGTCTTGAGGCGCCGGTCACGGCTCGCCGGGCTTGAACGGCTCCTGCCTGCCGGGCGGCACGCTTTGCTCGGCCATCGCCAGCAGCATGGCAATGGAGATATAGCTGCCGGCGACGGCGGTCAGGTCGATCACCTGTTGCTCGCCGAGAAGCTTTTTGGTGCGCGCGAAAATCTCGTCCGAGACTTGGTGCTTGGTCGTCAGCTCGGTGACGAAATCATATACCGCCGCCTCCTCGGGCGGCATGTTCGACGGCCGCTTGTTGGCCTTCAGCTCCGCGACGATATCCGGCGACAGTCCGGCTTTGATGGCGAGCGGCGCGTGCGCGGCCCATTCCACCTGCGAACGCCACTGCCGCCCGATGATCAGGATGGCAAACTCGTTGAGTTTCGGCGGCACCGACGTCTCCCAGCGCAGATAATGCAGGAGGTCGAACGTGCGCTGACCGAGCACGGGGCTGCGCAGCATGAGGTTATACGGTCCGCCGAGGCCGACGCTCGATACCTTCACAATCTTTTCGGCCAGCGGTTTTTGCTGTTCGCTGAGTTGCTCCATGGTCAGCTGCGGAAAACGCGGCTCTTTGCTCATGGCGTGTGAACCCATCGTTACAGCGGCAGACAATCCGCCGACTGCGGTGAGGCCGGCAAAGGTTAGTAGAAGCGAACGTCTCATGACACGCTTCATTGGCACGCTCCATTTCCCGTCTGATCCCGCACGCGCCCGCGTGAAATTGCATAACAAACAGATAAGCCGCCGCAAACCGCGGCGGACGGATTAGGTCGCGTGCCGCGGATTAAAGTGACCGTGAAACCTCTTGCTCGGTCGGCGCCCGCCCGTCAGGCGTGAGGTGATCGACCACCTGTGGCAAGTATTGGCTCAAGCCCGCCAACAGGTCGTCGCGCGATAATCCGGAATGCGCCATCAGCGCGTTGATCTTGTCGGCGCCGAGCGCGCTTGCCAGATCGTCCGGCGCAATCGCTTTGTTCGGCCCATTGCCGACCCAAGACTTGGCCACGTCGCCCTGGCCGGCATCCTGGAGCTGCTTGAGCACTTCGCCGAGACCGCCGGAGAGCACGCTGCCGGCGGCACCGCCGGCCAAAAGGCCGCCGAGGCCGCTCTTGAGAATATTGCCCAAACCGGCGGCGCCCGCGCCCTGGTTCGGAGCCGGCGCCGGGGCCGTAGCACCCGGTTGCGCGGTGAAGCTCTTTACCGCCTTGTAGGCAAGCAGGCCGAGGATCGCCATGGTGATCGGCGACATGCCTCCGCCGCTGCTGCTGCTACTGCTGCTGGAAGAACCACGTGGTCCGTGCGGACCATTCTGCATCCCGTTAAGAACATCAATCAAACCCATGACGAGCCTCCCTCGGTGACTGCCGTTTGCAATACGGATCGATGCGCCACAGGATATTGGCGGAAAGTGTCGAAATTTGTTCGGTCTCACCGCTTTGCATAGCCCTAGTGGTCCGATTCCAACATTCGCCTTCCGTTTCCGCATGCATCTTGCGAATGTTGGAATCAAAGGACCACTAGCAAGTATAAGTTGCTAGTGGAGTTTAGGATTTAACATTCGCTTTAGGCGTCTACGGCGGTGGGTAGCGAATGTTAAATCCACCCCAATAGGTGAAACACGTCGAGTGTTACAATAATGCGAAAGTTCAAGATCGCGGCAAAAGCGATCGATCCGGGAGGAATGGTGCATGAGCGAATCGCGTCTGCTTGCCGCCATACTGAAAAATGCCCAGCCGGCGCCTTGACCCAGCCGCGGACCGGCAATGAACCTCGCGCACTGGGTCGATAAGTGGGGACGCGCGGCGCCGGAGCAGCCGGCGATCGCGCTCGGCGCCACACCCTATGCGACCTACCGGGAGTTCGCGGCGCGCACCCGCGCGCTCGCCGGCAATCTGCGCGCGCTTTGCCAGCCAGACGATCGCGTGGCGATCGCCATGACCAACCGGCCGGAATTCCTCGATGCGCTGTTTGCCATTTGGCATGCCGGCCTCGTCGCCGTACCGATGAACGCCAAGCTCCATCGCGACGAATTCAGCTACATCATCGGCCACACCGAAGCGAGGCTGGTTCTCGCCAGCCCCGATCGCGCCGACGACGCCGCGCCGTTCGCCCGGACTGTCGCGACCGACAGCGATGATTGGCGGCGGCTTTCGACCGGCGAAGGCATCGATGTGGTCGAGCGCCGCTCCGACGATCTCGCGTGGCTATTCTATACCAGCGGCACCACCGGCCGCCCGAAGGGCGCGATGCTCACGCACCGCATCATGATGGCGCAGACCTTGGCTTATTTCGCCGAGATCGAGCCGGTCGGTGTCGACGACTGCGTGCTGCATGCAGCGCCGATGTCCCACGGCTCCGGCTGCTACGGCTTGCCCTTTGTCGCCATGGGCGCCCGCACCGTCATCCCCGAAAGCGGCGGCTTCGACCCGGTAGAGATCGCCGCATTGTTGCCGATCCACGGCAATGTCAGCTTCTTCGCGGCGCCGACTATGGTGAGCCGCTTGATCAATCATTCAGGCTTTGCCGCCGCCGATCATCGCGGTCTGCGCACCATCATCTACGGCGGCGCGCCAATGCATTTTGAAACGCTGGTGCGCGGGCTGGATTTGCTCGGCCCGAAATTCGCGCAGATCTACGGCCAGGGCGAAGTGCCGATGACGATCACGGCGCTGTCAAAGGCGATGCATGCCGATCGCGCGCGGCCGCGCTGGCGCGAAATCATGGGCTCGGTCGGTTTGCCGCGCGCCAATGTCGAAGTGCGCGTCGCCGATGACGACGATCGGACGCTTCCCGTCGGCGATATCGGCGAAGTCCAGGTCCGCGGCGAAGTGGTGATGGCGGGTTACTGGAAAAATCCGCAAGCGACAGCCGAGACCCTGCGCGGCGGCTGGTTGCATACCGGCGACATGGGCGCGTTCGACGACGAAGGCTTCCTGACGCTCAAGGACCGCTCCAAGGATTTGATCATCAGCGGCGGCAGCAACATCTATCCACGCGAAGTCGAAGAGGTGCTGCTGCGCCATCCCGGCGTGTTCGAAGTCTCAGTCATCGGCCGGCCGCACTCCGATTGGGGCGAGGAAGTCGTCGCTTGCGTGGTGGCGCGCCCCGAGCGGCCGGTCTCAGCGGCTGAATTGGACGCGCTGTGCCTGAACGCCATTGCCCGCTTCAAGCGGCCGCGCGACTATGTCTTTCTCGATACGTTGCCGAAGAACAACTACGGCAAGGTGCTGAAGACCGAATTGCGCAAACTGCACGGAAATCCTTCCGGTGCTGAATAATTCGGCAAACCTCGCACGCATCCGTCGGACGTATATTTATTCTTTATGACTATGGCGAGCAAAGCGCATCGAATTCATATGCCGTGATCGGCATATTCAAGACCGGTCCTGCGGCAATCCGAGAACCGGTTCGATGCGACCTAGACTTCTACACTTAATACGATTTCCGGCAACCGCGGTTGCGGCGGCTATTGTGGGCGGTGTCCTCCTTAGCGCCGGGGCGCAGGCCGAGGATTCCCAAATCACCGTCCGGCGCGCCGCCGAACGCACGATCTTCAGCGACGCCGAGATCAAGGACGGATTCTTCAAAACCGCATTCCACGCCGAGCTGAAGTTCGACGAGCAACCCGACCGCATCCGCAAGTTCGACGAGCCGGTGCGCATCTTCGTGGTCAGTCACGGCGCGCCGGACCGCCGCGCCCAAATCGCGGCAATCGTCGGCGACATCCGCACCCGCGTCGCGCACCTCGATGTGGCGCTGACGGACGATCGCAAAGCGGCCAACTTTGTCGTGACGCTGGTGCCGCGGCGCGAACTCGCGTCGACCATCCGTGCGCATTTCGGCGCCGCGCAGGCCAAACGCATCCAATCGGCGCTGGCGCCGCAATGCCTCTCTGGCATCGGCAAGGACGCAAGTTATCGTATCCGGCGAGCCGAGGCGATCCTGCCGGTCGATGCCGGCGATTTCACCTTTTACGACTGCGCGTACGAGGAGCTGCTGCAGGGCCTCGGCATCATCAACGACGATAATTCCGTGCCGTGGACAATGTTCAACGATGACGTGCAGATGGGATTCTTCGACACATACGATCAGCACCTCGTCAATATTCTGTATGACCCACGGGTGCAGCCGGGGATGACCAAGGCCGAGGTCGAGGCGGTGTTGCCCGACGTCCTGCCGGCAGCGCGGTCATGGGTCACGGGCGCCAATTCGCGCGTTGGCGCACCGATCGAAATCACCGAGCAAAAATATTCGCAGTCGCAGGGCATGACCGCTAGCAAATAGCCCGGGACAGGGCCCGGCTTTTGGCAGTCACACGTCTGAAAGATCGGCGCGTTCGCCGGTCTCGTCTGTTGTTATTTGCTTGCCTGCAGCGCCGGTCAGCGCTTGGGCGAAGACTTCGCCGAAGAAGACGAGAATTCGGTTATCGACACTCGCACGGTCTGCGCGTGTTGATTCTGCGTTTGCGCCGTGTGGCTATAGCGCGACGGTGCGCTGGTCGCTCCGCCGCCAGCTTGCGCCGGCAGCAACGATCCGACGGATACCATCGCTACGGCGGCGGCGAGTGTAATGATGCTCTTGCTCATTGTGCCCTCCATTGGGTTTGAGCAGACGAAGGGTTTCCTCTTTCGGGCTCTTAAAGGGCCTCACAAACGAACATGATCTTCGTCGTACGATTGCGCAACAAATAAACGGCTATTGCTTATAATATCGGCAAGAGGCTTCGGCGGTGAAAAACCATCAAACAAATCCGCGCTGCGCTGCAACGCAACCTGACACATGACAACTTAACATTGCTGCACCCGCTAGCGCTCGGGCCATAA
>Ga0181520_10008209_pt1 | contig 14945 bp, 13 predicted proteins | sample PEATcosm2014_Bin_29_FD_132451 | JGI IMG/M metagenome (GOLD analysis project Ga0181520, IMG submission 132451) | Peatland microbial communities from MTU Mesocosm Facility, Houghton, MI, USA - PEATcosm2014_Bin02_30_metaG | ecosystem: Environmental > Terrestrial > Soil > Wetlands > Peat | place...
ATTGCTCGGCGGAGTCGCGGATGTGAGCATCGATCTCGCGGACGATCTCCTCCCGCTCGACGATGGTAAGCGAGCCAAGATGCAAGCGGAGCGCGGTCAGGTAGCTTTCGATTTGCACTTCTACGGTCATTGTTTCTCCTGCCTTTCGAGTATTGGGGTTCCTGCGGAGAGATCTTTCTCAGCGGCGTGGAATACAGGTTCAAGAAGGCGGCTCACTCCGTTGGCGAAACTGCTCCAGGCCTCGGTCATTAACCGCAGGCGTTGGCGTCCGGCATCGCTCAGCGAGTAGTACTTGCGTGGGTGTCCGGCCTCGGCTTCAACCCACTCCGAGGTGAGCAGCCCCTCGGCCTTGAGCCGGTTCAGGATCGGATAGATCGTGCCTTCGGCCAGAATCAGCTGCGAATGACTCTCCAGAAAGCGAATGATTTCAAGGCCATAAAGGCGTCCTTGCCAAAGACTGGCAAGCGCGGCCATCTCCAGCACTCCCTTGCGCAGTTGCGCCTCCCAGCGGTCAGGCTGCTCGTCCAGGACAGGAAGCGCTCTTTGGGTTGCCATAGCTTCATACCTCGTATAACTATGTATAATGCTATATATTATTCTTGTCAATACAAAGATGTACTTTTATTAGAAGTTGGCTTCCATTCATGACAATATTTTTCACTGCCAGCCGTTCACTATAATTGGGCCGGTAACTCCGGCGCTCATTGATTCTCATCTTTTCCATGAACTTACGAGGAAATGACATGACCATCAGCCCCATTGACAACTCGCAACGAATCGCAGCAAAAGTCGCGGCCTGCGCTTACCTCATCACCTTTGCGACCGTGGTCTACGTCCATTACGGCATCCTGTGGCGTCTGACCACCGGCAATGCCGCCGAAACCGCGCGCAATATCCTCGCGCACGAACAGCTCTTTCGCATCTGCATCGCCGGAAATCTCTTTTTCTGCGTAGGGATTTTCGTGCTCCTCACTGCCCTCTATGTCGTTCTCAGGCCGGTCAATCGCGCTCTCGCCCTGCTCGGGGCCTTTTGGTGGCTCGTTTGGGAGTTCATGTGGCTTCTTATTACGCTCAATCTCTTCGATGCCTTGCGGCTTCTCGATGGCGGTGATTCCTTGCAGGCATTTGGCGCAGACCAATTGCAGTCCTTGGCCAGTTTCTATCTCCACACCGGTTTTGACCGCTATTATGTCGGCCTGCTTTTCTGGGGACTGGCATCCACAGCCTGTGCCTGCCTCTGGTTCAAATCGCGCTATATTCCTCGCGCGCTGGCGGCCTTCGGCGTACTCTCGTCAGCATTTGCCGTGGCCTGCTCCTTCGCGCTGTGCATCAATCCCAACTTCGACAAGATCGTCGGCCTCGGCTGGTTCGATACGCCGATGGGTCTCTTCGATATCGCGCTAAGTTTCTGGCTTCTCTTCAAGGGATTGAAGCAGCCCAAGGGCGCTGAAGCTTAAATCCCCTCGCCCATCGAGACATACTGCCGCAGCCTCTCCAACTCCGCTCGATAGGCTTCGCGCTCGGCGGCCTCGGCTGTAAACTGCTCTGCCGGAGGCTTGCCGTCCATGCGGGGCTTGCCGCCCACCCGCTCTTCCAACTCATCCACGCGCGCCGACAGAGCAATCAGCGAATCCGAGAGCGGATCTTTGATGTCGTGCGGATCGGTAATCAGCACGCGTTCGCCGTTGCGATAGACAATATGCGCTGGCACGCCCACCACCGTCGAGTTGGGTGGCACATCGGAGAGCACCACGGAGCCTGCGCCCACGCGTGAGTTTTCGCCCACTGTCACATTGCCCAGCACATTGGCGTTGTTGCCGATAAAAACCCCATCGCAGACCGTCGGGTGCCGCTTGCCGTGGCCCTTGCCGGTGCCCCCCAGTGTCACGCCCTGATACATCGTCACGTCGCTGCCTACAATCGCGGTCTCGCCAATCACCACGCCGGTCGCGTGATCGATGAAGAGTCTCCGTCCCAGCAGTGCTCCAGGATGAATATCGACGCCGGTATAGAAGCGAGCCACTTGTGAAAGCAGTCGAGCCAGGAGCCGCAGCTTCGCTCTCCATAGCCGATGCGAGACCCGATGGATCCACACCGCCCATAGGCCTGGGTAGCAGAGCAAAACCTCAAGCCGCGAACGCGCAGCTGGGTCGCGCTCCAGCACTGAGTCGATGTCTTCACGAATGCGGGTAAACAATGCCATAGCGGGTCTTTCTCAATATGCAACGAGATCGTAATGAAACTGATGGGTGCCCCAGGTCTCGATCTTGAAACCTGGGATACCACAACAATCCTGCCAGCGAACAGCCCCGCCGCAGGTGGCTAGACGGCAATCGCCTCGACCGGCAACGCCAGCGCCTGCTGACGCAGGCTCTCGAACAAGATGCTAGAGAGATAGCGCTCGCCGAAGCTGGGCAGAATGGCGACAATCACCTTGCCGGCATTCTCCGGTCGCGCCGCCACCTTCAACGCTGCCGCCACCGCCGCGCCGGAGCTGATGCCCACAAACAAACCTTCCTTCAGCGGCAGTTCGCGCGCCGTAGCGATGGCTTCGTCGTTCGAGATCTGGATGATCTCGTCCACCAGGCTGGTGTCCAGCACGCTGGGCACAAAGCCCGCGCCGATGCCTTGAATCTTGTGCGGTCCCGGCTTGCCGCCAGAGAGCACAGGGCTATCGGTCGGCTCTACGGCAATGGCCTTGAAGCCCGGCTTGCGCTCCTTGATGTACTTGCCCACGCCGGTAATGGTGCCGCCGGTTCCGACACCGGAGATGAGAATGTCCACCTTGCCATCCGTGTCGTTCCATATCTCAGGGCCCGTCGTCGCATAGTGGATTGCCGGGTTCGCCGGGTTGTCGAACTGCTGCAGAATGTATCCGTTCGGCGTCTTGGCCAGAATCTCGTTGGCCTTGGCGATGGCTCCCTTCATTCCATTCGGGCCGGGGGTGAGCACGATCTCCGCGCCAAAGGCCAGCAGCAGCACCCGGCGTTCCAGGCTCATCGTCTCCGGCAGTGTCAGAATCAGCCGGTAGCCCTTCACCGCCGCCACAAACGCCAGCGCAATGCCGGTATTGCCGCTGGTCGGCTCAATCAGCACCGTCTTGCCGGGGGTGATCTTGCCAGCCTTCTCGGCGGCCTCGATCAGCGCCAAGCCGATGCGGTCTTTGACGCTCGAAAGCGGATTCTGGCTCTCCAGCTTGACCAGCACCGTTGCCGGCAAGCCAGCCGCCACTTTGTTCAACCGCACCAGGGGGGTCTTGCCAATGATCTCTGTTACATTCGCAGCAATCTGCGCCATGATGATCTCCTTTTCCCGGGACGCGATCCCGGCTGGTTCTGTTTTGAGGGGTAATGGTCGAGCTGTCAGGCGGGGAAGGCTGTGCGCGAACGCGGCGCACGTCTGCATCGCAACTGGCACCAGGGCGGTGTTAGCGACATCGACGCATAGATTGAGCATAATACCGCCCTGGCGTCGATGGCAAGAGGAAGTTGAGTGCGAATTCCGCAGACGTTGCACGATCCTCCAATTCGCACTCCGTCTTCCGAGCATCCGGCCTCTTCCTTCGCGCCATTCCGATAAGCTAATCGTTAGGAGTAGGATGTGACTGACCCCATTGAACTGCCCAAGCCCTTGCGCACCGAAGCGATCGCTTCGATTCAACGCTACTTTGAAGAAAATTTTCCAGAGCCGGTTGGTGAGCTTCCCGCTGGACTGCTGCTCAACTTCTTCCTGGAGGAGATCGCTCCAGCGGTCTATAACCGCGCCATCACCGATGCCCAGGATCGAATCCAGCAGCGGGTCATGGACCTGAGCGGCGAACTCTTTGCCGACGAGTTTCAGTATTGGTCCAGGCTCGCGGCAAAACGGAAGGCGAAGAAGTAGGTGCGCGTTCACTCATGCGGATTATCTATTCACCCCGTATTCCGCAGCCCCGCCGCGATTCCGCTGATCGTCGCCGCAATCGCCCGGTTGATCTCCGGCGTATCCTCGCCGGCCCGTTTGCGCCGCAGCATATCCACTTGAATCAGATGCAGTGGGTCAACATACGGATTGCGCAGCTTGATCGAGCGTCCCAGCACTGGGTTTGTCTCCAGCAGCTCCTTCTGTCCTGTGATTGCCAAGAGCGCTCGCACCGTGCGATGAAACTCGGCATCGAGGATATCGTAGATGCGCTCGCGCAGTGCAGCATCCTCCACCAGCGCCGAGTAGAGACGAGCCGTAGCCAGGTCCACCTTGCCCAGCGCCAGTTCCACATTGCGCAAGAGGTCGATGAAGAGCGGAAATTCTCGCGCCATCGTCCGCAATAATTCCAGTGTGCCTGGCCGCGTCAAAAACTCCTCCAGCGCAAAGCCCACGCCAAACCACGCCGGCATTAGCAGACGCGATTGTGTCCACCCAAAGACCCAGGGAATCGCCCGTAGATCGGCCAGCTTCATCGATGCATTGCGCCGCGCCGGTCGCGACCCAATCTTCGCCTGCTCCAGTTCCCCCACTGGGGTGGACTGCTCGAAATAGGTCACGACACCCGGATCGTCGAGAATATGTTTGCGATAAAACTCAAAGGCAATCGCGGAAAGCTCGTCCAGAGCGGCCTCCCACTCAGGCTTCAGAACGCCGGTAAAATGCCCCTCCGGATCGCGCGCATTGGGCCGCGCCAGTGCGTCCAGTGAAGCCGCAATCATCAGTTCCAAACTGCGCTCCGCCAGCACCTCATCGGAATACTTGAAGTTCAGCACCTCGCCCTGTTCGGTAATCCGCAACTGTCCATCGAAGGCATTCATCGGCTGCGCAAAGATGGCGCGGTGCGTCGGCCCTCCTCCGCGTCCTACTGTGCCCCCGCGCCCATGAAAGAGCCGCAGCTTCACGCCGCATTCGCGCGCCACAATATGCAGGTCGCGATGCGCGCGAAAAATCTCCCAAGTGCTGGTCAGCATCCCGCCGTCCTTATTGGAATCGGAGTAGCCCAGCATCACTTCCTGCCAGTTATCCCACGTGGCCATCAGCTTGCGATAGTCGCCTCTGCTCCACAGATCGCGGCAGACAGCCGGCGCATTGCGCAGGTCTTCAATCGACTCAAATAGCGGCACCGGAATTAGACCCGGATCGCGTTCCGTTCCCTCAACCCGCACGCCGCCCAGTCGCGCCAGACGCACCACCGCCAGCACATCCTCCACCACTGATGCGCCGCTGATGACGTACTGCCGAATCGCCTCCGGCGAACAGCCGCTCTTGATCTCCGCCACCACGCGAAAGCTCTCCAGCACGTTGGCGGTCTGCTCAGTAAGTTCGCCCGCCAGCGACGGCGCAGCAGTATCGGCAATCGTCTCCTGCAACGCTGCGGCATGAACCCGCGCGTGCTGGCGAATGTCCAGCGTGTGCAAGTGCAGTCCGAAGGTGCGCACCTGCAAGATCAGCGGATCGACCAGCGTCCGTGCTATGCGCAGCCCGCGATTGGCCGCCAGCGACTCGCGCAGCGTCTCCAGATCGTCAATGAAATCCGAAACGTTGCAGTATGCAGGCAGCGCCTGCGTCAGCTTGTCCTGCCCGCCGGCCAGTGTGTATGGCATCACCGGCAGCGCCGCACCTGCCCCACCCGGCTGCTCCGCCGCCTTCTCCAGCGTTCGCCGCAGCCGCGCCTTCAAACAGATCGCAAAGCGCCGGTAGTATTCAAACTCATACTGCACGCCAAAGACCTGCGCCTCAGGTGTATGCACCAGCGCCACATAAGCCTCAAGCCTTTGCAGCAGCGCCTCGCTTACGCCAATCTGCTGTGCGCTCGTCGTCAGCAGATCGATCAATTCGTCCAGCCGCCGCTGATAGTAGAGCAGCAGATGCCCGCGCGCCAGACGGATCGCATCCCGCGTCACCTCCGGCGTCACATACGGATTTCCATCGCGGTCGCCGCCAATCCACGAGCCGAAGATCAGCACCAGCGGCAGCTCGTGCGCCTCGATCTCCAGCCCGTATGCCGCGCGCATCGCCTCGGCAATCTCGCGATAAAGATTCGGCAGCGTCGCAAAGATCGAGACGTCGTAGTAGTCGAGCCCCATCTTGATCTCGTCGTACACCGTGGGCCGCCGCGACCTCACCTCGTCGGTCTGCCAAAGGCTGGTGATCTCCGCGCGAATCGCCTCTTCCAGCCGCCCCATCTCCTCTTCGGGTACCGGTATGCGGTCGAGCAAGGAGAGAAATTCGCCGATCCGCCGGCGCTTGAACATCACCGAACGCCGCGCCGCCTCCGTCGGATGCGCGGTAAATACAGGCACAATCAACACCCGCCTCAGCCACTCCAGCGCCTCAGCCGCATCGATCCCCACGCGCCGCATCGCCCGCAACGTCCCCAGCAGCGAGCCGCGCTGCCGCCCCGCCTCTCCGCTCATATGCAGCGCCGTCCGCCGCCGCTTGCGATGATTGGTCTCGGCAAGATTGATCAGCTCAAAATAAAAAGCAAAGGCCCGCGTCAGCAGTGTCGCCCGCTCCACCGGCAGCGAGTGGACCACTTCCAGAGCCTCAGCCGCGTGCCGCGCCGCCTCTTCGCTCTGCCCGCGCGCCTCTTCGTCGCGCCGCCGGATCGTGCCCTGTCGCAGCGCCTCCACCTGCGCAAACAGCTCTTCGCCCGCCTGCTCGCGCAGCACCTCGCCCAGCAGGATGCCCAGCGAGCGTACATCGCGCCTCAGCGGCGCATCCTTCAATTCGCCAGACTGCGCCTCCAACTCGGCCAGCCGCCGCGCCCAACTCTCAGAACTCCACAAAAATGCCATCGTATATAGATGATGCACGAAGGTTTATGAAGGCTTCTTTGTTCATGCGCGTATGATTTCGTGCGCTGGCCTCCTGGCCGGCTGTCGCGTGGACGCCTGCGTCCACGTACTCTCTCCCCGCGGGCTCTCACCCCCGTAGGGAGAGAAGAATAATAACCCTGGGTGAAGCGACGCGGAATGCTGGGAACCCAGGCCAATGAGGCATTGCGCCCCGTCGGGGCGCTGCGAATATGCCCTTAAATTTTGCAGATAATTTTGACTCAAATGAAATCATTGCCTTCCGAAGAAAATCCGCTCATAGACAGATCCGACGAGAGAGCAAGAGTTTTGCAGAGAATTCCCGCTCGGTGTGAGCCAAAAAACTCATTTTGCTCAGAATCACGCGACTTCCAGTTGCATCATCAGCTCTTCCCATTCGGCGGTGAACGCTGCCAACTGCGTGCGCAACTCCTCGGCCAGCGCCGTTAGCCGCTGCGTCTCCTCAGCACTGAAGTACACGCCGAGCTGCTCCTCGGTATGCGCAATCGAAGCCTCGATGCGCGGTACTTCTTCTTCCAGAAACGCGCACCGCTCTTCCATCTGCTTCTGCTTGATCGGATTCAATCGTCGCGGCCGCTCCTTCACCGCGTCGGCCTCATCCTCCCTTTCGCCGTTCGAGAGCGCGACGGTCTCCGGCTGTTTTCCCTTCGCTGGAATCACAACCGAAAGGCTGCTGGATGCAATCCCTTGCGCCTCCTTCCAGCGAAGATAATCCTCATAGTTGCCTTCATGGCTGGTCACGTTGCCACCTTCCACTTCCAGCACGCGTGTAGCCAGCCGATCAATGAAGTAGCGATCATGCGAGACAAAAACCACTGTCCCGCTGAAGGCCGCCAGAGCGTCGAGCAGCACATCTTTGGCGCGCATATCAAGATGGTTGGTCGGCTCGTCGAGCAGCAGAAAATTGGAGGGCGAAACCAGAATCCGCGCCAGAGCGTAGCGGTTGCGTTCGCCGCCCGATAGAACGCCCAGCGGCTTGAAGACATCGTCGCCGCGAAAGAGGAAGCAGCCTAGCAGCGAGCGCAATTCGCTCTCCGGCACTTTGAGCGCGGCGCGGCTGATGTCGTCCAGCATCCGCGCATCGCCGTCCAGCACCTTGTACTGATCCTGCGCAAAGTACTCGCTTACCACGTTATGTCCCAGCTTGACGCGGCCTGCCGTCGGCGCTTCGTCGCCGGTCAGCAGTTTAATCAGCGTGGACTTGCCCGCACCGTTCACGCCCACCAGCGCCACGCGGTCGCCGCGCTCGATGCCAAAACGCACATCGCTGAGCACCTGCTTGGCGCCATAGCTCTTGGAGAGCGCTTCTGCCTCAACCACCATGCGTCCCGATGGAGGCGGCTGCAGAAACTTGAAGTGTATCGCCGGCTCCTCTTCGGGAATCTCGATGCGCTCAATCTTCTCCAGCTCCTTGATGCGGCTCTGCACCTGCTTGGCTTTGGTCGCCTGCGCGCGGAAGCGATTGATGAAGGCCTCCAGGTGTTCGATCTGGATACGCTGATTGCGATAAGCCGCCTCTAACTGAGTCCGCCGCTCGTCCTTCTGGCTGAGATATTTCGTGTAATTTCCTTGATAGGTATTCAGCCTTTTATTCCAAATCTCCACAGTCCGGTCGATGGTTACATCCAGAAAATAACGGTCGTGGGAGATGAGGATGTAGCCGAAGGGATAGCTTTTCAGATAATCTTCCAGCCAGTTGCGCGTTTCCAGATCTAAATGATTCGTCGGCTCGTCCAGCAGCAGCAAATTCGGTTTGGCCAAGAGCAGCTTGGCCAGCGCAATCCTCATCTGCCAGCCGCCGCTGAATTCATCCGTCTGCCGCGCCCAATCTTCTTTTCCAAAGCCCAGGCCAGTCAGTACGCCGCCCACCTGCGCATCCAGCGCATAGCCGTCCAGCGCGTGAAAGCGCTCTTGCAGCATCGAGTAGCGCTCCGCCGCGGCCTCGTACTCCGCTCCTTGATGGTCGAGCACAGCCAACTGCCCCGCCAGCCGCTCAACCTCCCGCGCCATCTCGCGCAACTCGTCAAAGACCGTCAGACACTCCTCGAAGACACTCCGGCCGGTCAGCGCCAATCCTTCTTGCGGCAGGTAGCCGATGCTCATCCCGCGCGTCTGCTGCAAGCCGCCGTAATCCAGCGTCTCCAAGCCGCAAAGCACCTTCATCAGCGTCGATTTTCCGGTGCCGTTAGCGCCCACCAGCGCAGTCTTCTCCCGCGCCCGGATCAGCCAGTTGGCCTCCAAAAACAGTACACGCGGTCCAAAGCGCTTGCCGGCATTTTGCAGTGAGAGCATCTACTACTATTTTCGCACCCCCTGCGCTGGGACAGACGCTCGCTCTTCGTTCGCATGAGATTGGATGCGATTTATAAATAATTCACTTACGGCCGAATCTCCACCGGCGTGCCCACAGGAACCAGCTTGAAGATCTCGTCGATCTCCTCATTGGTAACGGCGACGCAGCCCAGCGTCCAGTCGTAGAGCCGATGCGCCGCGCCGATCCAGCCCTCGCCGTTGGGCAGGCCATGAATCATGATCGAGCCGCCCGGCGCGACGCCCAGCCTCGCTGCCCGCGCCCGGTCTGCGGCATTCGGATACGAGACGTGCATCGCCTTGTGATAGTGGCTGGCCGCGCTTTTAGCGTCGATTGTGTAATGGCCCTCCGGCGTGCGCGCATCGCCCTGACGCTCCTTCGGCGCAAGTCCGCCCTGCCCCAATGCAACTTTGTAACTGCGGATCACCTTGCCGCCCGCCAGCAGTTCCATTACATGATCCTTCTTCAGAATCAAAATCGAGTCGGCCTGTTGCTGTGGCGTCTGAGCCGGGAGATTACCGGCGAACGCCCAAAAGACCAGGCAAACGATGACGCAAAAAGGTAAAACGGCGAAGCGAATATGAATTTTGCGTGAATTCATGCGATCACTCTACTACAACCCACAGGGTTTCGCCTATCGATTCATCTCCCTTTCATCTGCCTCTTTTATGAATTATTAGTCCGTGCTTAACTTCCCCGCACTGCCGGACAGAGATTCCCGTCTCACAGGAGCCTTTCAATGGCCGATCTGGCAACTACAGTGGAAACGCTGCCCGCCGGGGCATCGCTGCTTGACAGCAAGATGAAAAAATCCTCCGCATGGGTCAGCGGCGCGGTCGTTCTGGTGGCGCTCATCGGCGGCCTCGGCTACATCGGCTATCACATTGCCCAGGACCTGGGCGAGATCGCCATCACCAGCTTCTGGCCTTATGCGCTTCTAGGCGTAGCGCTGCTCATCGCCCTCGGCTTCGAATTCGTCAACGGCTTTCACGACACCGCCAACGCCGTCGCCACGGTCATCTACACGCACTCGCTCGATCCCAACATCGCTGTCGTCTGGTCGGGGCTTTGCAATCTGGCGGGTGTGCTGGTCTCATCCGGCGCGGTAGCCTTCTCGATCATTACGCTGCTGCCTGTCGAACTGATCCTGCAGGTCAGCGCCGGCGCCGGCTTCGCCATGGTCTTCGCATTGCTGATCGCAGCCATCATCTGGAATCTCAGCACATGGTGGTTCGGTCTGCCCGCCTCCAGCTCCCACACCATGGTCGGTTCCATCATCGGCGTGGGCGTGGCCAACCAGCTCATGAGCATACATAGCGGCACCTCCGGCGTGGACTGGGAACAAGCCATCAAGGTCTTCAAGGTGCTGCTGATCTCGCCGCTGGTGGGCTTTGGCTGCGCGGCTATCCTGCTGATGGTTCTGAAGCCAAAGCTGCGAGTCGCAGGCTGCGCTCTCTTGAGCCTGTTGGCGGCACTGAGCGCCCATTATGGCCTCTCTCTATCCTTCTTGATTTCAGCTTTGATCGGTATCGGTATCGGCGTCGGCGTGTGGGCAGCACTCTTGGTTATTCACGTCCCCGATGCGCTCTTTACTGCGCCCAAAGGCAACACGCCTCCGCCCTGGCCAATCCGCCTTCTGCTGGTCCTGACTTGCAGTGGCGTCAGCTTCGCCCACGGCTCCAATGACGGCCAAAAAGGCATGGGACTCATCATGCTGATTCTCATCGGCACCGTTCCTACAGCCTATGCGCTCAACCATGCGGTCACCGGTCACGATATTCAGGACTTTATCGCCGCCAGCGAACAGGCAGGACACATTCTCGACCACCATGTGGATCAGAGCGGTATTCTCGGCGCCGACGCCCGCACCGAGGTCACTGACTATATTCGCACCAAGCAACTTCGCCCGGATACCGTGCTTGCACTGCGCGAACTGGTCGAAGACCTCAACCACGAAGTCGCGCTCTACAAGGAGTTCAAATCGGTTCCGGCCAAGGATCAGACCAACGTCCGCAACGATATGTATGTGGCCAGCGAAGCCATCCGCCTGATGCAGAAGAACAACAATCCGGCCTTCACCGCCAGCGAGAGTGCCGCGCTCGCCAATTACAAAAGCAAGGTTGACAAGGCCACCAAGTTCATTCCTTCCTGGGTCAAGGTGGCCGTGGCGCTGGCTCTCGGCCTGGGCACCATGATCGGTTGGAAGCGCATCGTTGTAACCGTCGGTGAGAAGATCGGCAAGGAGCACCTGACCTACGCGCAGGGAGCCTGCGCTGAGTTGGTCGCCATGTGCACCATCTCGGCTGCGGACAAATTCGGCCTGCCGGTCTCAACGACGCACGTACTCAGCTCCGGCGTGGCCGGCACCATGGCCGCCAATGGGAGCGGCCTGCAGTTTGCCACCATTCGCAACATCGCCGCCGCCTGGATCTTTACTCTGCCCGCAGCGGCTCTGCTCTCCGGCTCGCTCTTCTGGGTCTTCCGGCATTTTGCAAGCTAGAGCCTGTTCACCGGCTGGGCAATCGCAATTGGGTTAATGCGATTGCCCTGTGTTCACCGGAGAGATGAGAGAGCGCTGTCTACTTCTTCTTCCATGCGCCGACAATGGCGCCCATCACGGTCAGGCTAAGCAGCAGAAAGCCGGCGTTGATAGCCAGCAGACTCACAGGTCGTACCTCGAAAACATATTCGAGAGACAATGTAGTGAAGACAAAGCCGAACCACAAGAGCGCCGCTACCTTGATTCCGCGCAGTGCCGTCTGTTCGCCGGTCAGTTGAGTGATGCATGAAATAGCGGACGCAATCACCGCCGCCGCGACCAGTGCGACGGCATACTGAAACGCGGGGTTGACGCCGGAGCTGAGAAGCCACTCCCGCGAACGGCCGATGCCATCAAGCCAGCCTTGCAAGAAGAACGAGTACCAGCCTGCCTCCAGCAGAAAACTGACTATGGCCGCAATGAGAATCGCCAGATAGTTCTGCCTGACCTTCGATTCCTGCATGGTCATCTTTTCCTCCGATTCTTGCCTCGCCGGGAAAGTATAAGTCATACCGGATGAGTTTTGGCCAGGAAAAAATGAAGATACAGCCTAATCCAGACGGGTGAGGAAGGCCTCTCCCTCGGCGGGGCGCAGGCGGCGGGCGATCAGCTCGGCCTGCGCGCGGTTGTCGCCGCGGGGGCGAATCCGCACCCAGTAGCTCTCTTCACCGGGAAACTCGATCACGTTGGAGCCGGGGTACTTGTGCTCCAGTTGCGCCTTGAGTTTATTCGCCTTGTGCTGGCTCTTGAAGGCGCCAACCTGCACGCACCAGCGGCCGCCGCTGGCGATCGGCTTGGGCGCGAGATACACATCCACACGCACGCGCGCGGAGCCCGAACGGTAGATGCCGGTGGCCTTGGCCGAGGCAATGGTCAAATCGATCAGCCGGTCTTCCACAAACGGGCCGCGATCGGTGATGCGCATCGGGCTGGACTGGCCAGTGGCCAGATTCGTCACAACGATCAGCGATCCCATCGGCAGGGTGCGATGAGCGGCGGTCAAGGCCCGGTCGCTGAAGACCTCTCCATTGGCCGACCTGCGTCCCTTGTAGGGCGCGGTGTACCAGGTGGCCAGCCCCTCTTCGCTCTGGATTGGCCGATGCCTCTGGATGTAATCGAGATCGTCGGCGCTGATGCCGCCCGGTGGCGTGGGTGTCGGCGCAATGCGCGCCGGATGCGTGGCGGAGGGCGCTGCATATGAGCCGACAGCGGGAGGAGCCGCTTGCGGCGCAGGCAGCGAGGACTCCGTCTGGCGGTGTCCGCAGCCGGCGAGAATCAGCAACGCCGGCGCCAGCGCCAGAGCGATCCCCGGCAAGGCGCGGCTTCCGCCTCTCAAGGGCGCTCTCCCCGGTTCTGTTCGAAGCGGTCGGCCAGATCGCGCAGCTTGTCGGCGACGGTGCGCAGAGCAGAAACCGATTCCTTGCGTACCTGGGGAACCACCGCATCGTTCACGTAGGCGATGGCGTGGCGCACCTCCATCTCGATCAACTCGACGGCCTCTTCAATGCGTCTGCCTGCGCCGCTTGTGCCGAATCCGGGCGGCGGCGTTGAATTTGCACTCATGAATACCCTCCCCGCTCAAGCTATCTTCTATCAGTCTGCGATGCGCGCCTGACAGCGTCAATCGCGGATCGCGGAAAGGTGCCGCAATGGTCAATACATAAGCCGGATTCCACTTTCACTCCGCCGTCGAGCGCTGAATCTGCGCTGCACGCAACTTCACCATTCAAAATCCGTCAGACGGACTGAAGGGAGGCACACCTGCGCGGCTCCGAGAATCTGAGTTACGCTAAAGAGTCGCATCCGGACGCGGGCGGATCTTGCCCGGATGGCGTGGTCAACACTTTCCTCAGCGAGGTCCTCTTCTTGGAACGAGCTTCGAGAATCTGTGCCGTCAGGAATTACGCTGCCAGCGGCTGGTCGCCGGGCAGGGCACTGGCGCATCGTCGCGCCCTGCTCGTGCTGATGGCTCCTGCCTTGCTCTTTGCAGCGTCTTCCGCGCAGACTGCGATTCCCAGCCCAGCCGTGGCGCTTCCCGATGCGCCCCAGCCGCAGTCTCCCGCCAAAGCCGGCGCGCAGCTCTCACAGCCTTGCCAAGTTCAAGGCAACTCGGCCACCGCTGCCTCACCTTCCTGCCAGCCTCAGCCTTCAAAGAACTGGTTCGCACGCTTTCTGACAGGACCTGAGGTCAAGCCTCTGACTCCCAAAGAAAAAGCCCTGCTGGCGGCACGCAATGTGGTGGATCCCTTCAACGCCATCACCATTCTGGGCAGCTCGGCGATTGCGGTTGGCTCGGACGCCGACTCTCCATACGGACCCGGCATGAAGGGCTTTGGACGATCGGTTGGAGTCAGCTACACCCAAGACCTTACCGGTGAATTCTTCGGCACCTTTCTGATTCCCTCCATCGTTCACCAGGATCCGCACTACCACCGGATGCCCAGCGCCACCATTCCCCGCCGCATATTTCATACCGTTGTGCAGGTGGTTTGGACGCAGGGCGACAACGGCAAGCCGATGGTCAACTATGCCAATCTCTTTGGTTACGCCATTGGGGACGAGATCAGCAATCTTTATGTGCCCGGCCGGGAGACCAATCTTCCCGCCAGCGCCGAGCGCTACGGCACCGGCCTGGCCACAGCGCCCATCGATAACATCGTCACCGAGTTTCTGCCCGATGTGGCGCGCCACATTCATCTCCGCGTGGTCCTGATCCAGCGGATCATCAACCAAGTGGCCAAGACCGATGCGGCCGGAGCATCCTGAGAATCTCACTCACATCGAGCTGAATTATTCTGCAAGTTTTTGGGGTTCAATTATTTTCTATTTGCTCTTTTCCGCCCAAATGATTCCGATTGGCCATTTTCCCGTTTTAGGCGTCAGACTGACTTCGACGAGCCTGACTAGTTTGCCCAGGCCTCGATGTTTTGAGACCTGGCAGGGTTGGGCGAAGCGAAAGAAATTACGAGATTTGATGCGCGCCGTCGGAGGCGTGGCAGATGTGAATCTCCGGCTTGATGCCGGTTTTGGCTTGGTAGCGCTTGCCTAACTCTTCGGCGAAGGCTTTGGCCTTGTCTTGCTCCACCAAGTTGATGGTGCAGCCGCCGAAGCCGCCGCCGGTGAGCCGTGCGCCGATGATGCCAGGCAACTGGTTCGCCAGATCGACCATGAGGTCGGCCTCGACGCAACTGCCCTCAAAATCCTTGCTATAGCTGGTGTGAGCTTCAGCCATGAGGCGGCCTACTTCCTTGATGTCGCCTTTGAGGAGAGCTTCACTGGCGGCCACGGTGCGCAG
>Ga0181520_10008210_pt1 | contig 14943 bp, 15 predicted proteins | sample PEATcosm2014_Bin_29_FD_132451 | JGI IMG/M metagenome (GOLD analysis project Ga0181520, IMG submission 132451) | Peatland microbial communities from MTU Mesocosm Facility, Houghton, MI, USA - PEATcosm2014_Bin02_30_metaG | ecosystem: Environmental > Terrestrial > Soil > Wetlands > Peat | place...
ATGCCATTTTTCCAACTTGATTATAAAAATCCATTTATCTCACTTTATTTATGTAACTGGTTACATAAAAATTCTAAAATTTTTAATTAAAATCAAGTATAATTCTTAACGCCGGATATTAGCAACCCGGCCCGCATGTCTTCTGCAATTTGGAATAAAAAATTGAATGATTGAAGTTGAGCAAATGAGATTTAAAGTAGCCCCGGCATTTAAAGCGTAGTTGAGTATTTAACTAAGCAGCCCATAACTTCAGTTATGGGTATTAAATAGAAAAATGAACTTGCAACCGTTTTACCTGTCCGCCTCCGGAAGAACGGTTTAACCTCCTTTTAAAAATTAAACATTAAAATAAAGTATTGAATAATATTTCCCTAAATTCAAATATTGATAACTTTGCCGGAAACTCCGTGTTTCCCAATAATATTCTTAATATAAGGTTAACTTGAGTAAATAAATAATTTTAGTATATTATGTTTAGCCTTTATCAAACATTAAAAACAATTTTTTACCTTTGAAAGTTCTTGAAAATATGCAGTACATAAATTCGAGAAATATTAATTTACTATCGTTATGGAATAGATTGAGTATTTAGATGACTAGTAAACATTTGAAATAAATATATTACAAATAAATAAGGATGATAATATGAAATTAAACTTGTTACTTGCAGTTCTTCTTATCGGAAGCTGCATCGGCGGTATTTCCTGGGCACAAACTTTTACTGTCCAAAAGTACAGCATAGGCGGTGAGGGGGGTACTGATTATCTGACCGCTGAACCTGGCACCGGCCGTGTTTTTGTCTCAAGGGGTTCACATGTTATGGTAATTGAAGGAAATACGGGCAAAATACTCGGCGATATAACCGAAACGCCGAATAACCACGGTATCGCATTGGCTGCAAAATATAATCATGGATTCATAACTAACCGCGGTGATTCTACGGTTACTATGTTTGACCTTACAACTCTTGCCGCTATTAAAAAAATCAAAATTCCTGCAGGCGGACAGGATGGAATCATGTATGATGACTTCTCCGACCGCATCATTTTAACAAATCATAGTAGTACGGGCACTGCTACCGCCGTTGATCCAAATACCGGGACTATTACCGGTGAAGCCCTGCTTGAAGATAATTCACCTGAAGGCGCTGCAAGTGATGGCAAAGGGAAATTGTTTGTGAACCTTGAAAGAAAAAATAAAATTCAGGTAATAGATGCCAAAACAATGAAAGTTACCGGATTGCTGCCCCTGGACGCCTGCGAAGGGCCGACCGGAATTGCATATGACAGGTCGTCAGACAGGATATTTTCCGGCTGCAGTAAAATATCTGCAGTGGTAGACCCGGAAGCCGGTAAAGTTGTGGCGACAATACCAAATGGCGATGGAGTCGATGCTCTCGGCTGGGATCCATCTGAAAAATTATTATATATTCCTGCAGGCCGCGACAGCAGTGTAACAATCGTTCACGAAGATTCACCTGACCGTTACAGCGTTATAGCTACAGTTACAACTATGACCGGTGCAAAGACAATTGCTGTCGATCCTGTAAATCACGTAGCATATCTGTTTCAACCGCAATATGGCGCCCCTTCACCTAATGCTCCATTAGATCGAAATGGACGCAGGCCGCGAGGGCCGGTTATAGGAGCTTTTCTCATTGTCATAAAACATTGATAACCGTTTGAAAGTTTTTAATATTCTTATCCTTAACTGAAGTTAAGCAAATGATATTTAAAGTAGCCCCGACATTTTTGTCGGGGATCGTTAAATTATAAGACATGTTTGGCCTTAGACAAATTGATATGAAATTTATGGCTTTAACCCTTGGCTCAACCGACTTCGACCGAAGAGCCAATAAAGTTCTGGCTCCAATATTCCCCGAGTTTCACATAATAAAGGCAGTGCGAAAAACTTGGGGCTGCTTAATAAATTTTTTATTTCTGCGTAACTGTAGTAAATAATATTTATTGTCTTATATTAAATCCATTAATATAAGACAGGATATTTTTTTAATATCCCGGTTTGATAGGCCTGAAAATATATATTATGAGACTCATTAAAACCGCAGCATTTGTACTGCTTATAATCGCCGGATTTTCCGGTATATCAGTATGTCAAAGTACTGTTACAATTGACACCTCCGTACATCATCAGACTATTTTCGGATGGGGAGCAGGTTTACGGCGGGGCACAGAACAATTTTATGCTGAACCTCCATCAATTGTAAGCCAGATAGAGGACCTATGTTTCAACCAGCTTCATATTAATATTTTGCGCACTATCTGCGAACCGGTTATAGAGCCTGTTGAAGACAGCACGGTTAATTTTTTAATCGATACTGCAAAACTCAATTGGACATACTACGATTATACCACGAAAGATATATATGCTATTGAACGGGCAATAACCGTAAGCAACGGCCGGGTAAATTATATTTTTTCAAGCAATAACTCCGCTCCTCCATGGCAGAAAACTAATTATAATATATTATGGGGAGGTTCCATTTTACCATTAATGTACAATGAATTCACGGACTTCATGTGCTCCTACATTCTAGGGATGCAGAACCGTTATCATATCAGGCTAAACGGTTTCAGTGCCTTTAATGAACCGGGCGACTCTGCCTATTTTGAAACTCTAACATCGCCTCCTTCGCAGGTAAGAGATATTGTTATCAATCTCCGGCAAAAATTGGATTCGTTGGAACAAGCTTCATTACTTCCACATATAGATATTATAGCGCCTGAAGGTGCAGTGGTAAGTGCTGCAGATATCCCTGCCGGCGTTGGAATGAGCAGCATCTATTATCTGGATCCGGCACATGGAGGAATTTTTGCGGATACTGCGGCTGTAAGCAGTGTTGATATTGTCGGAACCCATGATTATTTCGATCAGGATAATACTGCCGACTGGGCAAAACTGAAGAGTATAAGCCAGAATAAACCCATCTGGGTAACAGAAGTAAGCACCTCAACTTTCTATCCATATGATATCACATCAAAAAATGCAGTAATTCAGGCGAAGTGGATTGACCGCAGTTTTACATTAGCTGATGTAAGAGCATTTGCAATGTTCTCATTTTATGATTCTCTTCCTTCCTCAGGCAACGTTACATCGCTTGTTATTTACAACGGTAATTCGGTTATCATTCCGAAGCGGTATTATGGATTTAAACAGTTTGTTAATTTTGTACTGCCGGGATATGTAAGAGTAGATGCAGCAAGCAATAACCAGAACCTTTACGTTTCTTCGTATATTAATCCTGCTAAAGATACACTGGTTCTTGTAGCAATTAATGATACGGATATTGTTCTATCCAATGTAACGTTTCATTGCCCGGCTTCAACTTTACCCGTGCTTCAGTATGAGACCTGCGATGTTCCCGACCACAGTACAACACAATTAGATAACATCGCGCCTCCTGTGGGAGGGATTTTTACTGAAGATATGCAGCCAACGAGTATCAAAACATTTGTAATTTTGCTGAATCAAACAACCGGGATAGCCCATGAAACAGTTTCTCCTCCGGGTTCGTACGGATTAAGTCAGAATTATCCCAACCCTTTCAATCCGTCAACCGTAATTCAATATCAGATTCCGGTGAACGGAATTGTAAAACTAAAAGTGGTGGATGTATTAGGTAGGGAAATCAGAACATTAGTAAACGAATATAAAACAGCAGGGAAATATTTTGCAAGTTTTGACGCTTCTAATCTTGCAAGTGGAATATATTTCTATCAATTTAAATCGGGTAATTTTATTTCTACTAAGAAAATGTTATTGGTTAAGTAGAGACGGGGCTTGCCCCGTCATTCATCCATTCAATCATGCACTCATTCATCCATTCAATCATTCATTCATTCATTCATTCAACCATTCACTCATTCATCCATTCACTCATTCAACCATTCAATCATTCATCCATTCACTCATTCATTCAACCATTCACTCATTCAACCATTCACTCATTCATTTTTTCTCCCGTTCCTTTTCCGTAAGTTCGAACACTTTTTTGAAAAGGTTTTCATCTTCCGGTGGCATTTCAAAATTTCTTCTTTTCATTACTTTTCTTGCTGTCTCAATGCTCTTTTGCAAATTATACGCGATCATTGATCCGGCGCCTCCCCATGAAAATGAAGGAATAAATTTTGAGGGATAGCCAGATCCGAATATATTACTGGAGATTCCGGCAATAGTGCCCGTATTGAACATCGTATTTATCCCGGTTTTTGAATGATCGCCCATTATCAGTCCTGCGAACATGGTTCCGCTGTCTACTTCTTTTCCATTTATAGTAAACTTTACACTGCTGTAATTATTTTTTAAGTCGCTATTGTTAGTATCCGCCCCCAGGTTTACCCACGACCCTAAATAAGAATGGCCCAAGAATCCCTCATGCTGCTTGTTTGAATATGAATGAATTATTGAATTTTCAACTTCCCCGCCGACTTTACTATGGGGTCCTATTGAAGTGTTTCCGTATATTTTGGCGCCGATTTTTATCCTGGAGTTATTCCCGATATAAGCAGGCCCTTCTATAACTGAATTTGGATATATCCATACATTGCTCCCTATGAATATCGGGCCGGATTCAGCATCAAGTACTACTCCCGGTTTAATCTTAGAGCCTTCATCAATAAATATATTTGATTTATTAATCAGAAATGCACCTTCGTAGACGGTTCTGCTGATCATTTCCATCTTATTTATTTTTGTAATAGTCTTAAAATCCGCAATTATCTGATCGCCGTTTTGATTAACCAATTCCCAGGGATAAGATAAATATTTAACGTTAATGTTTTTTTGTGGAAGATTTTTAAAATTTGATATTGTAAATGAATCAGTTGAATTTATTTTTAATATCTTAAGATTTTTACCGCTTAATTTTACTGCAGCTAACTTGTCCCCGCAAAGATATACCGTATCCGGATCATCTGAAGATACCTGGATAGCAAAATGATGATCAACAACGGTCTGCCCGTTAATAAATAAACAATTTTCTCCGCCGGGTTGATTAACCTGGAGTTCAGGGTTCTGCTGTTTAACTACTTCTTCAAGGTAAGCCCGGCAGAACAACGATAAATGTATTCCGGGATAGTATAATGCCGCCTTCTCACGTAAAGTCAGAATTCCGCACCTTAGATCATAAACCGGCCTGAGATATACAAGGGGTAATAGTTTATAATATTCAGGGCTTTCGAATAAACAAATGTTATCTATCATATATTAATTTATTAAAAGGTTAAAATTATTGCCAAATATCTCATTTTAATCATAATAAATTGTATTCTATTTCAATACCATATTTCATTATATCATTAGCAGCGGGATTTGTAAGATTAAAATTACTTTCATCAAAAGGGTGTGGTTCAATTCTTAAATCTACATTTCTTCTTAATTTCATTAATTCAATCTGCAAGTCGATAATATCCGATACATTATAAAATATAAGCGCAATATCAATGTCGCTATTGTCATTATTTGTGCCCTTAGCAAAAGACCCAAATAACAAAGCCTTCTTCAAATCATATCTTGATTTGATCTCATTGATATATTTGTTCGCTATATTTATAGCTTGTTTTTGATCCAATTTCGAATTTCCTTAATTTGAGAAATCCATAATTCAGTAAATTCAGGTGTGCATTTCTTATAAAATTCCTGATTGTAGTTATCGTATCTGGCATTAATATTAAATGTCGTAATAGTATCCAGTCAGTCTGATTTTACTTCATCTAGTTCAAGGCCGGACATTTCTGATAATCTTAATAAATCATGGGTAAATGGAGCATGTTCCTTTTTATGTTGAATAAAATAAGCTTTTAAAAGACGTTCAATTACTAGATGACCTAGAAATAATGCCCAATTATAGTCTTTTAAATTAAAAAGATTATTCATTGTTTGAAAATCTTTATCGGATGAATCAATCCAATGATTTTTTTATTTTTTCTAAATCAATATTTTGTTTTTCGCTCATATATAGAATCTTTGTCTCAAATGTAACCAATAACTTAGAACCTAACAACAGAAATTATTTGACCGGATGTGATATAATTTAATCACTACTAATATACTCGCACCCCTTAGGAATTTCAGGTTTTACTATCAGTACATCTTCTTTCATCATTGCAACTTCTCCGGGATCCATGCCTTTCTTTTTAACGACGAATTTCTTCAGTGCAAATGATACCGGCGCCAATCCGCTTGTTTTTGCCTTGCTGTGAAATGCGGCTAAAGACGCTGCCTTGGAAAGTATATTTTTAGGCATAGCTTCTTTTTTACTTTCAACCTGGAGGACAACATGCGAACCTGCTACTTTTCTTGCGTGAAACCAGTAGTCATTTTGTTTTGCAAATCTCGTTGTAAGCAAATCGTTATTGCGACTGTCTTTACCCACATAAACATTATACTTATCCTCAATTATATAATGCTTGAATTTTACGCTAAGGTCTTCTTCTTTTTTCTCGCTTACGGCTTCTTTTATTTTCAGTTCTTTCATTAAATAATTATATCCCTCTATTGTACCGGTCTGTTGAAACTTTGCTTCAAGCAGCTTAAGCTTATTAAATTGATCAGACGAAATTTTGTAAAGTTCCTTCGATTTTTCAAGCCTTATTTTATCATTTTTTGCTTTATCAAAATACCTCTCGATATTCTTTTTTGGGGGTAATGCTTCATCCAGTTTTATATTTATGATACTGTTATCGGAAAAGATATCGGGGACATCAATACTTTCCATTCCGTTCCGGATTGAATTAATATTAATCAGAAGCAATTCACCAAGTTTTTTATATTCAGCTTCTTTGCTTCCTCTTTCTACAGCTGCTTTTATTGAATTAAGTTTATTAGAAATTTTGCCGAGTTCTTTTTCAAGATGCTTGCTTATGATTTTCTTCTTAGTTTCAAGTAGTACGGTATAGTAGTGTTTCGAAATGTAAAAATTAAACGCCGAAACCATATCATCAAATACATCTATATCATTGCCTGCGAATATGCGCAGCGTTTCAAAGCCAATATTTAATTTACCCGTTGTGCCGTCAAATATAACCAGGGGCTTAGCAGAAGCGATTTCTTTTATTATTTCCGTAATTATAGTAATTATATTTTCATATTTTCCACTTTCGCACCTGTATTTAGCTTCAAGAAGAATCTCTTTACCGATGAACGGGAAAGCGCTTTTAATTTCCTGCCAGGGATCATTTTTTATCGTGATATTCAAATCCGGGATATTAAAACTATTAATAAATTCACTGGATTTCATTTCACGGATAAATTCCTCTTCAATAAAATCTTCAGGCATATTCTTGAAATATTCAATTCTTCCGTCTTTACTAAAAAAAGTTATATTGGAATATTTTCCCCTTATGGTAAAATAAATCTCACCGTTGTCTAAAATTAATTTAATTACCCTGTCCGTCTTTGAAATAAGTACTTCAAGTAATTTTGACGGCAGGTATTCATTAAAAAAATTTATTGTATTTTTTTTTGCCCTGTGGTAATTATCTTTTAATGTAATAAAAGGGGAGCCTGGCTCAACGGAAATTTCAATATACTTTTCTATGCCGCCGTTCTTACACTGAATAATCAGCCTGTCCTTTTCCTGTGTGAAAATAGAACAGCACGTATAATCTTTAAGGACTGAATCCGCCTCTAGAACAAACCGGTTCAGGAAAAAATAATTTTTGTACATTTTTAGAAAAGTAATTTGTTCCGGATTATATAAAATCCCCGCCTTTAGATTTTTAAGCGGGGATTAAAAAAAATTATTCAATACCGTGCATCATCTTTAGCAGTTGTTTATAGATAAAGAACAATATTAGTGAAGAAGCTGCCGCCATAATTACAAATATTAAGAAGAATGAAGGCAGGTCTTTAATTGCAAAACCTAACAGGTAATGAACAGAAGTTGTCCCGTCAATATTAATTGGATAAAGCGTACTCAACTCTCCGGCAAGCCAGTTAGCTGCGGCATTTGCCAGGAACCAAACACCCATTAAAAGTGACATAAACTTTGCAGGCGATAGTTTGGTAACTACGGATAACCCGATAGGGGATAAGCAGAGCTCTCCGAAAGTATGAAATGAATAGGCTACTACAAGCCACATCGGGCTTACTTTTATTCCTGTCTGGGCAATACTTCCGCCGATAGCCATTACAACATAACCCAGCCCTAAAACCATCAACCCGATAGACATTTTTAACGGGGAAGAAGGCTCTTTGCCTTTGTTGCCGAGTTTTGTCCAAAGCCATGCAAATAACGGAGCAAAAATAAAAATTACCACCGGATTTATTGACTGGAAGAAACTGGCCGGTACGTTGTAATTACCCAGCCAGCTTATAACCCTGTTTGTTTGGGATTCGGCAAAAAATGTTAATGATACCCCCGCTTGTTCATAAGCAGCCCAAAAGAATATAACAAAAAATGAAATGATGAAAATAACGGCAATGCGCTCTTTCTCAATTTTTGTCAAAGGCGCATCTTTTACGTAATCAACGCTCTTTTTATTTATCCTTACCGGGACTAGGCCAACACTTTTACCATCGGGAGTAACCAGGTATTTATCTTTTTGAATATAAAAATGTACCAGTCCTAATAACATTCCAACGCCGGCTGCAAAAAATCCCCATTTGAAATCAGCAGGGCTCCCGGTATCGCCTAAACCGCCGCAGATAAGCGGGCCTAAAAATGCGCCTACATTTATACCCATATAGAAGATCGTAAATGCAGAATCACGCCTGTGAATCTCAGTTTCCGGGTATAAACTACCTACCATAGTTGAAATATTAGGTTTAAAAAACCCGTTTCCGATTATTAAAAAGAATAGCCCGCCGATAAAAAATACTTCTGCAAGCCCCCGGTTAGGATATATTTGTCCGCAGAATGCCAGTGAGAACTGCCCGATGGCCATCAAGAATCCGCCGATGAAAATTGATTTTCTGTTTCCCCAGTATTTATCGGCAATATATCCTCCGAATAGGGCAGTTAAATAAACAAACCCTGTATAATAACCATAGATTGATGAGGTAGTTGAATTATCATACAACAGCGCTTTGATCATAAAGAGAGAAATTATAGCCCTGTTCCCGTAATAACTGAAACGTTCCCACATTTCAGTGAAAAATAAAACATAAAGCCCTTTCGGGTGGTTTTTGAACATCAATTTACCTCATTAAAAGCAATTAGATTTAACTTCAAGACATGCTGATTGAAATCAGAAAGCAATGTAATTTAATGTATTCATTTATTAGTAATAGATAATCTAAATATAGCTGATTTTATTTTTTTTTCATAATGCCGGATCAATGTGAAATGAGCTTTGCCATTACTACCTGAACCCCGCCGCGGTGACATATCTATAGCCCCGGGTCCAAACGGAGCCTGTCCCGATTCCTTATTAGGAGGGTTAAGAAAATCACGAATCCCTTTTTTCCCCTCTCTTGAAAGAGAGGGGCTAGGGGTGAGTTCTTCTAAGATATCCCAGAACAAATTCGGTGTTAATTATTTTCCTATTTCGGTATCCGGGTTCACCCGGGGATTAACACTATATTAAATTTACATTATACCTCATTGCATCGATGCTAATATCGTCGCTCATGATGGTATCTTTCTTTAACACTTCGTCGGGATTTATTACGCATGTTTTTATCCCCGGCTTATCGTCAAACTCCAAAATTGTGTTACCGGAGTAATCAATAATTTTGCTTTCACCTCGAAAATGAGCGTCAATTAAACCGATGTTTTCATTCCCGGTTCTATTTGCTATCGCATAGAATATTTTATTTTCAAGCGATCGGGTTTTTGCAATTTCAAGGGTCCATATTCCTCCGAAATTACATGGGCAGCAGATCAATTGTACATTTTTTCGAAAAAGTATTCTGGATAATTCACAATGCCATAAATCATAACATATATTTATACCTATTCTGATTCCATCAATAGTAAATACAGGTATATCATTGCCTTCTGAAAATATCTTTTTCTCCAACTTTGACAGGTGTATCTTATTATATACTCCGGCAAGCCCTTCCTTTCCCAGAACAAACGCAGTATTATAAATATTCCCATTGACTTCGGTAGCATGGCCAATTATCATGCTTATTTTCTTAATACATAATAAGGTTAAGTCGCTTATTGCTTCTTCCGAATTTTTTATTAAAATCGCTAATTCTTCTTTATTACGAAAAAGATAGCCGGTTAATGCTAATTCCGGGGTTATATACAATTCAGCATCGCCGTTCTCAATATAATCTTTAATTAACTTGAGATTTAGGTTAATATCTTTATATGCTACATCGTATTGTAGGATACCTATCTTCATTTTCTTCCTATGTTAAAATTCAAAAATTCACAGCCCTTCAATTTAACGATTATATCATTTATATAATTATTTTTTACTAAACTGTATCTGCACCGTATCTGAATAACTGCATCAGTTTAGTTCAGATTTGTTGTATTAGAAACGGTCATTTAATATATTTGAAACAATGAAAAATCTATTACATAAACCATTCTTCAGAAGAACACTTATCGGAATAGGCATTTTTATCGCATTTATATTCGTGATGAATGTAATTATAATGCCCTGGTACGTGAGTTCTTCCGACCAGCTGGTGCCTAATGTTGTTGGAGTTAAAGTTGAGGATGCTGTTGCAACTCTCAAAGATGCCGACCTGGACCCGATTTTAAGCGATACAACTTTTGATGAAAAGTTTCCTAAAGGGACAATTATTTATCAAAGGCCAAATGCAAATGAAACAGTTAAAAAGGGAAGGCGAATCTATCTTTTTGTAAGCGGCGGCGAACCGCTTGTGCCGACTCCTTCTCTTAAAGGAAAAACTCTGTCAGATGCCCGCTTTGCACTAGAGCGCCTTGGATTATTTTTAGGCAGGATCGATTCAATTGCATCCGATAATCCCAGGGATATGATTTTCGGCCAGCAGTATTTACCGGGCACTCCTCTTAAAAAAGGAGATTCTGTTGAGGTTTCGTACAGTATCGGCACTGCCGTGGGAACTATTACAGTCCCAAATCTTATCGGAAAATCTTTAGCAGAAGCCCAAAAAATATTAGCAGACAGTTCATTAAAAGTCGGAAAAATAAACTACCAGGTTTCATTTTCACTTTTACCCAATACCGTCCTTGACCAATATCCCAGTAAAGGCAATAAGGTAAATGCAGGAGATACTATTGATCTTTTCATTACAAAACCGGCAGATCCCAAGACTGATAATTCAACAATGGAACAATAATGGCAATTTTAGCACCTTCAATTTTAGCAGCCGATTTATCAAATTTGGCTCAACAAATAAGACTTGTAGAACTTGCAGGAGCAGATTGGATACATTGTGATATAATGGATGGGCATTTTGTACCTAATATCACATTCGGATCTATTTTAGTTAATGCCGCAAAACGCTCAACTGAGCTGCCTCTTGACGTTCATCTAATGATTGAACAGCCTGATTTATACTTAAAAAGTTTTATAATTGCCGGTGCTAAACATGTTACAGTACATCAGGAATCAGTTATTCATTTAAACCGGACTATAGCACATATTAAAGAGTTTGGAGCAAAAGCAGGTATAGCTATAAATCCATCAACACCGGTGGATTTTTTACAGGAAATTGCAGAAGATATCGACCTGGTATTAATTATGTCTGTAAACCCGGGTTTTGGGGGACAAAGTTTTATTACCAATTCGATAAAAAAAGTCAAAGATGCGGTAAAGTTGAGGGATAGATTAAATGCGAACTTTTTGATCGAAGTTGACGGCGGAGTCGATACCAATACTGCACCCGCTCTTTTACAAGCAGGGTGTGATGTTTTTATTTCAGGCACCGCAATTTTTAAGGCGGATAATATATCTGCCGCAACTGCCGAATTAAAAAATTTGATCAGTAAGCCTTAAATTTAGATCAAATACGGGAGAACTTTTGGAAATTCAGATAGTAAATCTTTCATTAAGTGATGTTTTTAAAAAATTCAGCAAAGAATATAGAATTTTCAGGGATACCTTTCAGCCTGGGCTTCTTGGCCTGGAGATAAGAAGTCTTAACGGAAAATTAGCACAAAACATCCAGAAAATTGTCCTTGAACAAAAAGAGATTTGCTATAGATCTGAAAATGAGGGTACAAAGTTCAGCAATATATTTATTCACGGCGCTATGTGGAATTTAAAAGAGATTGCGCGGAATATACTGACTAAAGGCGACGGAGATCTTGGATATAAAATCAGTAATACTATAAAAAACTTTGAAGATTATGATCTAAAATCTTATAATATAGGGATTAAACCCTTTTTATTTAATAAATCTTATGTAATGGGGATTTTAAATGTTACACCGGATTCTTTTTCAGATGGGGGAAAATATTTAAATAGTACGGATGCTATAAACCATGCATTAGAGATGGCTGCTTCCGGCGCAGATATTATAGATATCGGTGGTGAATCAACCAGGCCGGGTTCGGAAAGTATCTCAGCTGAGGAAGAAATTAAAAGGCTTGTCCCTGTCATTGACGGGATTTTAGTAAAAAAACCGGACGTTATAATATCTGTAGATACCACCAAAAGTATGGTCGCTGAGCAAGCGATTTTGCATGGAGCCAATATAATTAACGATATCAGCGCTTTTTCTTTTGATCCGGCGTTAATTGAGGTAGCGCGTAAGTATAATGCCGGATATGTTCTTATGCATATGCAGGGTGAACCTAAAAATATGCAGAATAATCCAAAATATAATAACCTTATAAGAGAGATTTATGATTTTCTTTATGATAAGCTTCAGTTATTAAACAAATCTGGAATAAAGGAAACATTCGTGGATCCGGGAATTGGATTCGGTAAAAGTGTTGATGACAACTTTGAAATTATAAGAAGGCTTGGTGATTTTAAAAGCCTCGGCAGCCCCATATTGATCGGAATTTCGAGAAAATCATTTATAGGCAAGACTCTTGAACTGGATGTAACCGAAAGGGATAGCGCTTCAGCTTTTGTGGAAACTATAGCCGTTAAAAATGGAGCAAAGATAATAAGGACCCACAACGTGAAATTTGGTTCTCAAATTTGTAATTTATTAAATCATCTGTAATTTTATTTTAAATGTTTGATATATTCAAAATAGGCTTTTTAACAGTAACTTTTACAGATATTCTGGATATCTTAATCGTTTCATTTATTATTTACGAGCTCTATAAAGTTCTGAAGGGGACTATTGCTTCCCAGATTTTTGTAGGGTTAATGCTGATCCTGCTTTTATCATTCGCAGCACAAGCGGCTAATTTTAAGGAATTAAGCTGGCTGTTGAAATTAGTAACGGGTATTTGGGTAATTGCTTTCGTTATACTTTTTCAGCCGGAAATACGGCGTATTCTGGTAATTGTAGCGCGTAACCCTTTCTTCAGGCTTTTCGTTAAATCAGAGTCGCCCCGCACACCGCAGGTTATAGCGGATGCAGCATTTGAACTTTCTCAAAGACAGCATGGGGCATTAATAGTTGTGCTCAGGTCAACCGGGATAAGAGGATTTTCGGAAACCGGTGAAATTTTAAATGCTAGAATTAGCGTACCTTTATTAACTACTATATTTTTCCCGAGATCCCCGCTTCACGATGGTGCTGTAATTGTTAAAAATGATATAATTGAAGCTGCAGGATGCACATTACCTCTCTCTATATCAACAATTATTAGCGGCGAGCATCTTGGGATGAGGCACCGGGCGGGATTGGGAATTTCCGAGCAGGCTGATGTAATAAGCGTTATTGTATCTGAAGAAACCGGCAGTATCTCTATTGCTGAAAATGGCCGAATGACAAGAGGCCTATCTAAAGAAATGCTTAGAAAAAAACTAACCTGGGCTTTTAAAAGCCCCTCTGAAAAAGGACTTAAAGGTTTAATTGAACAATATTTTAGAGAAAAATAAAATATGCGCGGTTATTCCTTTCTACAATGAGAGTAAAACTATCCGGGAAATTATTAACCGCACACTTCCTTACGCCGGCCTCATTGTAGCCGTTGATGACGGCTCAACTGATAATTCCTGCAATGAAGTACCCATAAATGACAAAGTTATCCTTCTTTCACATTCCCCGAACCGTGGTAAAGGGTTTGCCCTGAAAACAGGATTTTTAGAAAGTATAAGGCATGCATCAAATATTACAATCACTTTAGATGCTGACCTTCAGCACATTCCGGAAAAAATACCGGAATTAATTTTAGGTTTAGAAAAATATGATGTTGTAATCGGGAACCGTCTGGATAACATTAAGAATATGCCTTTGATGAGGATCTTAAGTAACAAATTAACTTCATTATTGTTAAGTATAAAAACCAAACAGAAATTATTTGATACTCAATCTGGTTTCAGGGCCTACAGAACAAATATACTGGAAGATATTCTTCCTTCTTATGACGGGTTTGAAGCGGAAAGCGAGATGCTTGTCAAAACAGCGGAACATAATTATAAAATGAATTTTGTACCTATACCGACTATTTACGCTGATGAAAAAAGCAAAATGAGATCTATTCAGGCTATAATAGGTTTTATTAAAGTATCGCTGAGTTAATTTACGAGGCTGAGATCGGACCGTTGAAACAGATTTAAGACTATACGTGTTTTCAACCAAGCAGCCCATAACTTCAGTTATGGGTATTAAATAGAAAAATAAGATTATAACCGATTTACCTGTCCGCCTCAGCATGGTGTTACAAATTAAAAATATAATTTAGTAGCCCCGGGTTTTAACAGAGCCTGTCCCGATTCGATCGCATAAGCGTCAACTTAATTTTTATAAAATATAGTTTTATTTTCTCTGTGTCGTCCCTCGGATCGGGACTTTAATTTTATTTTGATTTTTGTGATATTACTAATGTTTTATCCCGATCCATTGGGACTCCGGAAATATGCTATCTAAGACTCTACCAAGCTGCAGAGCAGCGGCATGCTTGTA
>Ga0181520_10008214_pt1 | contig 14936 bp, 8 predicted proteins | sample PEATcosm2014_Bin_29_FD_132451 | JGI IMG/M metagenome (GOLD analysis project Ga0181520, IMG submission 132451) | Peatland microbial communities from MTU Mesocosm Facility, Houghton, MI, USA - PEATcosm2014_Bin02_30_metaG | ecosystem: Environmental > Terrestrial > Soil > Wetlands > Peat | place...
CCCAATCTGCCGGAGTCATCACCGCGCGCTGCGGACCGATCTTAACCACTATCCGCGCCGGCGATACCTCCGTGACCAGCGCATGATAGTACCCGTCCTTCGCAATCGCCTGGCTCCAGTCGGGATGCTGGTAGGTTTCGAGATCCAAGCCTTCGCGCTCTATGTTCTCGAGATTCCCTTTCCAGCCGTGACGACGCTCGTAGGCAGCGGTCCCGTCCAGCACCGCCTTATTGGCTACGATCTGCAGGTCGAGGTCGAGCGTCGTGTACACACGCAGCCCGGCTCCGTGCACCTCTTCTGGGCCGTACTCTTTTTCGAGCTGCCGCCGCACCTCTTCGACAAAGTACGGAGCCAGCGAATTCGGAGGAGGTTCGATGTTCAGCCCCAGCGGACTGGCCGCCGCCGCTTCTTCCTGCTCCCGGCTGATCTTTTTGTCCGCCAACATTTCGCTCAGCACGAGGTTGCGCCGCTTGAGCGCTCGGTCGGGATGATTGACCGGAGAATAATACTCGGCCCCCTTGGGCAGCGCCGCCAGCAACGCAGCCTCGGGCAGCGTCAGGTCCTTCACATGCTTGCTGAAGTAATACTCCGAAGCCGCTTCGAAGCCGTACGTGCCATGTCCCAGGTAAATCTGATTCGCATACATCTGGAAGATCTGGTCTTTCGTGAAGACGCGCTCGATCTGCATGGCGAGCAGTATCTCCTGGATCTTGCGCCCGTAGGTCTTCTGGTTCGACAGGAAGAGGTTGCGCGCCAACTGCATGGTCAAGGTCGACGAGCCCTGCGCCATGGAATGGGAATGCAGATCGCGCCACGCCGCGCCCACCGCGCGAAACAGGTTGACGCCCCAGTTGCTCTCGAAGCTCTTATCCTCAATTGAAATCAGTGCCTGACGCAGCACGGGAGGAAACTCCGTATACGGCAGGACAACCCGGCGTTCCAGCGCGAACGAGCCGATCTCGCGGCCATGGACATCGAGCAGTTCGGTGGTGGTGTTGGGGCGGTACCGCACCAAGTCGTCCATCTGTGGCAGATCGATGGAATACACCAGCATTAATCCGCACAGGACTCCAAACAGAGAAGACAACCCCAGCAATACGAGAAATGTAGCCCGCACGGCAATGCGGCGGGTCGGATAGGCCGGGCCATGCAGCACATTCATTCCGCGCAGGCCGCTGCCAAAGCCCCTCTGCCACCACGGCCGCGTCACGCGCTCCGGGGACTCTCGCTCATCGCTGAATAAACTGGGCACGGCCCCTTCACCTTAGCATGGCAAACTGCCGCGTCAACGTGGTGAATCCCACCCGTCAACCCACTCTTTGCAGTGCGCGGCCGACTACCGGCAAATGGTTCGCGACAGCCGCGAATCGGCTAGGCCGCCTTGCCCTTGAGTATCTCCAGCGCCTTGTTCAATGGCTCATCGATCTGCACGCTCGGCTTTTTCACCGGCGCCGGAGTTGCGGCTGCGGCCGGAGCCTCATCGTCAAGACTCGCTCCATCGTCCGCGCCGGAAGCCACCAGCACATCCGGCGTCACGCCGTCGTCCTGCAGCTTCTTGCCGGAAGGCGATTCATACTTCGCTACCGAAAGGATTAGCGCCGCGCCGTCCGGAAGTTCGAACGTCTTTTGCTGGGTTCCTTCGCCGAAGGTCTTTTCGCCGACCACGTCGGCCCGTTTGTTGTCCAGCAGGGCGGCGGCCACCAACTCGGCCGGCCCAGCGGTGCCACGGTTTACCAGTACAACCACCGGAGCCGTCGGCTGAATCGCCCTGGCCGGGTCCGCAGTAAACACCTGCTTCGGGAAGCGCTGTCCTTCCAGCGTGGCGATGGTGCCGGTCTTCAAGAACAGATTCGCCAGACGGGTGGCTTCGGCCATGTCTCCCGCGGCAACGTCGCGCAGGTCGAGCAGCACCTTCTTGTTGCCCGCCTTCTGCATTCCGTGCAGCTTCGCCTCGATTTCCTGGACGTGATCGTGGTCCAGAATCTCGGGTTTCAAATAAAGGATCGAAGAGTTCTCGTAGAGCGTTTCGACCACCGGAGGCACCACGTCCGGGCCTCGCCGCATGGCAATCCGGTCGGGCTCGGGCTTGCCCGGGCGAACCACCCCGACGGTGAGCGTGCTGCCGGGAGCTCCCTCCAGCATTCGTTGGATCATTGCCAGCGAGATATTCCGGGTGTCCTGACCTTCAATCGCTTCCAGAATGTCGCCGTCGGTGAGGCCGGCTGCATCCGCGGGGCTTCCAGGAACCACCGACACGACGGTTGCATAGCCGTACCGCTTAGAGACGTTGATTCCTGCCTGCGCCTTGCCGCCCTTATCGTCCTTGTAGGACTTATAGTCCTCCGGCGTCAGATAGCTCGAGTCCGAGTCCAGCGACTCCAGCAAACCGCGCAACGCTCCGTTGGTCACTTCGGTGATGTTCGGATCGGTGACGTAATCTTCCTGGATCTTCTGCAGAACTTCAGTGTAGACATTGATCTGGCGGTAGGCGCCATCCTGCCCCGTGGCAGCACTCACGCCGCTCAGGTTCGCGCCCAGAAAGACCGTGAGCACCAAGGCCACCGACACCGCGAGCAGAAAAATCTTCGAAATCTTAGGCATAAGACGGAGTATCTCCACCGGACAGGTCTACTGAAAGCTGCCGGTCAGGATTAGACGTATTTCCCCGGCAACCCGATAGCCTAATGATATACCGCAGCTCAAATCCCCGCGACATGTGGGCCGTGGGCTATTCGGCTCACCACACATGCACGGCCATCAGGGACGGCGCTCCGGTCTTGCCGTCGATAACGCTCACCTTCAGGACGGCTTCGACATTCCGGTTGGAGAAATTGGCCCCGGCCTGGTCGCGGAGCAACTGCATGTAGTGTGGACTGGTTGCGAACTGGGCGGCGGCTTCGGTCCCATTTCTACCCACCCCTGCCAGCACTACGATCCAACTGTCCGTAGTCGTGTCGCGAAAGCGGGCCACCAGTGCATAGTCGTCGGCACTGGAGTAGGGCAAGGACGGATCGCGCGCCCAACGCGCTCCCGGATGCGCCTCATCGACGATTGCCTCCGCATTCGGGTCCGGCGAGAAATGGAAGCGCAGCGGCTGAACCAGGCGCAGCGTCCACTGATTGTTGTAAGCGCCCAGCAGAATGATGGGGTGCTCCCGCAGTTCTGTCAGCGGTGTCGTCGCTGCGGATTGCAGCTGCGTGGTCGCCCCTCCGCTGCGCTCAAGCAGCGCGCTGAGTTGGGCGACGGCCGACGCGGTCTGCATCGAGACAAATGGGTAGTCCACATCTTTTGTCGCCGTGGCCACGCCGGAAAAACTGTTCTGCGCGAAGACCGAGCCGCCAATGCATACGGTTACGGCAGACTGGTCGTGCAGCACCGGAGTCCAGAAGGCATCCAGCGGCGTTCGTGGCTGGACCGCGCGGTACCTCCACCCGGCTGCGGCCAGTGCAATCAGCGCGACCGCCGCGACCAACGCAATCCATCTGCGCCGGGTTCGCGCGCTCCTCTGTCCAGGTGTCCGGGCGCGAGATTCGTCCTCCCGGGATGCCGCAAGCGGCGCACCTTCCGCGAATGCCGGGAGCGATGTCTCGCCATGCTGCTGAGTTACCCCGTCGATGGCAGCAAACACATGGGAATTGGGGGTGTATGTCGCCGGCTGGCCGTGACTTTCAACTGACGGATCAAGCTGCCCTGGCTCGTGGATAAACTCGGGAACATACGAACCTGGCGGAAGCGAGATGCGAATCCTGGGCCGCCGGCCGAGCTCGTGGTAATAGAGGGACAGCCGCTTGCGGACTTCGCCCGCAGTGTAGCGCACCACGGTATCCGCGTTGGTATCGTACGACGCTGGGCGGTCGAATACTTCGACGCCCAGGGTTCGCTCCTTAAGCAGGTCCGCCTCGCCGGCCAGTGTCTTTTCGACGATGTATTCGAGAAGCGCGGGGTAGCGTTTGCTGTTACAGAAGTGTGGGCTGGCCAACACATCCTGCAATTCAAGCAGGATTGCCTCGCGGTCCGGCTTCGACAGCGGGTGCCCAGCCTCACGGATTGCGGTAGCTTTACTCATTCCGGTCATCGCATCCTACTCGCCCTTCCCGGTCAATCGCAAGGGACGTTTGTCACAAGGCCAACACCAGCCATATTTCACACATTTCAGGACAGATAGTCTCCACCCAAAGAACCAAACCGTGAGTCACTTGCCATCTATTACCTGGGGCGCAGAGGGTGGGTCTGTTTCCGCGAATGCCTTACAGCCAGATGAACAGTTCCGTTACAAACGTGCGCCTCGGCATGCCAATTGGCAACCGACGCATGTTCGACAGAGGTCTCCTTGCTTGATTCATCACGACGGCAATTCTTGCTGACAGCCACCATGACGACCGCAGGCGCATTGCTCTCGGCACCACTCCGCGCCGCCGCGATGCAGTCCAGGCCGGCGGATCAAGCCGCCGCTGTGTCCTCCAGGCGGCTCGACACCGGTTGGCAGTTCCGTCAGGGTCCGATGGACGGCATCTGGGAGGTCTGGCGCGCGGAAGAAAGCGATCTTTGGCAATCAGTAGCCCTCCCCCACTGCTTTAATGCGTCCAACGCGTGCGATCCCGATCAGCCCTACTATCGTGGTCCGGGGTGGTACCGTACCCGGCTCGTACTTCAGAATCCCTTTGCCGAAGGCCGGACCATCCTGCATTTTCAGGGGGCCGGCCAGACCACCACCCTGTGGATCGGTTCGACCCTGATTGGAACCCACAAGGGCGGCTATGACGAATTCGTCTTCGACATCACAGATGCCATCCTGAAGCTGTCCGGTAACGAGGCATTGGCCGGAGTGCCGATTGCTGTGCTCTGCGACAACGCTCCGGATTTGGATCGGGTTCCCTCCGACCTCAGCGACTTCTGCCTGTATGGCGGTCTCTACCGCCATGTGAGCCTGGTCTACCTGCCGGCGGTCGCTCTGGATGCCGTACACGTCCTGCCCTCGGTCACGGCGGACGGAAGCGCGCAGATTTCCATAAAAGCGCGGCTCTACAATCCCACCAATCGCAGCCTGGTTTGCACCATCTCGACCGAGGTCCTCGACGCCGCCGGCCGTATGGTCCACAGCGCGACGCAAACGGTGCGGCCCTGGACACGTTTCTCGGAGCTCACGGCATTCCGCATTCTGGTCCCCGAACTCTGGTCGCCGGAGTCACCGCAGCTCTATCGCTGCCGGGTAACCCTGACCACCCCGGCCGGCCAGACCAGCCTCGACGAGCGCTTCGGCATCCGCCAGTCCGAATTTGTCGAGCACGGCCCCTTCAAACTGAATGGCAAGCGGGTGCTGCTCCGGGGCACGCAGCGGCATGCCGACCACGCCGGCGTGGCCGCAGCAATGAGCGACGACCAGGTGCGGGAAGAGATGCGGATGATTCGCGATATGGGCGCGAATTTTATCCGGCTCGCCCACTACCAGCAGGACCGGCTGGTGCTCGAACTGTGCGACGAACTTGGCCTGATGGTGTGGGAAGAGGTTCCGTGGTGTCGCGCGGGGGTCGGCAGCGAGGCCTTTCAACAGAATGCGAAGGGCATGCTGGCGCACATGATCGACCAGCACTACAACCACCCGTCCATCATTCTGTGGGGGCTGGGCAACGAGGATGATTGGCCGGACGAGTATCCCAGCATCGATCAGCAGGCGATCCGCGGCTTCATGACCGAACTGCGCGATCTGGCCCACTCGCTTGACTCCTCCCGGCTCACCTCATTCCGCCGTTGCGACTTTGCCCGGGACATTCCAGACGTATACTCGCCCTCCATCTGGGCTGGCTGGTACAGCGGAAACTATCGTGAATACGAGCAGAGTCTGCTGACGCAGCGAGAACGCGTCAAGCGGTTCATCCACATCGAGTGGGGCGCCGACAGCCAGGCGGGACGCCACTCTGAGGATCCTGAGGCGGTACTGAGCAAGGTGGCCGCGGGCAAAGGCACGTCCGAGGTCGGGCTGGCCTACCTGAAGACCGACGGCGACGCGCGGGCCTCGAGGGATGGCGACTGGTCGGAGACCTACGCCTGCAACCTCTTCGACTGGCACCTGAAGACCCAGGAGAAGCTCGATTGGCTTACCGGTTCCGCCCAGTGGATTTTCAAAGATTTCGTCTCCCCGCTGCGAGGCGATAACTGCATACCGCGCATCAATCAGAAGGGCCTGGTAGAGCGGGACCTGACTCGAAAGGAATCGTATTTCGTCTTTCAATCCTACTGGAGTGAGAAGCCGATGGCACATATCTACGGCCACTCCTGGCCGGTTCGCTGGGGCAGGCTCGGCGAGTTGCGCGATGTGCACGTGTACTCCAATTGCGAGCGCGCCGAGCTGTTCCTGAACGGCAGTTCGCTGGGCACGATGCAGCGCGACAGCCAGAACTTCCCCGCTGCCGGACTTCGCTGGAGAGCTGCCTTCGCCAGCGGCCACAATCGCCTTCACGTGGTTGCGACCAAGGGAGACGCTACGGTCACCGATGAGGTGGAACTGATCTACCAGACCGAGCCGTGGGGCAAGCCGGCAGAGCTTCTCCTGACGGAGAAAGCCCGAACAGGGAACATCAGCACTATCGCTGCCATGCTCTACGACGCCAGAGGTTTGCTGTGCCTCGATTCCCGCAACGTTATTCGCTTCTCGCTCGCGGGAGCGGGAAAGCTACTGGACAATCTTGGAACCTCTCGAGGCTCACGTGAGCTTCAGCTTTACAACGGACGCGCAGAAATCTCAGTGGCGCGCACGGGCGGATGCATGCTCGGAGTCGCCTCCGAAGGCCTGCCATCTGCATTCCTCAATCTTTCATAACAGGCACAATACCGCATTTCAGAAATCGAACGTGTTGGCTGCACTTCAGGAGAACCACTATGACGCTCAATCCCTCGGTTCGCACACTTAAGATCACCGTCTCAGGAATGAATCTCCATCGCGCATCGGTTGCCTTTCTAGCGCTGGGACTGTTCCTTCTCATTGGCGCGGTCGAATCCCGCGCCCAACTGGTGACAGCAACCATGTTTGGCACTGTCGCCGACTCGACCGGCGCGGCTATTCCGAACGCGGAGCTGACATTTACCCAGACGCAAACGAACTTTTCCCGTCAGACCACAACCAACGGCGAGGGCCAATACCGCGCGGAGTTTCTGCCGGTCGGCCCGTACACGGTGAAAGTGGATTCGCCGGGATTCAAACAAATCGTGCAGAGCGGAATTGTGCTGGCCGCCGCGCAGGAGGCCGCACTTAACTTCACCCTGCAACCCGGCTCCGAGACCACAGAGGTGACGGTTACCGCCGATGTGCCGCTGGTCAACGCGGGCAACTCCACACTGGGCAGTTCGATCGACAATCGCGCCATCGACAACCTCCCGCTGGTCAACCGCGACGCCATGCAGCTGGTGACCTTGACACCCGGCGTGCAGAGCGAAGCCGAGGAGAACTCCATCGGCCTACCGATGTATCACGTCATCATTAACGGTTCGACGGACAACCTGGTCGGACAGGTGACGTATTACCTCGATGGCGGACTCAACATGACCGGCGTTCGCGATACGGGCAACGTCATTCCCAATCCGGACGCTCTGGACCAGTTCAACATCCAAACCAACAACTTCAGCGCGCAATATGGCCGTACCGGTGCGGGCGTCGTCTCGGCGCTGACCAAGTCCGGCACCAACACGGTGCATGGATCGGTCTTCTTCTTCAACCAGGAAACCAACTTTGACGCGACCAGCTACCTGCAGTCCAGCCGATCGCCGCTGCATCGCGATCGATTTGGCGCCACCGTCGGCGGACCTGTTCTGAAGGACAAGATTTTCTTTTTCGGCAGCTACGCTGGCTTGCGCGAGATCGATCCGGTTACTTTCAACACAGTCGTACCAGATGCGCTGCAGCGCGTAGGCAACTTCTCTGAAAACCTTCCCACCACGACGCCGGCAACCGGGCTGGGCGCCTGCGCAACCACTCTGAATGCTGCTGACAAAGCCAATATCAATTACGGCGGCTCGTTCTTCGTATGCGATCCGGTGACGCATCAGCCGATTGCGGGCAATCGCGCGGACCTGGATCCAAACTTCACAGCCGAAATGGACTCGGTCGCTGCGGCAGTGCTGAAGCAGAGTGTGGTGATGCCCACCAATACGACAACCAACCGCTACGTCGGCAACGAAGGCTTGCCCAATACCAGTAACGAATACTTGATCAAAGGCGATTTTCAGCTCTACCCGCAGCACCGCACCACGCTCGACTACTATCAGTCGATTGGCACGCAGGTGACGCTTCCCTCGGGCAGCAGCCTGCCGGGATGGGCGTTGAACGACTACACGTACCGCCAGCAGAACGCGAACGCCAGCGATGTATGGACGCTCTCGCCAAAGTCGGTGAACCAAGTATGGGTAAGCTACACGCGCATGCTTGCCGGGCGCATCAGCAATCCCGGGGAGTCGCTGGCCGCCTATGGCTCCGATATCAACGTTCAGGGAACGCCGTCGCTGGCGCAGATCAGCGTCACCAGCTTCTTCACCCTGGGAAATGCCATCAGCGGGCCGCTGGCTGGCGATAGTCTCTACGGCATTCGCGATGTATTCAGCACCACGCGCGGCACGCACACCCTCAATGCAGGCGCCGAACTTTACCTCGAGAAGGACCGACTGGAGACGCTGCTGAACAACTACGGCGTCTTCGCCTTCACCAGTGCCACCGTTCCCAATACGGTGACCGGGCAATCCACCTACACTCGCACCGGCCAGGCCATATCGGACTTCCTGATCGGTCACCCGAATGCAATGAGCCAGGATTCCCCCGACGATGCCAACGAGAACTACTGGAACTACGGCTTCTTTCTGCAGGACGACTGGCGTGTGGTTCCGCGGCTGACCGTCAATCTGGGCGTGCGCTACGACGTACAGACCGCGCCGACCGATACCCAGCGCCGTATCGCCGTGTTCGAGCCGGGCGTACAGTCAACCGTATCGCCAACTGCCATGTTGGGACAGGAGTTTCCGGGCGATCCTGGCGTTCCGGCCGGGGGCGTGGGCACCAACTACAACCACGTCTCGCCGCGCATCGGCTTCGCCTACGACGCCTTCGGCGACGGCCACACCATCTTCCACGGCGGCGCCGGCCTGTTCTTCGACACCATTTCCGGCAACGAGTGGATGCTGTCGCAGAACTTCCAGCCCTTCGCGGTCCGCGAAACCAGCGCGTTCACCCACGTCAGCAGCCTGGCGAATATCTATCCCACGGACTGCCAGGACTTTGCCGGCTGCGTCTCGCCGTTCCCCTACTACTACAACAAGTCGAATCCCAAGTATGTCTCTCCGGCTTCGCTGGTCTTCGTGCAGCAGGGAATGCGCTGGCCGTACAACGTCCAGGTGAATCTCGGGGTGCAGCAGCAAATCGCGAAGAACTTCGCTTTCACCATCAATTACGTGGGCGCCTTCAGCCGCAAGATCCCGTTGTATATCGACGAGAACGCACCAATCTACAACACGGCTCTGCCTTCCTCGAACTCCACCGGCGACGTCAACTGCCGCCGGCCCTACGACGCAATACCGTTCGCCACCGGCAGCACGACCACCTGTGCCAGCCCTGCGGTGGGATCGAAATACATGAGCAACGCCTACGTGATTACCGACGATCAGACGACGAACTATAACGGGCTGCAGGTCTCGCTGGAGCAGCGGCTGACTCACAACTTCAGCGTCAGCGGCTTCTACATCTGGAGCAAGTCGATGGCCTCAGCCAACCTGCAGACCACGGGCAACATCGGCAACAGCGCCAGTACCGAACCGGAGGACTACTACGATCTCGGCCTGGAGCGGCAGCGGTCCGACGACGACATGCGGCAGCAGGTGTCCATTCATGGCGTCTGGAAGCCGGATTACTTCGGCAAACTCAACCCGATCGTGAGAACCGCGCTGAACGGCTGGTCCGTCGCCGCCATCGTCTCCTTGCACAGCGGCGTGCCGTTTGACATCACCACCGGTACCGACGACAACGCTACCGGGGAAACCAACGATCGCCCGAACGTGATCGCTGGCCAGATGCCGGGCCTGCTTCCGTATAAGCGCTCGGTGCTGACCGCGACCACCCAGAACTGGTTCAACACCGCTGCCTATTGCAAGAACGGCGCGAGCGGATGCCCGGTCGGCGCCGGACCTGCCGGTCTGGACGGTACGGTGCGGGCCAACTCGCTCGACGCACCCGGCTGCCGGGACGTGGACGCGGCGCTGTTCCGGGATTTCTCCATCCACGACCGGGTGAAGTTCCAGTTCCGCGGCGAGGCGACCAACGTATTCAATATGGTCAGCCTGGGCGCACCGGGAGGAACTATGAGCAGCACCAGCGGCTTCGGCAAAATCACCGGGGCCTCTCCGATGCGCGTGCTGCAGGTTGGCGGGCGGCTGTTGTTCTAACTCGCGCCTCTTGGGAACGGGACGGCACAATGCGCGCCGTCCCGTTCTTTTTGCCTCTCTCTCGCTGAATGGCATAACAATGGTTCTGCCCGCCCCGGCGAGTTCAAGGAGTCGCGTATGTATTTGATTTGTTTGGTGGCGGTGGACAGAATCGAACTGTCGACCTACGGGTTATGAGTCCGTCGCTCTAACCATCTGAGCTACACCGCCGGGTGTGAAAACAGGCTGCAGCAGGGCAGGGGCTGCGCTCGAACGCCCAGTGCGGAGCCTCCGAGGCACAACTTAGTTATGATACGTGAAACGGCAGAGCGAGTGAAGTTGATGGCCGCCGCTCTCAAGCCTTTACTCCGATGCCAATCTCGACACACATCCTCGGCGTCATTCCAGCGCGCCTCGCTTCCACCCGCCTGCCGCGCAAGGTGTTGCGCGAGGTCGCCGGTCGCCCACTGCTCGCGTGGGTTGTCGAAGCCGCTCGCGCGTGTCCTCAACTGAGCCAGGTCCTGGTCGCCACCGACTCCGAAGAGGTTGCCGACCTCTGCCGCAAACTGAACGTCTCCGTTGAACTCACATCGCCCGAGTTCGCCAGCGGCACCGACCGGCTCCACGCCGTCGCCCAACAGCACGACGCGGACATCTACGTCAACATCCAGGGCGACGAACCGTTGCTCCGTCCCGATCACATTGCTGCCCTGCTCCGTCCTTTCGCGCACATACACGTCTCCGTCACCACGTTGAAGGTTCGCTGCACTCCAGAGAACATCGACAACCCGAATGCGGTAAAGGTGGTCACTGCAGCTGACGGCCGCGCCTTATACTTCTCCCGCGCCACCATCCCGTACGATCGCGACGGCGCCAGCCCGACATATTGGAAGCACATCGGACTCTACGCGTATCGCAAAGCGGCGCTCAATCTCTTCCCTACCCTTCCCATCAGCACGTTGGAGCAAACCGAACGCCTGGAGCAGCTCCGCTTCCTCGAGAATGGCGTTGACCTATACGTCGAACCGACGATTATCGACACCATTGGTGTCGATACCGAGGCCGACCTCCGCCTGGTCGAGCAATTGCTTCTCGAACGGGTCCAGCAGGCACCTATCGCCTGACGCACCGTCCTGCGGTCGTGCGCCAGCCAGTCTTGCGGCTAAAATCGCTGCCGAGCCGGCCGGACGCAGCTGATCCCTCAAAAGTTGCAGACCGGAAAAAATATTTCATCGATTTGCACAACTAAGCATCCGGCGTTGGGTCTTTGCCAACGGACGCACTGGAGAAGCGATTCCCCAGCCGCCCGATCAAGCTATCTCCGGCGATGACTCCGCATACGGGCGCGCCCAGGAACAATTCCGTTGCGCTCCTGGGAGAGTGGCATGGTTGCCAACTCTGCACCCGTTCAAAATAAACTGCGGAGCACGCAGAAAGCGAAGTGCCCTATGTCCTCTTTGTCGTTCTCGAATTGGTCCAAATTCCATGGCAAACTTCCAATCGCACTGCTGTCCCTGGCAGCTGCCTCACTGCTGGCCGCGGGCTGCGGAGGCTCGGTCGAAAGCGCCAGCGCGGCGAACGGCAATGTAACTGGCTCGTCCTTCGTCATTGCGACGGATGCTCCCATGGCCGCTGTCACCTCGTTCTCCGTCCAGATCGAATCGATCGTGGCAACGGAATCCAACGGCAGCACGATCTCATTGATCAGCGGTACGCCCACAGTGGACTTCGCGCGCTTCAATGGTCTGCAGACGCTGATGGATATGAATGACGTTCCGGCAGGCAGCTATACCGGCGTGACGATCACGCTCGGTCCTGCGACGCTCAGTTATCTGAACACCTCCGGCTCCGTGCCCGCCATTACCACGGAGAATGCGACCCTGACCACCAGCACCCTGACTTACACGACTCCGACCCCCATCGTCGTCAACCAGAGCGGGCCAGCCGGCCTGCGCCTCGACTTCGACCTCGCCAAGTCAATCCAGCTCAACAGCAGCAACCAAATCACCGGCGTGGTCACTCCGACATTCAACGTCAGCGCAGTCGGTCCCAGCGACTCGGGCGCCTACATCGACGAATTCGACGCTGCTGTCGTCAGCGTCAATGTCGCCGGTCAGTCCTTCGTGGTCCAGGGCCCCCACGGTCGCCAGTTCACCATCAACGTAACCGGAAATACCGAGTGGGATAACAACGAAAGCATCAGCTCGCTGACCACCAGCAGCATCGTGTGCGTCTCCGGCGAACTCGACAAGGCCGACTCCACCATTGATGCGGACGAAGTTGCCGTCCTGTCCCAGAACGGCTTCTATGCCGATGGCCAGGTCACCTACGTCACCCAGGCCGCGGGCTCACCGGCGTCCAGTTTCGATCTCTACGTGCGCGGCCTGCTGCCAACGACCACGGGGCTGACGCTGGGTCAGATCGCCCAGGTTGATCTGTCCGGTTCGGAGAACTTCTTCATCTACCGGATGCACAACACGCTCACCCAGTTCCTCTTCAACTCCGACAACATGCTGGCCGGCCAGGCAGTCGCTATCGGCGGACCGGCAACCGGCGCGACCAACCCACAGGCTGTGAGCACCAAGCGAGTCGTCCTGCGGCACTGGGGATATAACGGAACCGTCGTGGCTGGCTCCATCAACTCGGCAGCGGGCACCTTCCAGATGCAGGTAACCGGCTTTGCCGGATTGCTGGTCCCGCAAACGGTAACGGTGTATGTCTCGAGCGTTACCAGCTACCGTGGCGGTCTCACCGCACTCAGCAGCGTCACCGCAAGCACCAACGTGCGTGTCGTCGGTCTGCTGGTCAAGGATCCAATATCGGGAAGCACAGTATTGCTGGCCCGCTATGTGGATTTACTCGACTAACAATCGCAGCACCAACCCAACTGCGGCACTTCGATTCGATTCGCCGGAGCCAGATCCGCTGGCTCCGGCGTTTTTCTGTTCTTTCGCCTTCCTCACTTCGCCGGGGAGAGGGAGATTTGGCGATTGGGTCTTCGCGCAGAATCAAGAACGATGCGAAGCACTCACGGAAGCTATCAAGCGCCGCTGGCCGATTGAACCGGAGTGAATCGCAGTTCTAAACCATCCTGCGTCGCTCCCACGTCAATTCCTTCCAGCGAGGGAACGATCCAGGTCGCAGCCCTCAGTTCGCGCACATCGTGCGTGCCCAGTATGCCGAGCACGCGGCAACCCGCGGCCACGCCCGCGCCAATGCCCGACGGAGAGTCTTCCACCACGATGCAATCGCCAGGCGCGAACCCCAGCAACTCCGCGCCGCGCCGGTAGGGCTCCGGGTCGGGTTTGCCCCGTTCCACCATGTCTCCCGCGATCAGGCGCTCCGGCACCGGTAAACCCGCCGCCGCCAGCCGTCCCAGCAGCAGGCGCCGCGTGGCCGACGTGACGATGGCCCACCGTTCGGGCGGCAGGCGTGCCAGCAGCGGCTGCGCTCCCGGCAGCACGGTGAGGTCGTCCGTATCGTCGATTTCCATGTCTTCGATCACACGCAGGCCCTCGGCCGCCTGGGCTTCATCGAATTCAGGCTTGAGCATGCGCATGACGTCCATGGCGCGCACGCCATGCGGTACCTGAAAGCTGTCAGCGCCCGGCACGCCATACCGTCTGCACCATTGCTTCCAGCAGCGCTCCACCGACCCGGTTGAACTGATCAGCACGCCGTCCATGTCGAACAGCAGCCCGTTGGTTGCTACGCGGACCAACTCTCCCTTCACTGCACCCCCACGTGGATGGTCACCTTGCCATCACTGCCATAGCAATCGAAGTCGGCCTGGTAACGCCGCTCGAGTGGCGTGTTCCATATCTCTGCCCACGTCTGGAAGACACTCGTGGGCAGCGGGCCCACGGCTTCAAAGACCGCGAACTTCCCCGAATCGATGGCTAGCTTCTTCATCTGGACGGGAATCACGGCATCTGCATCGACGGAACATCCCACCAACACCGTGAATGGGCCAGACAAATCTGTCTCATACTCGCAGTAGACGCAGTACACCGTATCGTCGTGCCGCGCGGCAATGGCGCTCGCGCCACCCATGGCCTGAAATCTGCGCCACAGATCGCCGATCTTCTCGGGGTTCTCGTTTCCGGCGCGGGCGTAGATTCCCAGGACGGTCAAGCCTTCCGCATCGCACACGCTGAAGCTCACGCCGTACCCCCCGCGAGCACAAAGGCCCGCGCCGCTTCCAGTACCGACGTCACCGATTCGGTCGAGCAACTCTCGCAGTAAACCCGCAACAAAGGTTCCGTGCCGGAAGCCCGCAGCAGGAGCCACGTCTCCGCGGCATTCTGTTTGGCGGCGCAGGCAGGGTTATCGAGGAAGAACTTGATTCCATCCATGGTTTCGACCCGCAGCACTTTCATCCCCGCCATGGTGTCGCCCTCGCGCATCGCACGCGCGCGCGCGATGGCTCCCTGCTTCAACTGCTCGTCAATGTGCATGTCGATGCGCCCGTACTGGTGCTCGCCGAACTCCGCCTGCAGCGCGGCTACCAGTTCGCCCAGCGTCTTTTTCTCGTCGGC
>Ga0181520_10008215_pt1 | contig 14934 bp, 13 predicted proteins | sample PEATcosm2014_Bin_29_FD_132451 | JGI IMG/M metagenome (GOLD analysis project Ga0181520, IMG submission 132451) | Peatland microbial communities from MTU Mesocosm Facility, Houghton, MI, USA - PEATcosm2014_Bin02_30_metaG | ecosystem: Environmental > Terrestrial > Soil > Wetlands > Peat | place...
CTACGACTGAAACGCATCATCTGATTGGCAGCCGCCAGCTTTTACTAATGCGACAGGGAGCGCTGCTCGTCAACGCCGCGCGCGGGCCGATCGTAGACACGGACGCTTTGGTCGCAGCGCTCAATGAAGGCCGCATTCGCGCTGCTCTCGATGTCACCGATCCCGAACCGCTCCCCGAAGGCCATCCATTGTGGAGTTGCCCCAATCTGCTGATTACACCTCACGTCGCCGGATCAAGCCCGCAGTTTGCGCCGCGCTCGCTCAAGATTGCAGCCGGCGAACTGCGCCGCTACATGAACGGCGAGCCGCTGCACAATGTGGTTCAAGCTGCGATTTGAGCTGCCTCCGCGCGCCGCCAATCGCGCAACCCCATCACAGCCAGTCCAACAAAAGCTGCATACAGCAAGGCTGTCAATTGCAATCCTTGATAGACAAACTCGCCAACATACACCACATCCACGATAATCCAAAGCCACCAGTTGGCAATATGCTTCCGCGCCTGCCACCATCCGCCCACAACGCTATAACTCGCAAGCATTGCATCGACATAAGGCAACGCCGCATCATAGTGCTTCATCCATGCGCCCAGCGCGAGGCCGCCCAACGCCCCCGCAACAATTCCCATAAGCAACTTTGGCATGGTCAGGCGAACCACGCGCACCCCGCCTTCATCGCGCACGCCCTGCTCCCAATACCACCATCCATAAATTGTCAACGGCAGGCCGCCAATCAGAAGCAGAGCAAAGGAAAACAGCCGTTCGTGATATGAGATTGCCAGATAGGCAAAGTCGGAGATTATCCCAATTGGCCAGCACGCCATCCTGCGCTTCGTAGTCAGCCAGATGCTCCAGATGGCCGTAAGCGCGCCAATGATTTCCAGCCAGTTCTTAATGATATAAGCATCTATTGCAGCCCAGATCATCGTCTTCCAACTCCCTGCCGCATCTCAGCCCAACACCGAATCGCATCCAGCAGTTTCATTCCGTTCGCCGAACGAAACCAGCGCGCATGGCCCACCAGATAATCCATCGCGCAAACGCGTGCGTTCTTCTCTGAATGCAGCACACCCAGAAAGTAATCTGCTTCAGTCAGTGCAAACTCCGCGTGGCAAAGCGCTGTCATCGGCGCCAGCGCCGCGGCCTCTTCCTCGGTGAGAGGTCGAAGGGATTCGTAGCCGTCAAGCAGCGCCAGCAGATGATCGAGATGCATCGGAATGTTTTCCGCGCAAGACACAGCGCTTTCTGATCCCTGATCCCTGTTCCCTGTTCCCTGCTTTAGTTCAAGCCACTCGACGATGTTGCGCTCGATCGTGTGCGCCAGATCGTGCACTGCGTTGGTGCGGTCGGCAAGGCCGAAGTCGATGATGGCGGCCGCGCGTGCATCGTCACTGGCATCGCTCCATAAAAGATTTGATGCGTGCAAATCGTTGTGCGTCCAGAGCGGTTTCAGTGCGGGCAGAAGCGGCTTCAGTTCGACATGAAAGGGTGCGAGCAGATCGAGCGCCTCAATGCTTGCTTCGCGCACGACGGCATTTCCCGCCAGTGCAGGTCGAGCCGCAAGATAACGATCCATCGCAGCATTCGGATTTTCTGCCGGGAAGATTGTGAAGCTGGCTACAAGTGGACGCGGCTTGCGGTGTGGCGCGTCGAAGTCTAAAGATGCAAGATGGAGCCGCGCCAGCGCCTCTCCCGCCGAGCGCGCGTGTGCAGCGGAATGAAACGGCGTCCACGAAAGCGCATCCTCATAAATGTCTACGCCGAGCGGGGCTTCATGCACTTCATATGTCCACTTGCCGAACTCAATCGCTGTTTCACCAGTTCTGTTCGCAAACACGAATGGAACCGGCACGCCGTTTTCCCGCAGGTGACGCATGAAGCGATGCTCTTCGAGCAGTCCCTCACGGTCGCGCACCGCTCGGTGATGACGCTTGACGAAGAATCGTCCACGATTAGTGCCGATCACGCTTGCGGCAGAAAACGGTCGTGGACTCACTGTTAGAATCTCCACTGGCTCAGGGTGCTCCGGAAACTCGGCGAACAGCCCGCGCACCTCGGCAAGCGTGAGCTGCGGCCAATCGGCTTCCACACGCGACTTATCCATTCCATGCGTCTTCGGTTTTCCGCTCATCGCGTGTATATCCTTCACTGCTGTGGACAAATACTAGAAAGTGTAGTGCGCCGAGAGCTTTACTGTCGTTGGCGCGCCCAGCCAGATGAATGTATCTCCATAACTCGCGCCGGTGTCGCTCCAGTAGCGCTTGTCGGTGATGTTATTGGTGTAGAGGTGAAAGGTTACGCGTCCCTGCTCGCCCCCCGGCGTGTAGCGTATGCCGAGGTTGAAGAGATTGTAGCCGGGCACAAAGACCGCATCGTCACGAGTGGCTTCCTTGATACCGGTGTAGCCCCAGCCAGGCAGTAAATGCAGTCCGTGTACGTGTGGCACGAGCACATCGGCAAAGAAAGCCGTGCGCAGATGCGGCACATTGATGATTTGTTTGTTGTTGTAACTCGGCGTGCTTGAGTCGCTTGAAATCGCCCGTATTCCCATCGCCGATGCCGTCAGCCGAAGCCAGTTCGTTGCTTTGCCCTCCGCATTCAACTCGATACCGTCGTGCGTCTCGCGGCCGTCGGATTCAAAATCAACATTGCCAATAGGATAGAAAAATGGCGCGCGCATATGAAAGAACGCAGTCGTAAGCAAGATGCGCTGGTTGGGTTCATACTTTGCACCGATTTCGGCTTGTCGAGTGAAAAATGGAGACAGAAAATACCCACCTGCCCAAAATGGTGCTTGCGGACCTAGAGAAAGCATCACGCCATAGTTACCATAAAGAGTAAGATCATTGGTTGGATTATAAGTGATAGCGTATTGCGGAAGCCATATAATCCTATCCGTTAAGTTCGGCTCTCCCGATTTTAGTGGAGCTGTATAATTGTGGTCGCGAGCAGAGTCTAACCGCCCACCCGCAAGAAGTTGAAAGTGGCCTGGCAAATGAATCCAATCCTGCATTACTGCCGATGATTGATGATTATCTTCTGCGAGTGAACGAGGTCCGGCGGTCTCGATCGGACTCTCAATTGGAACAAAAGTGAGTGGCTGATAGATATTCTCTGATCCCACATAGGCATATACCGCGCCGTTCTGCACTGTGGAAGGCGCATTCAACGGAGGCGCACCTGGCAGTTGCACGCTGCGCAGAAATAACTCGCCGCCTGCGGTCACGTCATGTGTAATAACTCCTGTCTTGATATGGCCGGTGAGCATCGCTTCTGCCTGCGCATCGATGCGCAGTTCGTTTGGATCGCGATAGTCATAGATTCCATAGTCGCCGCCGCTATAGTTGATGCTCGGAACAGCAGGGCAGAAGAAATATGCCGACGCGTCCGGCGCATAGGGGCAGTCGGGAATATCGTATAATCCATCGCTCGAATCGTAGGACATCGACGTGCCGTACGCATAAATCACGTTGTCCTGTATCAGAGAATGGCTATAACTCGCTGCGGCGAAAACCTTCCAGTCTTTTGGCAGTGTGTAATCGAAGCGAGCACCGCTATTGCTGGTGTCATAGGTGTCGGGAGGTCCCCAGGGCTGGTCGCCCAGCATCGTCGATCGAAAAATGTCGTTGATGTTCGGCACCGTTATTCCGCCCAGCAACTGGTATCCGCTGCCATCGCGCTCCACCTTGTGCTGGTACTCGAAGTCTCCCTTCAAAATCGCCTTCGAACTGATCCTCCAATCCGCTGCGCCCGCGCCCATCGCCCGCCAGCCATTGGTGTCTTGCATATAACTCATGATTCTTTCGCCGGCCAGATTCACACGCGCGCCTACCTGCTTGCTGCCGCCGAAGAGATGCCCAAGATCGACCGCTCCATAACTCGTCCCGCGATGATCGGTGGCCAGATCGACGGCCTTCACAGTTGCCGGACGCTTGGTCACATAGTCGATCAGCCCGCCCGCCGAGGTCACGCCGCTCTCCACTCCGGCGATGCCTTTGAGAAACTCCACACTCTGCTTGTTTTCCAGCGGCACATCCTGCTCGCCGGCGATGGTCATGCCGTTGATCTCCAGGCCGGTGGCCAGGTCGACGGTGAAGCCGCGAATCTCGTAGTCGCCGTAGTAGCCTACCGGCACGTAATCGTCGCCGACCGATGCGTCATTCTTCACCACATCGGAAAGCAGGCGCGCGCCCTGATCGCTGAGCAGATCGCGCGTGACCACCGTGGCCGAAAGCGGCACTTCTTCCAGTGGCAAGCCGTCCAGATTGCCCACCGTAACCGCATCGGGAAGATACTCGCTGGGGGCCTGGTCGTGAACCACGACCGTAGTGGTCACACGCGGCAGCTTCTGCGCGGCAGCGGCAGGTTGAGAAACTTCGGGAGACGTGGCTGAGCTGCCTGCCGCGGGCGCTGGGCTTTGCGCGATCGCGCTTGCAGCCACGGCCATGCAGCAAATCAGCACTCCTGCAGCTCCGTCCATATGGCGTGAGCGCGATGCGGATTGAATGTGGTTTGGAACAACAGCGGACAAATTGAACATGAACTTCCCTTGTTTCTGAATTTCATGAAACAAGAGGACTCATGCTCTGTTTAGAGGAAGAAGGCTACCTGACTTCGAAAGCTTCCCACGCCGGTATTATCCGGATCGGGTTCGAGGGTATCTCTCAGCCCCACATCGTGGAGCACCCCTGTTTCAATAAGATGATTGAAACACTTTCGATCCGGATTTGCAAGCCTGCCCGCGACGAACTCAACTCACCTTGAAGGCGCCCACCAAGCCGGTTAGTTCGTTGGCCAAGGAGGCCAGTTGCTGACAAGCTTCAACCGATTGCTGTGAACTTGCTGCCGTCCGCTCGATAATCGCGGCAATCTCATTCACATTGGCACTCACCGATTGCGTTGAATACGATTGTTCCGTTGCCGCAGCAGCAATCTGCGTCACCATCCTCTGCATCGACTCGGAGCCGTGGATGATGCTGTTCAAGACCTCGCCTGCCGAACGCGCCGAATCCACGCCGCTCTGCACATGGCTCATGCTGGAACGCATGGCTTCGACGGCTTCTCCAGTGCCCTGCTGGATCGCCCGCACAGTCTGGTCGATCTCCTTGGTGGCCTCGCTGGTGCGCTCGGCCAGCCGCCGCACCTCGCCTGCAACCACAGCAAAGCCCCGTCCATGTTCGCCGGCTCGTGCGGCTTCAATGGAGGCATTCAAGGCAAGCAGATTCGTCTGGCCCGCAATCTCGTCGATCACGCTGATGATTTTGCCAATGGCATCCGAAGAGCGGCCCAGCTCCTCGATGCGCGACGATGTTTCCTGGTTGGATTTGAGCAGGTCGCCGATCGTTTGCACCGTGGTCTGAACCGTTTGACCGCCCGTATGCGCGCTCTCCTCGGCCTTGCGTGCATCCACCGCAGCTCCCTGCGTGGTCTTGCTGATCTCTTGAACCGAGGTAGAGATCTCGTTCATGGTTGCGCTGATGCGGGCCGCCTGTTCCTGCTGCTGCGCCGCCTGATCCGCTGTCTCGCGCGCAGTGGCGGCAAGCTCCGTGGCCGCCTGGCCCAGTGTAGCCGCGTGCTCTGCTACACGCCGCACAATCTCCTGTACCCGTCCGATAAATACGTTGAACCAGATGCCGACTTCGTCGATCTCATTCTGACCTTCGACTTCGACTCGGCGCGTCAGATCGCCTTCTCCCTCGGCGATGTCTTGAAGACGCAGCGACAGCATCCGGAGCGGCAAGACCACCTTGAATTGCACCACCCACCACGCCGTCAGGCAGCTGAGCACGGCAAAAACCAGCATCATCAATCCAACCGCGCGGCTGCGCACACTCCATGCATCCACTGAATCCAAACGCGTTTGGAAGTTGGCAGAGATGGACTTGTCGAAACTCCCCATTGCATCCGTCAAAGTCTTATTGTCTTTACCCAGTGCGCCCACCTGCGCCATCAGATCGTCGCTGGGGCCAGCAGTGGCCGCCAGAATCGCTGTATAGGTATCGTGGTCCCGCGTGCGGATGGACGCAAATTGCGCGATCAGACCATCTGCCTGCTTGCTCAACTCCGGCGAAGCTGCCAGCGCCGTCTTCACTTCGCCCAGCGCCTCGTCCACCGCCTCGGCATCCTTCGCACCGCCATCCAACGATTTGGCGTCCTGCAGCACCACCGCATCGCCGTAGTGCTTCTTCATCCGTTCAAAGGCCGCCTCAGCCTCCTGCATCTTCAACGCAGCGGGAAAAAGCGAGGATGAAATCTCCGACATCCGGTTATGCGTGGCTGTAGCTGTATACTGCACCATTGCAACCTGGAGCAGGTAGCCCCCGCCCAGTATGGCCAGAATGCCGAGAATTCGCGTCTTGATCTTCATCTGTCCAAACATTTGAATCACCCTTCAATCCGTTCACTGGCGGGTTCGCGCCGGATTGCTATTCAGCCGGACCCTGCTCGCTGGCTTCCCGATTCTCCTTGTTGAAACCCGGAAAGCCAATGACCGTTACTTCACCGTTAGTACCTTGACGCCCTCGTGCGCGGAGGCTTTGTTGATGTAGCCAATAGCGCCGGCGTTGTGGGCAACGAACTCCACAATGGCGGCGTCCGTATCCAGGCTCTTGGGCATCGTCGCCTGCCCGGAAAAGACCAGGCTGCGCCAGCCTGCGCGGTACGCTGTGTCGTTCTTGCCGATGTAGACCTGCAAGAACTCCTCATGCACCGTGCCGGCCTTCAGCAGGATGGGCACCACGCGGCTGCCGTCCTTCAGTTCCGTTGCCGCGCCCGTAAAGACATCGCGTAAATCGCTCTTGGAAACTTCGGTCGCCTTCACACTGTTGTTGGCGATCACAATGACCTGGGCTTGTGCGTGGACTGTGAGAATCGACGCGGCGCCCAGGAGCAGGAAAATTGAGAGTAGCTTTTTCATCTGAGTGTTCTCCTTTCGTCCGCGTTAGAAGCTGAATCCCGCCCGGACTACAAATGCGTTGGTGTTGTCCTGAATCGTAGGATTGACTGCCGGGTAGAAGCCGTCGGGATAGGTGGCCTGTCCATTGCCGTCCATGAAATGTCCCTCGACCTTCACTGTGAAGTACTGATTGATCGTGAACTTCCCGGTAATCACCTTGTCGTAGTCGTGTTTCTCTGCTTCGGTCAGGCTTGGGTAGGCTAGGTGGGGTCCATTGGGAACCAGATCCGCGCCGCCAAAGAAGGCCCGGTAATGCGAGTAGTAGGATCCAACCTCCAGCCATTTGTTGGCCGTGTAGGCGCCGCTGGCGTACCAGCCGCGCGTGTCGACGTCAAACCAGGCCTCTTCACCGAAGATGTCCTTGGCCTGGTAGTAGCGCTTGTACTCGGAGGCGAAATGCCACTTGTTCTTGTCGAACTTGCCGTAGAACCAGTTGGTCCAATCCGCAAAGGAATGCTCGCTGTAGGGGGCACCCGCTATATGCGCGGCAGGAACCGACAAGGTTCCCGATCCGGAGATTCTTTCATTCTGGCGCGATGCGCCGATCACCAGCCCCTTCAGCGGTGTATTCCAGCGCAGATCGCCGCCCCAGACCGGACCGCCGTAGCTTCCGCCCAGGTAGATATGAACGCCGGGAGCGACATTTTCCAGAAGATAGGGATAGCCGCTGTATTTGCTGTCCTTGCGCCGGCCGCCATAGGCGGTATAGGCGAGGGAGCCATATTTGTTCGGCAGCTTCGCCTTGCCGTAGATGTCGCCACCCAAATGAGCGATGGAGGTGTCGCGCAGATCGATGGGATACATACTCTGCGGCAGCAGCGCGAAGGTGTGGTCGAAGTCCATGTCCTGGGTATCGGTGTAGAGGCCCAGCACCGTCTTCACCTTGCCGCCGCGGAAGCCCAGCCAGGGCTTGGCGCGATAGTCGCCCATAAAGAAGTCGAACTGCGGGTGCCACCTGCCCAGTTGTCCCAGCTCGCGGTCGTAGCCCTGCACGGCCCAGCGGAACTTCGATGTGGTCTGTGAGCCGAGGTTCAATCCGATGTCGCTGAATTCTCCGCTGCCGACGTTGCTGGTATTCATGGTCAGCCAGTTGTTGTCGTCGGTGTGAATGAAACCCTGGGTGCCAAAGCCGTGGATTTGTACGGTCTGCTCCACGCCTTTCACGGTTCCCAGCTTGAATTCCTGACCATACAGGGCCGTCGCGGCAGTAAAAACCGCGAGCATCCCTGTGGCGAGGCCTCTGTTGAACAAGCTCTTCATTGATTGTCTCCTCCATCTTGATTGCCGATGACGATTGCCTGAGCGCATCCTCCGGCCTGCCCATCGGCACATGACCAGTTCCTTCAAAAGCTCCCTGCGAGCTGCACAAACATTCGAAAAAGGAAGGCTTTAATCTCGGCTTCCAAGTACGCTATCGGCAGCGTCTACTGCGACTTTAGGCTTACAGGCACGCGCGAATGCAAGAGACTGATAGCAAATGAGCGCGTATCCATTGGGTTTTTCCGATTGAGGAAATCGTTCAATTACGGGAAGCAGATCGGCTGCCTTCAAGAATCGCGCACCCTCGCGCTGCATAAGCGAGCAGCGTCTCCGCACCGGCCATGCGAGAAGTCGCTCCATCCTCTTCGACCTTCGCTACCGGAATTATTTCCTTGCGGGAGCCGGAATCGGTGAAGGCAAAGGTTTAGGATCGTTGTGTGCCATCCGGCGTGCGCGGCTCTCTGCCTATCCTGGCACTGTGACTGCCGTCACATACTGAATTGTGGACAATGCTAGTCTAAAAGCGAACTTCGGGGGTCTCAAGGGGCACTATGCAATCATTTCCCGCAGTAGATCCAATTCCTCTGCCGGCGCCGGTATGGCTCTTGAAACTGCTGCATATCGTCACGCTGTCACTGCACTTTGTTGCCGTCGAAATGCTCTTGGGCGGACTGCTGCTGGCGATTCTTCTCAGCCTCTTCCGCTCCTCGGCAAACTCGCAGGTCACCGCGCGGGCGATCGCGCGCAGGCTCACCGTCGTGATGACCTTCGTCATCAATCTGGGCGTGCCGCCCCTCTTGTTTTCTCAGGTGCTCTATGGACGCGCGCTCTACACCAGCAGCGTGCTGATCGGCATCTACTGGATCTCGGTCATCGTTCTATTGATGATCGCCTACTGGCTGCTCTACCAGTTCAAGGACCGGCTTGAGACGGGCAAGACAGCATGGCCCGCGGGCCTGGGCGCATGGCTTCTGGCCGGCTGCATCGCGCGCATTCTCTCCTCCAACATGACGCTGATGCTCAGGCCCAAGGTCTGGCGTGAGATGTACTCCGCTTCGGCGATGGGCGCGTATCTGCCCACGGGCGATCCAACGCTCGAACCGCGCTGGCTGATGATGATGGCCGGCGGACTCTTTATCGGCGGATTGTGGCTGATCTATCTGGCTGGGCGTTCGACCTTTACCGCTGGAGAGAAGCGCTTCCTGGCCGGTCTGGGCGGCAAGGTCGCTGTGGGCTTCGGCATTCTTTATCTGGCGGCCGGCCTCTGGGCAGCCAATGTGCAGCCGGAGATCGTCCAGGCAGGACTGCACACTGATAGGCTTTACAAGTTCGCCGGCTTTGCCGGGTATGGTTGGCTGGCTCTGGTGGCTGTCGCCATCCTGCTTGCGGCGGTCTCTGGCTTCGGCAAACTCTTTTCCGGCATCTTGAGCTGGGCTGCCGTGCTGCTCGCGGTGCTCATCGAGATCACTCTGGTCGTCTACCGCGATGGCGTACGCGACCTGACGCTGCTCAGCAACGGCTACAATGTCTGGGATCGCGCCGTGGTGACCAACTGGGGTGTCGTCAGCCTCTTTCTGGTTCTGTTTGTTGGCGGATTGGCTGTCGTTGCATGGCTTGTGTCCGTAATGGCGGGCGCAAGAAAAGAGATGGAGGGTGCGGCGTAATCATGAATGAACCGATCGATCTTCCCGCCCATATCGTCAAGGAACCCGACGATAAGAATACCCGCCGCGCCTTTCTGGTTGCCGCCGGCGCCGCCGGCCTGGCCTACACCGCACTTATGGCCTATCCTGTCTACCGCTATCTGGCCTCGCCCGCGGAGATGGAGATGGAGGCCACGGCGGTCACGGAAGTGACGCTCAAGGACGCGCAAAAGCTGGCTCCCGGCACGAAGCTGTTATTCAAGTTCGGCTCCGCGCCGGGGCTGCTGATCCATCACGAAAAAGGGGAGTGGATCGCGATGAGCGCGGTCTGCACCCATCTGGGCTGCACGGTGGATTATGAGCCGCAGCTCGATCGCATTCACTGCGCCTGTCACGGCGGTGTCTACAACGCCTATACCGGCGCCAACGTCAGCGGCCCGCCGCCTCATCCCCTCAAGCTCTTCAAAGTTACTGTCAACGACACGGCTGTCGTCGTTTCGCGCGCTTAGGCTTTCAACCCACAGAACGAATTGATTCGATCACAATAAGGAGCAGTTTCATGGCAATTCTTGATCTCTTTAGTCTCAAAGGCAAAAACGCGTTGGTTACCGGATCGGCGCAGGGTCTCGGCTCCGGCATCGCCATCGCATTTGCACAGGCAGGCGCGAATGTAACCCTGCATGGCTACGATAATGTACTGGAATCGACTGTCGAGGAGGTCAAGAAGGCCGGCGTCAAGTACATCTCGCGCACCGGCGATGTCTGCGACAAGGCCATCGGCCAGAAGCTGGTGGACGACACCATCGAGGCCTTCGGAAGCATTGATATTTTGGTCAACAACGCGGGCACCATCCGCCGCGCTCCCGCCGCCGAGCACTCGGAAGAGTTCTGGAAGACCGTCATCGACACCAATCTGAACAGCGTTTTTTTCATCAGCCAATACGCGGGCCGCAAGATGCTCGCACAAGGCAGCGGCAAGATCATCAACATCGCATCTCTGCTGTCCTTCCAGGGCGGCATTCTGGTTCCAGGCTATGCCGCAGCCAAGGGCGCTGTGGCGCAACTGACCAAGGCGCTTGCCAACGAATGGGCTGAGAAGGGACTCAATGTGAACGCCATCGCTCCCGGCTACATGGCGACCGACAACACCGCGCCCTTGCGCGCCGATGCCGTGCGCTCCGCCGCCATTCTCAATCGGATTCCCGCTGGACGCTGGGGGCTGCCGTCGGATTTGGCTGGTGCTGCTGTCTTCCTGGCCTCCGAGGCAAGCAGTTACGTGAACGGACACATTCTGGTTGTCGATGGCGGTTGGCTCTGCCGCTAGAGTTGGTCAGCGCAAATGCATGGGTACCCCCGGTCTCGACTTTGAGGCCGGGGAAACTCGCAAAACAGGAAGTGAAGAACCATGACTGCAAAGACGATTTACGATTGGGCCGATGAGCGCCTCGGCCTCTCCGAACTGGCCGCCTTTGCGCGCCACAAGACCGTTCCTGTCCACTCCCAGTCTTTCTGGTACTACTGGGGAGGCATCTCGCTCTTTCTCTTCCTGGTCCAGTGCTTCACTGGCGTTTTGCTCCTGGTCTACTTCCGCCCCGGCGCGGAAGCCTACGAATCGGTCCGCCAGATCACCTTCGTGATGCACTTCGGCTGGCTGATCCGCTCCGCGCACGCCTGGAGCGCCAGCCTGATGATCTTCTCCATCCTAGTGCATATGTTCTCGGTCTACTTCATGAAGGCCTACCGCAAGCCCCGCGAACTCGGCTGGCTCAGCGGCATGGCGCTTCTGGGTCTGGCCTCGGTCTTTGGCTTTTCTGGCTATTTGTTGCCAATGGATGAGCTGAGTTACTTCGCCACCAAAGTCGGCCTGCAGATTCCCTCGGCGATTCCCGGCATCGGGCCGCTCGTCGCCAATATGCTGCGCGGCGGCCTGGATGTGAGCGAATTCACGGTGCAGCGCTTCTTTGCCCTGCATGTGGTCGTGCTGCCGGCGCTCTTTCTTCCGCTGCTGGCTTTTCATCTCTGGCTGGTTCAGCGCCACGGCAACGCCGCTCCGCCCAGCATTGAGGCCCTGCCGCCAGAGCAGCGCAAGTCCATGCCCTTCATGCCCAACTTCCTGCGCAAGGATTTGGCCATGTGGCTTATCTCGCTCAATATTCTTGCCCTCCTGGCCTCGGTCTTTCCCTGGTCGCTGGGAAAGCCTTATGATCCGCTTGCGCCCGCGCCGGTCGGCATTCATCCTGAGTGGTACTTCATGAGTCCCTTCGAGATGCTCAAGCTGCTAGGCATGGTCAAGTGGCTGCAAGGCGAGCCGGGAGAGATCGCGGGCATTCTCATCTTCACCTTCGGCATCGTGCTGTGGATTCTGATTCCCTTCTACGACACCAAGAAGGAATCCGGACAGCGCGCTCGCGCCGCGCATTACTTCGGCCTGATTGCAGTCTTCGCGCTGCTGACCACCACCATCATCGGTTACTGGACGATTCGATGAAGAAGTGAATGAGTGAAGAAGTGAATGAGTGAAGCGGCGAAGAAATTGGAGCGAGAAGTGATTGTCGATAAGCCCAGGACGAGAGCGACCATGCAGTCATTCCGGGATCTTCAGGTTTGGCAGAGGTCGATGGAGTTGACTGTCGCTGTCTATCGGCTAACGCAGCGCTTTCCGCGCGAAGAGGCTTTCGGGCTTACGTCTCAGATGAGACGTTCTGCGATCTCGGTTCCAAGCAACATTGCGGAGGGCCACGGGCGTATGAACCCACGCGAGTTCAAGCACTTCCTCCTGATCCCATGCGCCTCGAATTGCGAACTGCAAACACAGTTGGAACTCTCCGGTGTGTTGGGCTTCGCAGGTACCCAACTGCTCAACACAGCCCAAGTAATTTCAGATGAAGTTGGTAAGATGCTCTTTGCGCTTTTAGGCAAGCTGAAGAACAACAGCGGTTGAGTAGAGACCAATGAAGAAATGAGAAAGATAGTGAAGATGTGAATGAGTGAAAAAGTGAAATTAGCCTCACGCGTCAAATGAGCCCATTTTCACTCGTTCACTTTTCACTGCTTTATTCACTCGCTTCACTACTTCACTACTTCACTCATTCACTCATTCACTGATTCACTGATTCACTTATTCACTTATTCACTGGTTCACTCATTCACTCGTTCACTGGAGTCTCACAATGAACTATCCATTCTGGCACATTCCGCATCTCGGCTCCGGCTGGGTGATCGGCATCATCGCCATCTTCCACGTCATGATCTCGCAATTCGCCGTGGGCGGCGGACTCTATCTGCCTCTGGCCGAGCGCAAGGCCATGCGGATGCCGGAGGGCCAACTGCGCACCGACTGGCTGAATCAACTCGCCAGCCATTCCAAATTCTTTTTGATCCTCACCGCCGTCTTCGGCACCGTCAGCGGCGTCGGCATCTGGTTTGCCATCGGTCTTGCCAATCCCGAAGCCACCAGCGCGCTGATCCATAACTTCGTCTTTGGTTGGGCGATCGAGTGGGTCTTCTTCATGGTCGAGCTGACCACCATCGCGGTCTACTACTCCACCTGGGGGCGCATCGATCCCAAGTTGCATCTCAAAGTCGGTTGGGTTTATGCCGTGGCTTCGGTCTGCACTCTCATCATCATCAACGGCATCCTCACCTTCATGCTCACGCCAGGCGACACCTGGCTGGCCGTCGCCGGAACCGGCCATGAGGCCAGCAAATTCTGGAATGCCTTCTTCAATCCCACTTACTGGCCCAGCCTCTGTCTGCGCTCCTGCGTCTGCTGCTCGCTGGCCGGCATCTGGGCGCTCATCACCGCCAGCCGCATCGACGGCGACAAGCAGCCCGAACTTAAATCCACCATGGTCAAGTGGAGCGTCAAGTGGCTCGTGCCCTCCTTTGTCGCTACACCGTTCATCCTCATCTGGTATCTCTGGATGGTTCCTGAATCGCAGCGCGCTCTCCTCCGCCTGGGCATGGACACCATCGGCTCCGGAACCTTCTCCATCATCACCCGCATCGCGCTGCTCATCATCATCACTTCAGCCACCATTGTCGGCGTCGCCTACTTCCTGGCCTATCGCAACTCGCGGGATTTCAATCTCTCTCACGCGATTGCCATCCTGCTCCTGGCGCTCGTCGCCACCGGCGCTGGAGAATACTCCCGCGAGATGCTGCGCAAGCCCTTCGTCATCGGCCGCTATATGTACTCCAATGGTGTCCGCGTCAACGATGCCAACCGCATCGACCAGGATGGCTATCTGACCCATACGAATTGGGTCTGGAATGGCTCGGATTCCAGCTACTCCCGCGGCGAAGCCATCTTTCGCGGCGAGTGCGGCTCCTGCCACACGTTAGACGGCTATCGCCCGATGAAGAGCCTGCTCGCTGGCCGCGACCGCGCCAACATCGAGAGCTTCATCACCATGTTGCACGAGTACAAATCCGATTCGCCCTATCACCACTTCATGCCGCCAATGGTCGGCAATAGGCAGGACATCGACGATCTGGCCAACTACCTCAACACCCAGGCCAACCCGCCACAAAAATAGCCAGAGCGCCAAATTCCAGTCATGGAGGCTGGCGCTCCGGCTGAGAGCAGGCTATCAATTCAAGCTCGTTGCAGTAAAAAAGGCCGATGCCGCTACGCTTCTCAGCGGCCTCCGACCGTCATCCGGTCCAGTTTGATCGTCGGCATACCCACGCCAACCGGAACGCTCTGGCCGTCCTTGCCGCAGGTCCCAATGCCTTCGTCGAGCTTCAGATCGTGGCCGACCATCGAGACGTGCTTCAGCGCTTCGGGACCGTTGCCGATCAGTGTCGCATCGCGGACCGGGGCGGTTATCTTGCCGTCTTCGATCAGATAGGCCTCTGAGGCCGAAAACACAAACTTGCCATTGGTGATGTCTACCTGGCCGCCGCCGAAGTTGACGGCATAAAGGCCGCGCTTGACGCTGCGCAGGATGTCGGCTGGGTCGTCGTCGCCGGCCAGCATATAGGTGTTGGTCATGCGCGGCATGGGGATGGATTGATAATTCTCGCGGCGGCCGGAACCGGTGTTGACGGAGTTCATCAATCGCGCCGAGAGCTTGTC
>Ga0181520_10008216_pt1 | contig 14932 bp, 9 predicted proteins | sample PEATcosm2014_Bin_29_FD_132451 | JGI IMG/M metagenome (GOLD analysis project Ga0181520, IMG submission 132451) | Peatland microbial communities from MTU Mesocosm Facility, Houghton, MI, USA - PEATcosm2014_Bin02_30_metaG | ecosystem: Environmental > Terrestrial > Soil > Wetlands > Peat | place...
ATAGCACGGCCGCTCCCAGCGCCATCATGGCGCTAAGGCCCGATTTCACCACCGGGGCGACCGAGAGGGCATCGTTGAGGTTCACTTTTCCGGCCAGCGCGGTCGCCTGCGCGATCACCTGTCGCTTCATCCCGTCCGAGCCATCCACCCGCGGCGACTGCACGAAGCTCACCGTGCTCGAAAGGCGATCTTCAAATTGCGGGAATGTCGACTCCAGCCGACCGGCGATATCGCGGAGACTGAGTCTCGCGATCAGCGGCCAAATCACCTGGCGCACCGCCACCGCACCCAACCCTGCCAAAGCCAGCAGCATCAGGAACACACGCGCCGCCGGAGACAGGTCCAGGAGGTAATCCGCCGCCACCGTCACCACCAGCAGCCCGACGGCCGCCGACACCGCCAGCGCCGCCCCGAACGTCACGGCCAGAACGCGGGTTCGACGCCGAACCGCTTCCAGCGAACGCATCAGTGGTCCTGCCATAAAGACCTCCCAAGAAAGCCGGCTGCCCAGATCATCGGCACCCCGATCACGCTTCCCATTATTCCTTGTCCATTATCAATTATCCATTGGAAATCACACCATCCCGTACGCTTTCCTCAAGATCCACTCGACCGTAATCAGAAGCACAAACAGCGCCATGGCCAGCGGCGCGCTCCAGATGGGCACACTGGTGTCCACCGGAATGACCCGCGCAGCGCTGGGAATAAGCGGCAACTGCGTGGCGGCATCGGCCGGTTCCACAATTTTTCCCAGGCCCGACAAACCCGACAAATTGGCCAGCAGCCGCCGATCCACCGTCGGATCAGACAGTTCAAGCCTCGGCACGATGACTTCCAGCGGCACCTGCATCGAATCCACATCGGCCGCCGCCGCGGGCAACTGGGCCGTCAGGTGGCCGACGCGGTCGGCCGTAAACGCCCCGACGAACAAATCGCCCTGGCCCGGCTGGCGGGTCATCATCTGCCGACGGACTACCTGGCCCTTCTCATCGAGTATTTGGACGGCGATCTGGTCCGGAAGTTCCAATTGAACCGCCGGAGACAGCGCCCGCGCCCGCAGAGTCACGGTCTGGCCCAGTTCGTACGCGGGCTGGTCGGCGGCGAAAGTCAGCTTGCGCTGACCGAGCTTCCGCCCGCGGGCCAGGTATCGAAGCTGCTGCACCCAATAGGCGTCGAAGATGGACTCGCCGGTATAGAAGCGCCAGCGCCAGCTATCGTCGATGGCCGAAAACAATGTTCTTCCTTCCATGTATCGACCCACAACCAGGATTGGCGCCTTGCGCCCATCGGGGCCGAGGTCGCTGGGGTGTTCCGCGTACACCTCGCCCACGCCCGGTTTCACAGCTATCCCCCGGCAATACCAGAACAATGCGGGCAGATCGTTGCGGACAAATTGCTCGTTTTTGGTTCGATCGGCAAAAAAGCGATAGATGGACGACTCTTCCCCCGCCGGCGTCAGCACCGGCCGGAAACCGGCCGTGATCGCCGTCGAATCGTCGTCCTCGGCCTGCGTTCCGGCGATGGTGACGGGCAGCAGTGCCTCCAACGGCGTATTTCGATAGCTCGACGGCGACCATTTGGGCCCGGCCACCATGCCGAAGCCGGCGCCCTTCTGAGCCACGAAATCGCTCACAAGCTGAAGCTGGGCGTCGGTAAACTGCCGGGGATCGACATCGCCGAACAGCACCACGTCGTAATTCATCAGCTCGTCCATCGTTTCGGGGAATCGCGTGATGGGGCGAGTCCCCTCCTGTATGAACGATGTGTCGGCGCTGGTCAACAGGCAACTGACCGTCACGGTCTTGTCGCGCACAAGGGCGTTCTTCAGGTAGCGGTAATCCCATCGCGGATATCCGTCGACGTACAGCACCGCGATCTTCGTGTCCAACACCTCCACCTGCGCGTAGCGGACGTTGTCCTCTTCGTTGGTCTCGCCCGGCTGCGGAACCGCCTCGACGATCAAATCGAGCGTGCCGACCGCTCGAGGCTTGAATTGAATCTCCGTGGTAAACGGCTGATCATCCGGAACAATCACCTGTTTGACGATCGGCTTGCCGATGTCGTCCACCAGCGGCTTGCCGGTCTTCTTGTCCTTCAGATCGAGCGTCACCGAATGGTTCGGCTCATACCCGGTGGCACGCAGCGTCACCTTCACGTCGGTCAGATCGTTCATGAAAGCGCTGGACTCCAGATCAACGGCCGTGACCGCGATATTCCTCGCCGGCTGGTTTGATCCCAGCGGCACGGTCCAGACGCCAACGCCGAAATCCTTCAGTGCGTTAAGTGCCGGAGCGTTGGCTTCCGGCGGCGAATCGCGGCCGTCGGTCAGCACCACCACGCCCGCCACGTGCTGCGACTGCAAATCGTCCATCACCGTCTTGACGCTGGCCAAGACCTGCGTCGATTGACCCAGCACCTGCACCTTCGCCAGAGCTTCCGTCGCGGCCTGCACCGACGGATTGGGGGCCGTCGGATTGTCCGGATCGGCGCCGCTGACGGTGTAGACGGCCTGTGCGTCGCGATCGAAGCGATAGATATGAATCGTGTGCCTGGCCGCCAGGTCGCGAAGGAGCTTGGCGTCGTTGTCGCTCAGAAGATGCAACGCCTGGTCGAACCGCGATTCGTTCCCGCCTGTTCCCGCGGCGCTGCCCACCGCCGCCGTCGTCGGCCTGGTCGTCCGCGTGGCCGGGCCCGAATTGCCGACGGCCACGGCGTCCTTCACCGTCATGCTCATGCTGTCATCCACCATGATCGCCAGTTCCGACGGCTCGCGATGCACCTGTTCCAATGTCAGCGCCGGACGGTTCAACAGCACGATCAAAAGGGCAAGCAGTGTGGCGCGCACGATACCCAGTGCGACGCGAATCGGCCGGCCGCCACCTTCGCGGCGGTAGACGTAGATCACCACGAACAACGCCGCCAGTGAAACCGCGACGTTCCAGAACGTCGCGCCGATATGGTCCTGCCACGGCCAGGCCGGGTTAAACGTGGTCGAATAATCCCCGTTGCGGCCGAGAAAGCCCTTGTGAAGACCGAGCAGGATTTCCATCAACCGTTGCATCGTTACTCTCACGCGCCTTCGACCGCGACGCCGCGGCGGTAATGGCCAAACCGCATCGCCAGGAAGCATTCCAGGGCGACAACCACCAGCAGCGCCGCCATCAGACCCCATTCCATATCCCGGCCCAGAGCGTCCTGTTCCGTTTCATCACGTGGCGGCAATTGATCGCCGACCAGACGAACACCGACGCCTCCCATCGAGGACAAAAGCTGCGAATCGTCGAGCGGCCGCAGATCGGCCACCGCCGGCGCGTCCACGTTCACTGCAATCGGCACCGAGCGATCTCCCATCTTGAGCGTATACAAGCCCGGCTTTTGCAGCGGAGGGCTGGCATAGGTTCCGTTGGCCGATTCCATCACCACATCGCGACCGTCGGCATCGGTCATCGTCGGCGCGACCGAGAGTCCCATGTTCGCCGGCACGGTCAGGCGATCGCCCACCGTCCGGTTCATCCAGGCGTCGTCGCCGCTGATCGTCCCGAGCAACAGGTCGTGCATGAGCGTCACGTACGCCGGTTTTGCCGGCAGATTCGTCCACGTCGGATCGGCACTGGTCGCGAAGAACATCACCTGCCCGGCCCCGACCGAATGCAGCGTGATCGCCGGATCGAGCGCTGTTGCCGCGCCGGACGCCACGGCCTCGCCGGCCGGCTGGCTTGTCGCCGGCGACGCAAAATCGAGCACCCGCTGCGCCTTTGAATCCGCCGGCAGAACGAGCTGCCAGTATGTATACACCTGTGCGGTGTCCAGGCCGGAATTGGCCACGTGGGCAAAGTCGCCCAGGATCGGATTGACGACGCCTTCGGGCTGGAAATTCAGGCGATACCCTCGTTGCTCCGAGCCGACGCTCACGCGCCGGGTCAGCGGCCCGGGAATCAGGTGTCGCGGGTAGAGGACGGAATTGTATCGCTCGGCCGACACGGAATCGCCCATGAAAACCAGCAGCGCCCCGCCGGATTCGACGTAATGTTGAAGCTGATCGGCCTCGGACTCGCTGACCTGCCCGACATCGCACAGGGCGACGGCGCGATAATCTCCGAGCACCTTGCCGGGCAATTCCAGGTCGCTGATTTCGTCCGGCGCGACATAGCTGGCCGCCGCCGCGGCTTCGCCGCCCGGCGACGCCGCGCTCTTGGGCGCCAGCGCCGTGCGCAGAAACGCTCCCGACCCGCCCAGCGCCGCCAGTTGATGTTCGCCTTCGACTATCAGCGTTTTCACGCTTGGCTCGGCGTTAATAACCAGGTAGCGCGTGTCGTCGGTCTTCATCCGATCGTGCGGAAGCACCGTCAAGCTCAGCACGTGCGGCCCGCCCTGCTTGATATCGACGTGCGCCTGCCGCAATTGCGGCCTGGCCAGGTCCAGATGCATCGAACCCGACCCCGCCAGCGTCTGGTTGTCCAACTGCCACTGAAGTTGCACATCCTCCGGCGGCCCGAAGCTCCGCGCATCGGCATCCAGAGCCGTGCCGAAAAACGTCGTGACCAGTTTCCCCTCGTGCGTCAGTTCCAGGACCGACAGATTCGACTGCGTCGGCTTGGCCAGATTGAAATGCGTGATCCCACCGGGAAACGCGGCCGGCATGAGTTTGAATTTCGCCTTCACCGCCTCGGCCGTGCCCGCGGCCCAAGTGGCCCGCGAGCCGTCTGTGAAGAGGCACAGTTGCCGGTTGGGCTCGCGCGCGACGGCATCGGAATCGGCGATATCCCTGGCCTTTTGCAGGGCGCCGTCCAGATCGCAGGGGGCGTACGATTGTTCGATACGGTCGATGGCCGCCTGTGCGGCCTTGAGGTCATAGGCCGGCGGCGCCACGATCGCCGTCGCCGGGTTCGCCGTCGTGATCAGCGCCACCGCCTGCCCGCCGCTGAGGCGCTCGACAAAGTCGTGCGCCAGCCGTTTGGCCTGGTCCAGTTGCGTGTGCGCCTGCTGCCGCTCCGCCTCGTAGCTCATCGAGCAACTGTTGTCGATCACCAGCACATACACGCCGCTGTCGCGCCCGATCAGACCAGCCAGCGAATTGGAACTGCATCCCATCGGCCGGGCCAGAGCCAATCCCAGCAGCAGCAGCATGGCGCATCGCATGGCCAGCAGAAGCCATTGTTCAAACCGAAGCCGCCGTCGATTCTTGCGCATCGCACTGAGCAGGAATTCCATCGCCGCCCAGCGCACGGTCTTGAATCGCCTCCGATTGAGGAAATGGATGATGATCGGTATCGACGCCAGCGACAATCCCGCCACGGCAAATGCGGGCGCAATGAACCCCAGCCCCAGCGCCCCCGCCCCGCAGCTTGCCTGAATCACGTCCATGCTCACACGTCCGCTATTTGATGCTCGCGGCCCGGTCCGCCAAGAACGCACTGAGCGTCACGTCCAACGGCTGGCCGCTGTCCATCCGCGTGAAATCCACGTGCATTCCGCGGCACATCTTCTTCATCTTTTCCGTGAACATCCCCAGTTGCTCGAGGTATCCGTCGCGCAATGATCGCGGCTCGGTCAACAACTGGCCGCTTTCCTCCAATCCCTTGAACATCGTCACGTCCTGGAACGGGAATTCCAACTCGGCCGGGTCCAGTATCTGGAACACCATCACCTCATGCTTGCGGAATCGCAGATGCCGCAAGCCCGAGCGAATGGAATCGATGTCGTCAAAGAAATCGCTCAGAATGACCAGGAGGCTGCGGTGCGCCAATTTCTCGGCCAGTTGATTGAGCACGCGCCCCATGTTCGTCTTCTTGAGCCGCGGCACGATCTGCAATTCATGCGTCACGGTCTTCCATTGCCCCGGCGAACTGCTGGGCTTGAAATATCGCCGCAGATCGTTGTCGAAGATCGCCAGCCCCACCGAATCCTGCTGCCGGATCGCCAGATAGGACAGCGACGCCGCGATGGCCGTCGCGTGATCGTATTTTGTCCATGGCGCGCCCACCTCGCCGACGGTTCCATAGCCCATCGACTCGCTGGCATCCACGATGCAGATCAGGTGCAGGTTCGTCTCTTCCTGATACTGTTTCAGATAGATCTTGTCGGTCTTGGCGAAGACCTTCCAGTCCACGTGCCGCGTGTCGTCGCCGGGAACATACGGCCGGTGCTGCGCGAATTCGACGCTGATTCCCTGGTACGGCGAGCGGTGCATGCCGGTCATCAGCCCTTCGACGATCAGGCGGGCACGCAAATCCAGCGAGGCAATTCGCGCCAGCGTCTTGGGATTGAGGTACGCTCGATAATCGGTCGCGATTTCCGCCATCGATCACCTGATTCCGCCGCCTGCGGACTTCGACAAATTAAATCGAGTGATGAGCACTGTCAGATCATCCCTCACGCCGCCGGCTCGCCCTTGAGTACCCGCGCCGCGTTCCGATCCAACTCTTCGTACGGATGCCGCGGGATAAACTCCATCAGCCGTTTGACGATCTGATCGCTCTTGACGCCCTCGGCTTCGGCGTTGAAGTTGGTCACGATCCGATGCCGCAGCACGGGCAGCGCCACCTGCCGGATGTCTTCGAGGCTGACGTGATACCGGCCCTTGAGCAGCGCCCGCGCCTTGCCGGCGATGATGAGATACTGGCTGGCCCTCGGCCCGGCGCCCCAGCTTACGAAATCGTTCACGAAATCCGGGCAAACGCCCTCGCCGCGCCGTGTCAGCCGTGTGAATTGCAGTGCGTAGCGAATCACATGCTCCGCCGCCGGAACCTTGCGCACGATTTCCTGCAGCGACAGCACTTCTTCCCCGGTCAGCACGTGCCGCAGTTCCACCTTCTGCATCGCCGTTGTCAGGCGGACAATTTCAAACTCCTCGGCTTCGCTGGGATATCCGACCTGGATGTTGAACATGAACCGGTCGAGCTGCGCCTCGGGGAGCGGATACGTCCCCTCCTGCTCGATCGGATTCTGCGTCGCCAGCACAAAGAACGGCTGCGGCAGCCGGTGTTGCATACCCCCGGCCGTCACCTGGTGCTCTTGCATCGCCTCCAGCAGCGCCGCCTGCGTCTTGGGTGGAGTACGGTTGATCTCATCGGCGAGAATGACGTTAGCGAACACCGGCCCGCGTACAAATCGGAGCTGTCGCGAGCCCGTCGATTTATCCTCTTCGATCACTTCGGTCCCGGTGATATCGGATGGCATCAGGTCCGGCGTGAACTGGATGCGGTTGAAGCTCAGTCCCAGCGTTCGCGACAGCGTCGATATCAGCAGCGTCTTGGCCAGGCCGGGAACTCCCACCAGAAGCGCATGCCCTCGACAGAACAGCCCGATGAGCAGTTCCTCGATGACCGCCTCCTGCCCCACGATCACCTTGGCCAGTTCGCTCTTGATCTGGCTGTAGCCCTGCTGGAGCTTCCGAACCGCCGCCAACTCGTCGGCGGCCAGCTCCGGCCCTTGTGCGTCTTCTGGACTGATTACCCCGGTTTGTGACTCCATTGCCAACTCCTTGCGAGAATCCGTGTCGCGGCCCTGGTTTCTGTCCCGGCCGTCCGTTCTCTTGTATAGTCCCTCTCCCGTCTGCTATTGCTTGTACCGCAGGCGATTGCGACATTCCAGTGACGCGCCGAACGGCGGAAAGTTTCAATGCCTGAACTTCCGGAAGTCCAAACCATCGTTACCACCATCGCCCCAAGCCTTCTGGGGCGGCGATTTGACGCCATCCTCCACCTGCGCGGCGATATCGTCCAACCCGCTGGTTTCGACCTCGCCGCCGCCTTGACCGGCCGCCGCATCGTCGATCTCACCCGCCGTGGCAAGAAAATCATCCTCACTCTCGACGATCACAACCGCCTGTTCATCCACCTGGGCATGACCGGCCGGCTCGTCATCGTCCCGCCGCATCACCCCGTCGAACCGCACACGCACCTGATCGCCACGATCGGCCCGATGCAGTTGCGCTTCCGCGACCCCCGAAGATTCGGCGGCATTTTCTGGCTGGGCACAACCACACCCCCCGACGAAAACCTCGGCCCTGAACCGCTCGCTCTTCGCGTCCATCAACTCGCCGCGCATCTTGCGGAACACCTCGCCTCCACCCGCCGCACCATCAAGTCCGCGATCCTCGATCAATCCCTCCTTGCCGGCCTCGGTAACATCTATGTGGACGAATCCCTCTACGAAGCCCAAATCCACCCCGCGACGATCGCCAGCACTTTGACAAAGCCGCAAATCGCCGCCCTCGCCAAAGCCATCCAGAAAACCCTCCGCAAAGCCATCACCCATCGCGGCTCCACATTGCGCGACTACCGCGACCCCAACGGCCAACCCGGCCGGTTCCAATCCCTCCACCGCGTCTATGACCGCAAAGGCGAACCGTGCCCGCGATGCAAAACCGCCATCCAGAGAATCGTCCAGTCCGGCCGAGGGACGCACTTCTGTCCGAAATGCCAACCCAAGCGCGGCCGGCGCGGCCGCTAATTGCGTTTTTACTTCGGCGGCGTACGCAAAAGGCCGACGTGCGTGTTATGATACGCGGGTCTGCGGAACCTTTGATTTGGCCAGCCCTCAAAGGAGCCAGTCGATGAAACGCAACGTCCGAACATCTTGGATCGCGCTGTTCATCATGGCCGGTAGCATAGCTCTTTTGGCACTCCCTCTGGTTCTTTCGCTCCGGGGCCAAGCCCTAGTCGGTAGCCGACAGCCGGTGTCGACTTCTGCCGGCGGTCTGGATTTTGTTGCCGAGGAACTTGGGCCGATGCCGGATGCCTCGCGACTGGCGCTCACCGTGGTCTCGGTCGACTGTCGCAACGCAGTGATGATCCTGGCCGACCGGGTCGCCCATTCAAGGCTTTTTCTCAATGGTGCGTGCGTTCAGAGCAGCGACGATATTCCATTGGCCGCAATCCGGTATGACGGCAATAGCCTGGCTTATCTCTCTCGGTTCGATGTGCGCCGGATGCTGGTGATTGAAGGGAATGCCCTGCCGTCGCTCGCCACGCCGCACGATCTCCCGGAGTCCTTGACGCCCGATGTACTGACCTTCAGCCCAGATGGCGCACATTTTGCCTATGTCGCGCGGGACGGCGGCAAGGAATTTGTAGTAATGGACGGAACCGCAGGCGTCCCGTGCGACCGAATTGTCGAGGGAATTGGCGACGGCGATGTCGGTTATGTGCTCTTCAGTCCCGACGGCCACCGCTTTGCCTATATCGCACAGGTTGGGGATCTTCAAGACCTCGTAATTGATGGCAAGAAGGTCGCGGACGGGTTGCGCATTTCCGACGTATCCTTCAGCCATGACAGCCAGCACGTCGCGTTCAAAGTACGCCTTTTCGAGAAGAACGAGGTACATTTCCATGTCGATGACAAGGACATCGGGCATAGCGATGCCGGCACCGGGCCTGTCTTTAGCGACGATGGAAAGCACGTGGCGTACGCTGCGGAGACAAAGGACCCCCTCGACGTGAGTGCGGGCACTACTTCAATTGTCTTGGACGGACGGACAGGGCCGCCAATAGTTGAAAACGACGGCGCCGCTCAAAGGACAGGCGCACGCCCGGTTGTTTCGCACATCACTTTCAGCCCGGACGGCAAACACTTGGCTTTCGACCAGCAGAGGGTTCAGGGCGCCAACCGCGGAGTTGTTTACCACTATCACCACGTGAACCTGGATGGGCTAGAGGGGAAAGAATACGCACGCATCTACGGTATCACGTTCAGCCCGGATGGCCGAGCGTTGGCTTATTCGGCTTACGACATCATGGGGGGAGTCGACAGCACACCGCGTGGCTGGCTGACTGTCTTGGGCAATAAGGAGGGTCCGGTTTACGAAAGCGTTCTCGCACCGGTTTTTAGCCCCGACAGTCAGCATTACGCCTACGCGGCGCGAAAGGATGGGCACTGGCTCATGGTGCTCGACGGACACGAGATCGGGCAATACGTGCCAATCGTGTCTGAAGCTTTTGGCCGTAGCAACGTCATCGACGACCATTTCCCTTCGCCTTATCGATTCGATTCAGACGACAAGCTCGTGTTCCTTGGTCTTTCCGACGGCCGGATCTTGCGTGTTATTTGCAAACCAAACGCCAATTCGGCATTGCGCCAGTAAGGCCCTAATCTGAATGGACGCCGAACCGCGACAACCGCCGCCTGATGCCGCTCAGGGCATTGCGGCCGGATTTGTCGCCCCAATCTGGACACGTCGCCACTCGATGGTGTAGAAACGACCGTCAGCGATGAGGCCGTACGGTAGGAACGATCGGCCGCCTTGAGGTAACACCAGCGGTCTTCCGCTCAGAAAGGAAATAGTTCAATGTCGATTCCTTCGTCTTCTCATCTTGCCACACTGGCTCTCCACGCCGGGCAGGAGGTCGATTCCGCCACCACCTCCCGCGCCGTCCCGATCTACGCCACGACCTCGTACGTCTTCAACAGCCCCGAACACGCGGCAAATCTCTTCGGCCTGCGCGAATTTGGAAACATCTACACCCGCCTGATGAATCCCACCACCGACGTGTTGGAAAAACGTCTGGCCGCACTCGACGGCGGAGCGGGCGGTCTTGCTTTCGCCTCAGGTCAGGCCGCCATCACCGCCGCTTTGCTTACCATCGTCCACGCTGGACAGAATTTCATTTCCTCCACCAATCTCTACGGCGGAACCTGGACGCTCTTCAGCCAGACCCTCAAGAACCTCGGCATCGAAGTGCGGTTCTTCGATCCGGGCAAACCCGAATCGCTGAGCAAACTCGTCGATAAGAACACGCGCGCCGTGTATATCGAATCGATCGGCAACCCCAAGAACGACGTCCCGGATTACAAGAAGCTGACCGATATCGCCCACAGCCACGGCCTGCCGGCAATCATCGACAACACCGTTCTCACTCCAGCCCTGTTCCGCCCCATCGAACACGGCTTTGACATCGTCGTCTATTCCACGACCAAGTTCATCGCTGGACATGGCGTACACATCGGCGGAGCGATCGTCGACAGCGGCAAATTCCCCTGGGCCAAGGAGCCGGCCAAGTGGCCGGAATTTACCGCTCCTGATCCGTCCTATCACGGCATGGTGTTCGAAGAGGCGCTGCGGCCCATCGGCAACATCGCCTACATCATCCACATCCGCACCCATTGGCTCCGCGACACCGGCGCCTGCCAGAGCCCGTTCGGTTCGTTCCTCACGCTCCTGGGTTTGGAAACGCTCCACCTGCGCCTCCAGCGACATTCCGAAAATGCCCTTGCCGTGGCAAAGTTCCTGCAAAAGCACCCGGCCGTCGCGTGGGTAAGCTATCCGGGTTTGCCCGAACATCCTGACGCGGCCCTTGCCCGCAAATACCTTCCCGACGGCCAGGGCGCGATCATCGGTTTCGGCATCAAGGGCGGCAAGTCCGCTGGTGAAAAGATCATTCGCAACGTGAAACTGTTCAGCCACCTGGCCAATATCGGCGACGCCAAGAGCCTGGTCATCCATCCGGCATCGACCACGCATTCGCAGTTGACCGGCGAGGAACAAATGCAGACCGGCGTCACCCCGGAATTCGTGCGCCTCTCCATCGGCCTTGAGGACATCCGCGATATCATTGCCGACCTCGACCAGGCATTGAAGGCATCGCAGACATGAACGAAGCCGAAGCGGCCGACAAGGCGATTTTTGAAAGCAGCGACAGAGTCCGCTCCGCCGCCGCTTTGCCGCATGCCAAGTCGGTGACATTCGCCCAACCGCTCGCGCTCGAACTCGGCGGGCAGCTTCAAGAGGTCACCGTCGCCTACGAGACCTACGGAACGCTCAACGCCGCTCGCAGCAATGCAGTCCTGATCTGCCACGCCCTCAGCGGCGATTCGCACGTGGCGCGGCACGATCCGGCCGATTCGCCCGGCTGGTGGGACATCGTCGTCGGGCCGGGCAAGTCTATCGACACCGATCGTTTCTTCGTGATCTGCCCCAATATTCTTGGCGGCTGCCGCGGCACGACCGGACCGAATTCCATCAACCCCGCGACCCAGCGCCGCTATGCCGCCGCATTCCCCACCGCCACCATCGGCGACACCGTCGAGGTGCATCGCCGACTGCTGGATCATCTGCGCATCGCGCGCCTTCATGCCGTCGTCGGCGGCTCGATGGGCGGCCAGCAGGCCATGCTCTGGGCCACACGCTACCCCGATCGCATCCATTCGTGCGTTCTCATCGCCACGGCCGCTCGACTCAGCAGCCAGGCTCTGGCATTTGACGTCGTCGCCCGCAACGCCATCCTCCGCGATCCCAATTATCACGGCGGCAACTATTACGATCGCCCGCCGGGACCGGCCGTCGGCTTGGCCATCGCCCGCATGCTCGGCCATATCACGTACCTCTCGCAGGAGGCGATGACCGCCAAGTTCGATCCCAGCCGATTGCGTCCGGTTGACGTCCACACTGCATTCGAGAAGCGTTTTTCCGTCGGCGCCTATCTGGCCCACCAGGGCGACAAGTTCGTCGAGCGATTTGACGCCAACAGCTACGTCACGCTCTCCCTGATGATGGACCTGTTCGATCTCGGCCACTCGCACGCCGCCTTGAGCGATGCCTTTGCCCCGGCCACGTGCCGGTGGCTGGTCATCAGTTACTCCAGCGATTGGCTGTTTCCTGCGCAACAAAGCCAACAAATTGTCGATGCCCTGATCGGCAGGGACAAACCCGTCAGTTCCTGCCAGGTGCAAACATCCTCCGGCCACGACGCGTTTCTTCTCTCCGACAGCCTGAACATATACGGCGGCCTGATCCGCGCGTTTCTCGTCGGCAATGATGAGGTCGCGGCCGGGTCGCAAACACCTGAGCCTCAGCCGCCCGCCGCGCTGGCGCCACTGCCGATCTTCACGGGCAACCGTCCCGATCACTCGGCCATTCTCGGCCTCGTTCCGCCGGGCGCCAGTGTCCTGGACCTCGGCTGCGGCAACGGCGAACTGCTGTCGCGCCTCTCCCGCGCCGCGCCCGGGCGGCGAATGGGCGTCGAACTGGAGCCCGACGCCATCATCTCCTGTGTGCAACGCGGCCTGGATGTCGTCCATGCCGACGTCGGAAAATCCCTGGCCGCTTTCCGCGACCATCAATTCGACGCCGTCGTGCTCTCACAAGCCTTGCAATGCATCGCCGACACCGAGCGAATCCTGAACGAGATCGTCCGCATCGGCCGGTTGGCCATCGTCAGCTTCCCCAACTTCGCCTATCGCCGCCTGCGCGAAATGTTCTGGCGTGACGGCCGTTCGCCCAAGATGGAAGGCTCATTTGGCTTCGACTGGTACGACACCCCCAACCGCCGCTTCGCCTCGATCCTCGATGTCGAAGACCTATGCCATCGCCTGGGCATTTCGATCGTGCGCAAAGTCTGCCTCAACCGTGAAGAAGGCCGTTTCGTCGAAGACAACCCCAACCGCAACGCCACCGAGGCGATTTTCGTTTTGGTCAGGGAAGCGAACTTGGACAGGAATAACCAATAGCGCTTGCTCCTTGCGCTATGCCAAAGCCGAACGTCCCGCAGTACAATCCGTGGTATGGGATTGACGTTCGAATGGCATGAAGCCAAGGCTGCAGCGAATCTTCGCAAACATCGAGTCGCGTTTGAGGAGGCGAAAACGGTGTTCGGCGATCCTCTGTCGCTCGTCATTCCGGACTTGGAACACTCCAGGGATGAGGACAGATGGGTGCGCATCGGAATCTCAGCGCGCGGCCGATTGCTTATAGTCGCGTACACAGAACGCGGTGAGGCCATCCGACTGATCAGCAGCCGCCGTGCTACAATAACTGAGGAAGTTGATTATGAAAAAACGAACAAACGACTCGGCGGCGGGTAACGGCATGAGACGCCAATACGATTTCAGCAATGGCACGCGAACGGATCACGCTCAACGGTATCAACAAGGCCACGAGGTGCGCATCGAGCGGGCTGATGGTTCCGTGTCAGTGCAGCATTTTACACTGGAAGACGGTGCCGTTCTGTTGGAGCCTGATGTTCGCGCGGTATTCAGGAGTTCCGATGCCGTGAACCGGGCATTGCGATGCCTGATCCCGCTGGTCCGGCGACGAAATGGCAATCAGCACAGAGCGCCGGTCGGCGGCAAGGCGGCGCGCGGGTGATTCAGTCTCCCATCCAGTAGATAACCTCATTGCGGCTCAGGCTGACGGCTATGCCGTACATGTATTCCAACTCAGGACCAATGGCCTGCATTTTGTCACCCAGGACACATGTGCTCTCATCCAACCGAACTTGGGCCACCTACGGCCGCGTCGTCGCCCCGCTCGTCAGGCCCAGATTTCCTATCCGTTCCTTGCTCAGCGCGATATCATCGATCCACGCGACGAACCCCGTGCCGGCCTGTTGATAGTTGTTCCAGCCAAACGACAGGCTCTGGAACACCTGCGGAATCTCAGTCTTGTTGAAATTCCCCGCGCCGTTGTGCAGGGTGACGTCCTTCACTTCCTGGCCGTCGATGAACAGGCGATACGTCTGCGTCGCGTAATCGACATACCATTCCGCCAGCGTCCACTGATCCGTATAGCGATGCGTATACGCGCCGCCCTTGCCGAACTCCGGCCGCCTGCTTGGCTGCACATTGTAGATAAACTGGTGCGTGCCGTTGGGGCCCAGCACGGTGTCCAGCACGCGCACCTCAATCGGATCATTGGCCAGCGGACTGGTTGCCATTCCCGAGACCAGCGTCGAGTGAATCACCGGGAAATTCCCGCCCCCGGCCGGCACCGGCGTGGGCAATTGCACCTTGAAGTACAGCCGTCCCCAGAACGTTCCGCCCAGTTGGGTGAGAATGTCTCCTTTGAGCGTGATCCGCCGCGGGCCGGATGCCTTGGCATCCATGCGCAGCGACTTTTTCCCGCTGTGTGATACATCATCCACAACACCCACCGCCCCGGTCTTGGTGAACCCTTTGGGAATCTCGCCCACCGGCGTTGATTCAAAATCCTCCGACA
>Ga0181520_10008217_pt1 | contig 14927 bp, 12 predicted proteins | sample PEATcosm2014_Bin_29_FD_132451 | JGI IMG/M metagenome (GOLD analysis project Ga0181520, IMG submission 132451) | Peatland microbial communities from MTU Mesocosm Facility, Houghton, MI, USA - PEATcosm2014_Bin02_30_metaG | ecosystem: Environmental > Terrestrial > Soil > Wetlands > Peat | place...
CCGCATAGAGTGCGTATCTCTTCTTCTTTTCCCTCAGCATCAGTATGAAGAAGAGGACGAACAAAGGTATGAACTCGATTGTAGTCCATTGGAGATGGGAATAGGCCTGTGCGATGTGCATCGGGCTGAATGCGAATATCAGGCCCGCTATGAATGCCGCATAGTCATTTTTGGTCAGGTACCTGGCAAGCATGAACATGAACAGCCCGCCAAGGGCGAAACTCATGAAGAAGATGAAATTGTAAGTCACTGCGAGCCCTGCAACCGCTTGGAGTGGAGCAGTGAGGATTCCCGCGAGCGGGCTCATTGTCTCAGAGACAAGGTTGGCTCCTAGAGGATGGAAAAGAAACTGCGTTACGTACGGATTCTGGTGCAGCATAAAGATCGAGTAAGGAACCCACCAGAGGCCCCACATGCTCTGGTAGACGTCTCCGCCCCCGTTTACTACTTTGGAGCTTATGTTAAGAGATATGTTCCAGAACATTACCAATGAGATTACTAGGTATATTAGGAAGGCAATCGCATGCCATTTATACTGCTTCAAATCAGGCATCTTTATCTGCATCGAATCAAACAAGAGAAGTTATTCTAGGTTAATGGGTATTAACGCATATAAATCTTAACTTTGAACCTATATTGACGAAGTTTCTGCATGGCAAGTGTATTCTAATGAAAGAGGATAAGGAGGCTTTAGGGGTAACTTCGGCGCGTCTCTTATCATCATTATACCTGGGCCAGGGCATTGGAATTGTTATAACGGTCATAACCTTCATCTTTGTCACCAGACTCCTTGGGGCAGGTGGCTACGGAATCTACACCTTCGCCTTCGGCTTCTCCGCGTTGATCGACTGCGTTGGCAATTTCGGCATGGGAAATTACTTCGGAAGGCAGCTGGCCAGATTCACCTACAAGAAGGACCATAAAGGAATTATGGAGACGCTTATCACAGGATACTCCATCCTTCTTCCGATAACGATTGCGCTGACTCTTTTGGGAATCGCGCTCAGCCCCTATGTTGCAAATGTGCTCTTCAGGAGCCTCGACATTTCGCCGCTCACGCTTATGCTTGCAGCCTCGATAATCTTCTTCTCCACCACTGAGAGCACAGCAATACAGGCCCTCATCGGGCTAACCAGGGGCAAGCTGGCTTCGCTCGTAAGCGTTGTGGTGGACATAATACAACTGGTTGCCAGCGTCTACCTTGTGCTCACTGGACACGGAGTCAACGGCGCGATAATCGGAATGCTGGTTGGATACATAATAGGCGCGGTCTTTGCCTTCTACCTGATCTTCAGGATAGTCTCGAAGCAGGGCCCGGTGAAGCTCCATCTTCCATCCAAGGTGGAATTCAAATCCGCGTTCAGTTTCGTCTTCCCCATGAGTCTCAACAACATAATGAACTTTAGCATGGTCAACTTCGCGATACTCTACCTGAGCTATTTCGTGAGCATCTCGATGCTTGGAAACTACGGAGCGGCGCTGAGAGGCCTAACCTTCATAGCGATCTTCTACAGCACCATGAGCACCGGCCTTCTGCCGCTTTTTGCCACCGCTGGCGAAGCGAAGAAAGCTAGCAAGGTAGACAAGACCTACAACAAGCTCCTTCTCTACTCACTTCTCATCACGTTGCCTTTCATAGTCTACGTTGCGGTTCTCGCGAAGCCCGGAGTCCATCTTCTCCTCTCATCACAATTCAACTCTGCAGGACTTTACCTCTCGCTGATAGCCCTCGGCACGATGATCGACGCTTTCCAGTACTATCTTGCAAGTCTGCTCATCTCAAAAGGATTTACTACCTCTTTACTGAAGACCTTGATAGTATCGACCATACTCCAGCTATTGACGGTCTTGATCCTTGTTCCGAAGTTCGGAGTTCTTGGAGCGATTGCAGGAATCTTCTTTGTGGGTAGCAGCGTCGAGACTATTCTTTTCTTAAGATTGGCAAAGAAACTGATGGATTTCAGATTGGACTACAGAAAGATTGGCCTGCTCTTCGCGAGCAACATCCTCCTTGTGATTCCGTTGTCAGTAGCATTGCTCTTCAGCAGCTCAATAGTTTCCCTGATAGTAGGACTCCTGATACTGCTGGTAGTTTATCCTGCATTGATAGTACTTCTAAATGTTGTTACTGTTTCAGATGTTGATTTGATAAGCGGAATCTCAAAGAAAATACCGGCATTGAACAGACTAGTAAGCCTTATGACTGGTTATTTAGGTTTTCTTCTTAGGATAAAAAGTCGTTTGAATAGATAGCTCCATCCTAGACTTCGTAAAGGCGATGTTAGAAATAGTACCTAAACGAAAATGACGTAAAAATAGGACATGTTGATATCAGCATCACTAACCAGTAATATGTGCCTTTGTTTATACCTTATCTTTATCAGAATCTTCAGGTTTTCCCATTATGAACGTAACCACAAAGGATAAAAGACATATGATGCATAATTAATATTATGGTAGAAGATGTGGATAATCCAAAGAATACGCAAAGCAGAGCAACAACTTCGTATATGATAATAGGAGCCTTAGTCGTTATAATTGTTGCTTTAATTCTTGTGATATTAAGTTTCCATAGCTCACTTGTTAATATGCAACAAACATTAATTTCTGTAAACCAGACTATTACTTCTTTAAATAGTCACATAAATACTCAAAATAGTACAATATTAAGTCTTAATAACCAGATAAACAAGGATAAAACTACAATAAATAATGCTAGTCTTCTGCTTGTTAATGCGAGTAATAAGATATCAACTTTGCAAGATCAGGTAACTAAATTGCAAAGTGAAATAAACAGTACTTATTCTTACTCATGCGTTGCAATCCCAGGATTTACTTGCCAAGTTCCATCATACAACCTTACAACAGACCAACTAAGAGTCGTAGTGGGTCAGAACTCAGGTACTAACTGGCAAGCAGTTAAGATATATTTTATACCCAGTTCAGAAGAACCATCTGTAGAAGCTTCTGGATTACCACCTAATTTACCTTATGGCTCAGTAAGCGGAGGCTTAGCTTCCGGAATTACTGGAACAGTGAACCTTCCGGATACAACTTTATCACAAAATGGTTATATCTGGATATCATACACACCAAGTGGAAATAGTGCATCTACAGTAGAGGCACAGATAGCAAGCGTAGATGTAACATAAAGAGAAGACTTGTTCTAAAATGGTTTTAGAAATAAGTTTGCCTCCTGAATTTTGCAAGTAAACCTTTCATCCTCCTTTAGCTTTGAGATTTTAGGCTTATTTCATACCTGGCCAGATCGTATTAGTTTATGAAATTAGTTAGTTTTGCATGTCAAGCGCAGCTTTGATGAATCCCACAAAGAGAGGAGCAGGAACTTCAAGCCTTGACCTTAGCTCCGGATGAGCCTGGGTTCCGATTCCGAATTGATCTTTCCATTCAACGAATTCCACCAGTTTCCTGTCGAGAGTTGTCCCGGCAATGACAAATCCGCTTTTCTTTAGGACATTGGCATACTTGTTATTGAATTCGTATCTGTGTCTATGTCTCTCACCTATCACTTCCTTTCCGTAGAGTTTGTAGGTCATAGAGTCCTTTGCAAGCCTGCTTTCCCAGAGGCCTAGTCTCATGGTCCCTCCTTTTTTGTCCACTCCTCTCTGTGAAGGCAATAGGTAAATGACCTTGTTCTTGACGTTCTTGTTGAACTCTGTTGAATTTGCATTCTCAAGTCCGGCGACGTTCCTTGCGTACTCAATCGTCATGAGCTGCATTCCAAGGCAAAGACCAAGATAGGGAAGCTTGTTCTCTCTTGCATACTTGATTCCGTTTATCATCCCTTCGATTCCCCTGTTGCCGAATCCTCCCGGAACTAGCACCGCATCGACTCCCTTCAGCGGATCGATTCCGTTTCCGTTCTCGAGCTCAGTTGATTCTACCCAGCGTATCTTGACTTCAGCGTAGTTGTATGCGCCTGCGTGTATAAGCGCCTCCTTGACGCTGGCATACGCATCCTTGAGGTCAGTGTATTTTCCGACTATGCCAACTTCCACCGTGTGCTTCGGATGGATTATCCTGTCTACGCTGTCCTTCCATGACGCAAGCTTCTTCCTGTTCAGCTTTCCCTTGAGCTCGAGCTTCTTTAGGAGTTTCTTGTCAAAGCCCTGGTCCATGAAATGGAGAGGCAGCTCGTATATCGTGCTCGCATCCGAATCGTCTATTACCATGTCCGCAGTTATGTTTGCGAAGAGCGCCAGCTTGCCTCTGGCCTTATCGTTGAGTCTCTCCCTGCTCCTGCATACTACGAAATCCGGTCTTATGCCGGCTTGTAGCAGAAGCCTGTAACCTATCTGCGCGGGCTTTGTCTTCTGTTCCCCAACCACCTCCAATGCAGGGGCATAGGTGAGATTTATGAATGTTGTAGGGTGCTTCAAGGCCAATTGCCTTACCGCTTCTATGAAGTAGCTGTTCTCTATGTCTCCCACTGTTCCGCCTACTTCTATTACAATCACGTCAGGCTTTTTGCTTTTCTCAACGTTTTCTATCATTTCGATTGCTTCGTTGGTGAGATGAGGTATGATCTGGACGTCTTCACCTAGGTAGCCTCCTTTCCTCTCTTTGCTTATCACCGAACCGAAGAGCTTTCCTCCAGTTATTGAGAGATCGCCAGTGAGGTTTCTGTTTGAAAACCTTTCGTAAATCCCGAAGTCCATATCGACCTCGCTCTTGTCGTCTAGGACAAAGACTTCCCCGTGTCTGTAGGGATTCATGGTTCCGCAGTCGTAATTCAGGTACCCGTCAAATTTTATAGGAAGAGCTTTGTAATCGTAAAAGTCTAGCATTCGGAGAAGGGAGGATGTAACGACGCCTTTTCCAAGGCCGCTCATCATCGAGCCTAACACTACGATATATTTAGTAGGCATGAGATACATTGAATGAGAACTATTAAAAAGCATTTCTTAGGATTGGATGTCTTTTACTACAAGAAGTGGGGTCTTTTATATCTCAGATTAAGTTTCATAAGTTAAATGTATGAAATAGAAAACTACACACTTACTTTTCCGTATCCTGGTATCCGATTTTGTCCCTTGCTTTCAACTTTTTATAAAGCAAACTTAGTTTTTTGTTTGCTTTGAGGTTTTTTATAAGATATTGCAGCTTCTTTTGGGCTACATTGCTTGCCTGTTTAGAGATTGGTAGTATGTATTTTTCACTTTCTATAACGTATTGGGCTCTTTTTTCGTCTGAGAACCGTGTTTTATGGGAGATGGTGCGGAGATTGTCTATTCTGTCTGATATTTTTATAAATTTAACTTTGGTTGAGGCCCGTTTAAAATGTTCCATGTATGTTTTCCTGCTGGGAAAGAGGTTTTGTGACTCTTCTTTAACCATGGTTGCTATGTTCTTGCCAAATTTAATTGAGAGTTCATTTGCCGTTACTCCGGAATCTTCTATTACATCATGTAATGCGGCGGCTGACAAGACTTCGGGATCGGAAATCTTGAATTCTTCTAATAGAATTAGGACTACTCTGTATATGTGAATAACATATGGAGTGAGGTTGGCGCTTATCCTATTCTGCCCCTTGTGCTTTTTTTCTGCAAATTTAAGCGCCTTTAGGATATAGTATTGAGAGGTAGGCGTTAGCTTCGAAACTAATTTGTAACATTTGTTTTTTTGGTAGTCTATATTATCATAATTGTCCATCTGACCACAGAGAACATAACATCCCAAAGGTTTTAGCTTTTGGTCCTAGTGACTAGGAAAGAGGTTGACCCGAATATCTAGACTCTTCTGTTTAATGCACCAACGAAAACATTATGAAGACAGGGGCCAAGAGTATCGAGATTGTGCTAACGACCTTTATCATCGAGTTCAATGCTGGTCCTGCAGTGTCCTTAAGGGGATCTCCAAGAGTGTCTCCTACTACGGCTGCTTTGTGTGCGTCGCTTCCCTTGCCTCCGAAGTGCCCGGATTCAATGTACTTCTTTGCATTGTCCATCGCGCCTCCGCTGTTTGCCATGAAGAGCGCTAGCATGAAGCTTGCTGGTATCATTCCTACTAACAGTCCTCCGAGTGCAGCGGGTCCAAGTACCAGTCCAACTATTATTGGAGTAAGTATTGCTATTAATTCAGGCAATGCGAGCGATTTCAATGCATTGACAGTTGCGATGTCCACAGCCCTCGCGTAATCCGGCTTTGCTTTTCCTGTCATCAAACCCTTTATTGTCTTTACCTGTCTCCTCACTTCTTCTACCATGAGGTTGGCCGCATGTCCTACAGCCTCCATAAGGAATGATGAGAAGATGAAAGGCAGCAGTGCTCCTATTATGATCCCTGCAGTAACAAGCGGATTCAGCGCATCGATTACCGTTATATTCACAGCGTGCGCGAATGCAACGAAAAGTGCGATTGCCGAAAGCGCCGCGCCCCCTATTGCAAATCCTTTTGTGGTGGCTTTTGTTGTATTGCCTACCGCATCCAGCTTGTCTGTTATTGCTCTTACCTTTGAGGAGAGGTGCGCCATCTCGGCAATGCCTCCCGCATTGTCAGTTATTGGTCCGAATGAATCTATTGTCAGTATTGTTGCTGTGAGTGAGAACAAGCCCGTTGCTGCTATTGCAATTCCGTAGACTCCTGCGGCAGCATAGCTCACCAGGATTGCGGCCACTACGAATAAGGCCGGAAGCCAGGTGCTCCTCAATCCTACCGCAAGGCCCATTATCACGTTTGTCCCTGCGCCTCCCTTTGCCGCTGTTGCTATCTTCACTACCGCCTTGCTTCCTCCTCCAGTGTAATAGTCAGAGACCCAGAAGAGCAGGAATGCTAATATTAATCCTGACAGTACGGCTATGAAGTACTCCATCGGAAGCTTCAGCAAGTACGTCAGGGCGACGTCGAATATTGCCGCTATGACTACTGTTTTGAGAATGCTGAGATACAATGCCTTTGTGACGTTTCCATTCCTTACCTTCATGAAGAAGATTCCTGCAATGCTTCCGACTATTCCCATCATTGCAATGAAAATAGGGTAGGAGAGCAGGACTGAAGGTGCATTTGGAATGCTGATTGCTATGAGCAATGCGGCAACAAGCGTTACGGAATAGCTCTCGAAGACGTCTGCAGCCATTCCAGCGCAGTCTCCAACATTGTCTCCAACGTTGTCCGCTATTGTTGCGGGATTCCTTACGTCGTCCTCCGGAAGGTTTAATTCGGTCTTGCCCACAAGGTCAGCGCCTACGTCCGCTGCCTTTGTGAAGATTCCTCCTCCAACTCTTGCGAAGAGTGAGATTAGAGAAGCGCCGAATGCGAATCCGATCAGAAGTGGAATCTGTAATGTTGTGAAGTACGCGAGCAACGCGCCTAATCCTATAAGGGAGAATCCTACTGCGGCGAACCCGGTTACCGATCCTCCTAAGACTGCGGTCTTGAATGCTTCATTCAAACCTCTTTCAGCGCTCTTTGTAGTCCTTATGTTTGTCCTAACAGCTATGGTCATTCCCAGATAGGCTGTGAGATAAGAGGTTATTGCGCCCACTATGAATGCGAGGACTATGCCAAGCCCGTTGTGCATGAAGGCGAACAATATTGACAGTATGACTGCAAATATGACTATTGTTTTGAGCTGCCTGTTAAGATAGGCGTTTGATCCTTCTCTGATTGCCTGGGCTATCTCCTTCATCTTTGGAGTTCCCTCATCCTCTTTCAGCACAAGCACTGCTGCAATTATTGCAACGACCAAAGCCACTATTCCCGCGAGTATGCTATAGTAATAAAATTCCATTAGCTCACTTTATCTTTAAGAATAGATTACTAATCTTTATAAATACATGTATCAAAAGCAAAATCGATTATGCGGAGACCTTTAGCGCAAAGGGTCCGGTAGGAATATGCTGCATTATATAGTCTATATTGGGATAGTTGAGTTCCTTTGAAATGTACTTTGCAGCGTCCGATTTCTTTGTCTTGCCCACCGAAAGCACGACGTACTTCTTTATTTCAAGCTTCTTCATGGTTGCAATTGGGGCAATTTCTACCTTCCCCATCTTTTCATTGAAGAAAGCTGCGAGTCCTAGAGGAACGTTTCTGTACCATTCTCTTTCCCCCTTTAGTAGGAAACTTCCTTTTCCCAGTGCGCCCTCGTTCCTGCCTTTGGTCACCTGCTCATTCCTCAATGAATAAACGTCAACCGTTGTCTGCGTGTTTTCCCAGGCGCTTGAAAACGCTGCTGCGAACTGCGAGACCTCCTCCCTCACCTCCCCGCTGCTGCTCACCCCGTTCTTCAGTATCACAGCTGATGCCCCGAAAATATCCGAATGGAAGAAGAGATCGTTACTATCGAAGTATTTGGAATAGAGTTCCTCATTCTGGTCCGCGCTCCTGCCGCCGATAACAAGGCTGCCGTCGCTGGCAAAAAACCAGTTGAATTTCTCGTACCATTCCTTCTTCTCGACTATCTTCACTTCCTTCTTTGAGACGACCTCCTTCTCGATTTTTTGCAGGGTTTCCTCCAGCTCCTTTACGGCCTTCTCAGCTCCTTCGGCCTTCTTCTTGGCCTTTTTTCCGCGCTCAAAATACTCTTCGGCATTCTTCTGCGCCGATTTTTTAAAGTCTATCTCAAGTTCCATGCCAGCAGCTTCTGTTGTCTGAGAGAATTAGGTAAGAAAGGTTATTATTGTGGAGATTATGAAACCCATGATTCCCAGAATGAGAGTCCCGATGAGCACTATCTTCAGGGTCCTCTTGAATGTCGTCTGGTCGGGCTTGTAGCTTATCTCAAGCACCCGCTTCGAATCTGCTATGAAGCCGGTAACCATCTTCGGAATGTTAGGGAAATTCAATTAATCAGCCTGAAAGTATAGGTAAAGAAGCAATAAATACGTTGAGGTTGGTCTTCGGCGTATTCACTCATCATCGAATATCTTGTCCAGATCCAGGTCGGTGTTCTGGTCTATCTTCTGCTTTATGCCGTCCTCTGTGTACTCTGCGAACTCTACCCCTCCCATGACCACCATTATCTTGAGCTCGCTCTTCTGCATCGTAGGGTCTATCCTTGCGCCCCATTTCAGCATGGCGTCTGGGCTTATCCTGCCCGAGACCTCCTGGAAGATCCTCTCGGCTTCCCTGAGCGTAAGGTCCTCGCCTCCGACTATGTTCACGAGCGCCTTCTTTGCCGTTGAAAGGTTCACGTCCAGAAGCGGGCTCTTCAGCGTGTTCTCCACCGCTATCATGGCCCTGTCGCTGGTCCTTGAGGCGTTTGCCTCGCCTATGCCTATTACAGCGTAGCCCGAATCCTTCAGCACGCTTTTCAGGTCTGCAAAATCGAGGTTTACCATTCCCGCCTTGGTGACCATCTCTATGATGCCCTTGACCGCGTTCGCAAGGACCTCGTCGCTTATCCTGAATGCCATGTTTAGCGGAAGGTCTGGCGCAACCGAAAGAAGCTTGTCGTTAGGTATGATTATTGTGGTGTCCGTTACTCTCTTCAATTTTGAAAGTCCCTCCAACGCATTCCTCATTCTCACTCTACCTTCGCTTGAAAATGGAAGTGTTACTATCCCTATTGTGAGCGCTCCTGCCTCCTTGGCCTGATGTGCTATTACCGGAGCTGATCCTGTCCCAGTTCCTCCGCCAAGGCCACAGGTTACAAAGACCAATTGCGCGTCTGCTATTATGTGCTTTATCTCTTCCTTGCTTTCTATTGCAGATTCTTCTCCTATCTTAGGATCGCTTCCTGCTCCAAGACCTTTCGCTGTCTTTTTGCCTATGAGAACTTTTCTGTTGGATCTTATCTTCGCAAGATGCGAGGCGTCTGTATTGGCTGCGACAAGAGTAGTGCCAGCTATGTTCAATTCGACCACTCTGGAAATTGTGTTAGAGCCGCTTCCTCCCGCACCCACTATGTAGATCTTGGGCTTTGCCGATTCTATGAATTTAAGAAGTTCTTCATCATCCTGTGATAGTATCTGAGGTGTCTCTACCATGCTGTCGCCACTTATACCATAAACATAAAAACATAAAAAGATTCCATTGGGCCAGCAGGGATTGCAATCCAGTACTTTATCTGCCATTTGTAGACAAACTTTAAATCATTCCTGTTCCATTATAAATGGGATTTGCATGAGGGATTCGGTGATAATAAGAGATCTTCGATGGGAAGACTTCAGACAGCAAACAGAAAACTTTTATGGATTCTACGATGAAATTAAGCATAATCCTAATCTTGGCATATTTGTTGGTGGCAAAAGGCCTAAAATGACGGATGAGGTTGATTGGTTTTCCTCATTATACAAAGATCTGCTTGTAGGTGACGCGGTTGCTTCGGTTGCCGAAGTTGGAGGCATGGTAGTTGGCATGTGTGAGATAATCAGAGGAGATAAAAGAGTGGATAAAAGGCACATAGGCACACTTGGAATTGCCATAATCAAGGGCCATAGAGGTAAGGGAATCGGAACGAAACTGATCGGTTCTTGTCTGAAGAAAGCGAAGGGTAAATTCGATATAGTGAAACTGAGTGCGTTTGCAACAAATCCTGTAGCCGTCAAACTTTATAAAAATGCTGGATTCAGAGAATACGGATTGGGAAAAAAGTTTATAAAAAGGGGCAAACGCTACATAGACGAGTATTTCTTGTCCATTGAGCTCTAGAATAACTGCTGTGACATCCTCCCACGACTAAAGCCGCGGGCTTCCTTCAGGCGCATCTGCGCTTGAGATTAGTTCCTGATTCATTGACGAGATTCCTTTTATCCCATCTTCGCAGGCTTTACTTCCCGTGTGCCCCACGGTAGTTGCTTTATGCAATATATTGTTGGCTGCATTTATATCCCTGTCTATTGAAAGGCCGCACTTTTCGCAATTGTATATTCTTTCTGACAGAGATATTTCTTTTATATTTCCACAGTTGCTGCAGATCCTTGACGTATTATCGGGATTTACCGTTACTACCTTCAAGTTAGCACTTTCAGCCTTGCATGAAAGCAGTTTCAGGAACATTCCCCAAGATGCGTCAGAGATTGATTTTGAGAGACTCCTGTTATTGAGCATATTCTTGATTTGAAGATCTTCGACTGCAAACATTTCGTATTTGCTTGCAAGTTCGGTTGTAAGTTTATGCATGAAATCCTTTCTCTGGTTTGCAATCCTTTCATGGAGTTTTGCAACCTTGTACCTTGCTTTTCTTCTATTTTTTGATCCTTTATCTCTCTTTGAAAGGGTTTTCTGCCTTCTTTTCAACTTTTCTTCCGACCTTTTGAGAAATCTGGGGTTCTTCACCAGCACCCCGTCGGAAGTCGCAATCAGCGAATTTAGACCCATGTCGATGCCTATTGCACCTTTACTGCCCTTTTCCTTCGTTTCCTGTTCGCATTCAGCAACAAAGAATACGAAGAACCTGTTTATCCTGTCTCTTTTTATGGTCATTGTCTTTATTTCTCCACTGATTGGCCTGTGCATTCTCATCTTTATGGTGCCAATCTTCGAGACATGAAGTTTGCTTCCCTTTATTGTAAATGCACCGTTGTTTTGAGGATAGGTTATGCTCTTGTAATAAGTTTTCTGTCTCGGAAAGCCTGGATTCTTCTCCTTGTTTTTTAGCTTCCTGAAGAAGTTCCGATAGGATTTCTGTATTCTTACAAAGATGTCCTGGGCAACCTGAGAGTATAGTCCCTTGTATTCTGGGTTGCTTTCGTATATCTCATTTAAGATGTTGTTAAGAGATTTCTTTGCTACCTTGAAGGATTTGTCTGCGTTGTACTTCTCCTCAGTTTTTTCTAGTATTGCATTGTAGAGGTTCTTTGATAGTTCTAACTGCCTCTGCAGTTTTCTGAAAGTCTTTTCCTTGGGTTTTAGTCTGTATTGATACGTCCTGAGCATCGCATCATCTAACAGCACACAGAAACACACTTTAATAGACTTGCAATCTTATATACATTCATATTCATCCCACGTTTGAAACTGTGGATTTTCTGCTATGAAAGCCCTATAAACTCTTGGTTGTTTATTATATTCGAACGAATGATACTCATGGATGTAGAAACAAAGATTGACTTAGTAAAATCAGAACCCACTGAAGAGATAATAACTGAGTCGGAACTGAAGACCCTGTTCGAGACGAAGAGCAGGCCGAAGCATTACATAGGGTTTGAGATAAGCGGCATGCCCCATATAGGCCACATACTTGTGGCTGGAAAGAAGATAAATGACCTTGAGAAGGCGGGAGTGGAAACACAAGTCCTGTTGGCGGACTGGCACACCATGGCCAACAACAAGCTGGGAGGCAATTGGGAGAAGATAATAAAGGTTTCCGATTTCTACAGGAGACTTTTTAGGGAGGTCTGTCCAAAGACCAAGATAATCCTTGGCTCTGACCTTTATAAGGACAATAACGAGTACTGGAAGCTAATCATGCAAATGGCAAGAAGGACTACGATTGCGAGGGCCACAAGGACTCTCATAATACAAGGTAGGAGCGAGAAGGATACGCTCCACGTCTCGCAGTACATATATCCTATAATGCAGTCTGTTGACATACATGCATTGGGGGCTGACATACCACACGCAGGGATGGACCAGAGAAAGGTCCATATGCTTGCAAAGGAACTCTTCAAGGACATGAATCTGGGAACTATAGTCCCTCTTCATCACCACCTACTTCCTTCATTAACAGAACCTCCGAAGATAGACGGGAGCGCTGAAAAGGAGGAGGTTGTCGCCGCGATGAAGATGAGCAAGTCAAAGCCCGGATCCGCAATTCCGATACTCACAACAGAGGAAGAGATAAGGGGTCTGATAAAAGGCTCATGGTGCCCGGAGGGCGTTGTGGATGAAAATCCTTTGCTTCAGTTCTGCAAATTCGTAATATTTCCAAGCCTTGGAAGATTGGAGATAGAGAGAGGAAGCAAGTATGGCGGTGATGTTGAGTATGATTCATATTCGAAACTGGAAGGAGACTATGCACAGAAGAAGCTCCATCCCATAGATCTTAAGGGAGGAGTTTCGGACGCTCTGATTTCCCTAATAATGCCAATAGCAAGGAAGTTCGAGAAAGAAAAGGAGGATTTGAAGAAGCTTTTCTGAAGTTAATTTTTAAAACATGAGGCGTTCTCAGGGAGATACACCGTAAAATTATTATCCTGATAGACCTGCCTTGAGCTGTTAAGATCGGGTATAAATGATCCTGGCACACCGGTGTTCTTGAAGAAAAGTATGGGATATCCCATCTGCTCTTTTATGTATTCAGTGTAATTGGTTGGGACGATATTATCAGAAGATTTGGTATAATTAATCCCATATTCGTTTAGTGTATTACTTACTGTTGGTATTGTAATTTTGTTAGTATAGAGTATAAATGGCGAGTAGGCAGCATATCCAGTATATATCATAGGCACCCATGCGTTGGAAATGAATCGGCAATTCTCAAAACCCAGGCTGTCCATCACGTTTCCAGCATGGACGTAAAGTCCGTTCTTATCTATGTTGTAATACGCAACTCCTGCATTATTTCCCAATAAAAATGCGGAGTACAGACCGTAAATCAAGATTGCTATCGCCGTTAGTGCAATCGCGTACTTGAGCCAAAAGATCTTATTATCTGCCTTGCCAAGTAACACTAAAACGGCAATCAGAAGCATAGCTGAGGAGAGAAACCCGTATCTTGCCTGGGTTATAGGATCGTTATGCGGCAATATTACTAGATATCCGAGAAACGCGAGCATTATGCCGAATGCAAGGACCTTTGTCCGATGGTCCCATCTTATCCTAATCTTCTCTTTTTTAATCAAAAGTGCAGCTATAGCCACAGCGCCGAAAGCCAACGGATATGAAAACACTTGTAACAGAGAAGAGGCGTACACCGTAGACAAACCGGAAACCGTTCCTGCTGCAGTAATAGACTCAAACAAACTGTAGAATGGGACTCCGTAGATTACATAATCAATAATCCCCCAGAGTGAGAGAACGGCAATTTCTAGCAGTACTGCTTTGATTATCTTTTTCCTGTCTTCCAAAAGCAATACGAGAGGAAAAAGAACGATGGCGGGATATTTTGCAAGAACGGCTATCCCTAGGAAAAGGCCTGATATAGGGTTTTTTCTTAAAAGGTAGACTATGCCGAGCAAAACAAACGCTACCGCAAGTCCTTCGCCTCCGTTTGGTATGAAAAGGAAGTATAGAAGGTAGGTATTCAGGAAAAGTGAAAAGACCAGGAGTTTATTCGCCGAAAGGTCTTTGCCGATCTTGTAGACAGCGAACAGATAAACCAGGTAAGTGATGCAGATATAAGCAAATATGGGTTTCTTGAAGAAGATTCCCAGTATGGCAAAAATTGGCGTGCTAAGTGGTTCCCTGTAGGGTTCAAAGTAATACATGTTGTTATTTGAGAATTCGCCGGCGAAAGCGGCTTTAAGGCTTACCTTGTGGGTTAAATAATTAAGCAGCGTTCTGCCGTCTAATTGCCTTACAATCATATCCCAAGAAGGTCCTGAGGTCTGTATTATGGCATAGAATATGAGTATTGGTAGCAAAATAATAACTGCGAGAAGTATCAATTCCGTTATGTCTGGTTTATTCCGCCCGAATTTCATAAGATTACAGAGATTTAATGCCCTAAAGAACTATAAATATTATAAGCATTTTGCTTAGGAAGCGGGCCCGTTTTATCTATGTCCTATGCGTTATTTCTCCTGTCCGTGTTCTGTCTTACGCGAGTAGGATGCCCCTGCTCGAAATGAGACGATAGGTTCTTTGTAGACTGTTCTTAGCTGGATTTTGAAGAACCATATGCGCCGGGATTGGGATTTCCATGGCTTTTGGTTAAGCGTTCCAAAAAGCTTATTTTGAACCCAAAAAGCCCGAAGGCCACCAGATCTCGAGTTTCGCCATGTCTTCTGGCGCGATACCGGATTCTGCCATCCCGGCACATGGAACTATTTAAATAGATGTGGTTAATATTCTTATCTGTC
>Ga0181520_10008218_pt1 | contig 14927 bp, 6 predicted proteins | sample PEATcosm2014_Bin_29_FD_132451 | JGI IMG/M metagenome (GOLD analysis project Ga0181520, IMG submission 132451) | Peatland microbial communities from MTU Mesocosm Facility, Houghton, MI, USA - PEATcosm2014_Bin02_30_metaG | ecosystem: Environmental > Terrestrial > Soil > Wetlands > Peat | place...
ACGCGAAGATCGTTCTGCAACAGCGTGATATTCTGGGTCTCGTTCCAAAAATCCGAAAGCCGCGGATTCTTCAAGAATATTTCGATAAGGCTGACCTGGTCGCTTTGGTACAAACTTTCCACCAATTGCCCCATGGCGGCTTTTTTACTGATAAGATCCGCCTGCGTAACGCCGATCTGGTTCTGCGTATCGGAGATCTGCGCATCGAGCTGCTTGATGGTAAGGCTCGTCGCCTGGATCTGCAGATTGAGTGATGCTATTTTTGCGTTCAATTCGGATATCTGGCCGTTCAAGGTGTTTCCCTGGCTCTGGTAGCTCTGGATCTGGCCCTGATATTGGTCGATCTGCGTTTCAAGCTGCTGCAATTGACCCTCGAGCTGGGTACGCTCAGCGGTAGGGTCGGTGCTCGTCGCCGCCGTGGTCGCATCACCCGAAGCCTTCGTGAAAAGCGTCGGTGCCGCGGCGGAGCCGAAGATCAAAAAGATGCCCGCAAAAGCATAAATAGCATATCGGGCCGTTTTCGTGAAAGGGATGCGAATGATCCTCTCTTTGTTCAAATTGAGCCGTTCCGGGATCGGACTGAAGGCGGTCCAGTTGTTCCCGTTCTCTTTGTCGCGGGAAACATCCCCCAGGACCTTCGGTTTCAAGAGCCTATTCATTGCCCTCTTATTATAACTCAAAAAAGATATATGCAGAAGACACCAAATAACAAAAATATCCTCTGAATAAAAAGGGTATGCCGGAGGCGCGAAGGCGCCGAGGCGTAGCGCGTTTTCAGCAGAAAACGACGCGACCCTTTTTATTCAGAGGATATTTTTATTATTTGGCGTCTTCTGCGGCCTTCCCGGCGTCGCGTTCAGCTTTCTTCTCTTCGGCTTCCGATTTGATCGCAGAAACATCAACCGGGGTCTCTTCCACTACCACTTCCTCCACTGCTTTAGGCGGCGTTGCGGTCGCGATGGCGGCATCGTCGTCAAGGTGTAAAGTAACGCCCTTGGGAACTACGATATCCTTCACATAAATGCTCTTGTCGATGGCATCAAGGGCGGCAAGGTCGACAATAAAAGAGTGCGGCAGATCCTGTGGAAATGCTTCCACTTCGATCTCGGCGATCGCTTTATTGATGACTGCGGCGAACTCCTTGACCGCTGGCGATTCGCCGACGAACTCAATGGGAACATGCGCCCTGATCTTCTCGTCCATACGAACCTCATAGAAATCGATGTGGACAATGTCGCTCATGACGCTGTCGCGGGACACCTCGTGGACCATGACCGGATGGCTTTCTTTGCCAAGACGCAACGTGATGATCGTCGTCTCACCAGCTTCCTTGAAAACCTTGCCGAATTCCTTAGCGGGAACGGAAAGGTGGACGTTCTTGGTGCCGTGGCCATAAAGCTCGGCCGGAACCAAACCCTCTTTGCGGAGCGTCCTCACTTTTTTGCCGACAATCTCGCGTGGTTGTACTGATAATTCCATAACCGAAAGTATAGCAAATCATAAGGAAAAAGCAAACACGGCCCGCCCCCCTACGCGCGTTATAAACATATTCCATTGTTGTAATAACAAGCACGGGTGGTATTATTATTGATATGGATCAGCTTTTACTTAACAAAAAAATACTCATTGCGGAGGACGAGCCGGCAATGCTCAACGCGTTGACCGACAGGTTCAAGCGGGAGGGATGCGTCGTGATTGGGGCCGAAAACGGTGAAATCGCCCTTGACCTTGCCACCAAGGAGAACCCTGACGTCATCCTTCTTGATATCCTCATGCCAAAAATGAGCGGCATGGAGGTTCTTAGCGCGATACGCACGGGATCCAACTGGGGAAAAACCGTCCCGATCATAATACTGACCAACCTGTCGCCAAGCGAAAAGATAATGGACGAAGTGGTCAAAGACGAACCGTCCTATTACCTCATAAAAAGCGACTGGAAGCTTTATGAGATTGTTGAAAAGGTTCAGAGCTGTTTCAGGAAGCCGGTGCTTTAGATCGGCGGGACAACACCCGCGCCGCGCATGAACCCAAAAGACTCCCCCAATTTTTACCGCTCGCTCTTCGATAATATGCTCGACGGCCTTGCCTACGGCAAGATGATTTTCGATGAGCAGGGACGTCCGATCGATTATACCTATCTGTTGGTCAATAAGAATTTTCAGAGGCTGACCGGATTGAATGACGTCGAAGGGAAAAAGGTCACCGAGGTGATGCCGGGAATCGCGGCATCCAATCCCGACTGGCTCGAAATCCACGGCCGGGTCGCCACAACCGGAAAGCCGGAACATTTCGAGACATATGTAGCGCCGCTCGCGGGGTGGTTCTATCTTTCTATATACAGCACCCAGAAAGGTTTCTTTGTGACTATGTTCCAGAACATCACCGAGCGGGTCGAGTCACAAAAGGAACTGGAGAAATTCAAACTGGCGCTCGATAATATTTCCGACAACGTCATCATCACCGATCCGGAAGGGATCGTGGTCTATGCCAACAAAGCGGTAGAACATGTGACCGGCTATAAGCCTGAGGAAGCGGTGGGTAAAAAAAGCGGCGCACTTTGGAAAAAGCCCATGCCCAGGGAATATTATCAAAATTTGTGGGGCACCATAAAACAAAAGAAGGTCTTTTCGAGTGAGATAGAAAACAGGAGAAAGAACGGCGAACTTTATACGGCGGTGATCAGCATTTCTCCTATCCTCAATACGAACGGCGAAGTCGAGTTCTTTGTGAGCATCGAACGTGATATCACGCAAGAAAAGGAGGTCGAGCGCGCGAAGAACGAGTTTTTGTCACTCGCTTCACACCAACTTCGCACGCCTCCGAGCATCATCAGTTGGTATACCGAGATGCTCCAGTCGGGAGAACTTGGCCCGATAAATAAGAAGCAGACGGACTATCTTGCGGAGATCTATCAGGCCAACAAAAGGATGATAGCCATCATCAATTCCCTGCTCAATATCTCACGGATCGAGATGGGCACGTTCTCGATCTCCGCAAAGGAGATCGATCTCAAAGCCATCGTTGATGAAACCGTGAGGGAGCTATCGAGCCAATTCAAGCGAACCATAACATTAAAGACCGACTATGATCCTGCCATGGGACTGTTCAAGGCGGATCCGAACATCATGCAGATCCTCATCGACAATCTTTTTTCCAACGCGTTCAAATATAGTCCGCCCGGAAACACGCAGATCGAAGTGACGACAAAAATAAAGGATGGCTCCCTGCTTTTAAGCGTCAAAGACAACGGCATTGGCATACCGGCAAAAGATCAAATAAGGGTCTTTGAAAAGCTGTTCAGGGCGGACAACGCGGTCTCCGCAAATCCTGACGGAACCGGCCTTGGGCTTTATATGGCAAAAAAAATAACGGATGGGGTGGGCGGCAAGATATGGTTCGAGTCCGGCGAAAGCAAGGGCGCTACGTTTTACGTTTCACTCCCCGCTTCCGGTATGAAAGAAAAGACCGGCACCACCACCCTCGCCCGGATCTCTTGATCGAAGCGGATCAGCGCGACTTCTGAAGAAGGCGATCTTTTATCTTTTCCACTATTTCGTTGATGGGATGCTGGACCTTCACGAAATAATCTTCCGCGCCCATTGCAAGCGCTTTTTTCAAATTCTCATCCTCGGAGAGATTCGAAAGAACAATGACCGGTATGTCCTTTAGTTCAGGATCTTGTTTTAACATACCGAGTACGTCGAAACCGCTGCGCTTTGGCAAAACGAGGTCGAGAAGGATAATATCCGGATTTTTGCTTTTGGCCATATTCCAGCCCTCATCGCCATCCTTCGCGGCATACGCCTCGAAACCGGAGTCTTGTATCTTCTCCTGTAACACCTTCCGCAACGCCTCTTCGTCCTCTACTATTAGTACTTTCATGGTATTAATTTTACTCCTATTACTTTGCCTGTAAAGCCGCCCGACATTGAAATAGCGGCTATTGTTCTATCTCCTCAACGTTCTCGGATACATAATGTTTCATCTTTTCTATCGCTTCCTTCGTTGTGGCAAGCAGGAATTTTATGTTCGCCATCTGCGATTCTCCCGATCCGTTATTGCAGGCGTCCAAAAGTTTATCAATGTTCTTTTCGACGACATTGAACCCCGTGGAGACATCCCTTCCGGCGATGATGACCCTGTTCTTCCTTTGCGCCTTCATTCTGCGCCCCAACCACCACCCGATCAAAATTCCGATCAGGATGACCGCGATAATGGTGCCGAAGAAGATCTCCTCGGTTATTTTGATCCCGCCAACCGTGAAGAATGGCGGCAACGCGATCGTTACGGAAATCCGGCTTGCCGTTATGTTGCCGGCATAGTCGACCGCTTGCACCACGATGTCGTGGGACCCGAAAGAAAGGGAAGGCAAGACGAACGACGTATCGGTGGTCGATCCCACCACGTTCCCATCTGCCAGTATCTGGTAAAACGCCACACCCGACGGCTGGTCCTTCGTTCCGAATTGCACCGTCGGAGCCGATATTTCGGTCGGAGATCCCTCTTTTATCGTGGCGGAAAATGGGAACGGCGGTGTGACGTCGATCGCAATCCGGTAATTGGTCGTAGGACCCCACCCCGCCGAGTTCTTAAACCGCACATGCAAATACCAAATGCCCTCTCCCACGGCGCTGAACGTTTTATTGCCGAACAATCCCTCGGAAACGGTCGGATTGGACTGCGGGTTCTGATCCACGGCGGTCGCAACATCGGTCACGTCCGCAGGCAACTGCCATTGCACGAGAAAATTTCCAATCGTGTTATACCACGCGTTCTGGTCGGGATAAAGACCTACGGAAAGGGATGGCGCGACCGGCACCGTGGTGGTCGGTACCGCCGGACGCTTGATCTGCACCGGTGCGGGCGGCGCCTGCTGAACAACAGCCTGTGGCGCAACGACCGCCTGCGTTGATGAGACGATCGGCAAAGACGTGGTGTTCGGTGCGCCAACTACGAACGACATGGCGGTCGAGGTGGAGAGGATGTTCGCTCCCGTCCCGTCCCCCGCGGTCACCCCGGCGTTCTCAAAACCGATGGTTGCAAGCCCCGTTCCGCGGGCTTCGAACACGACATCCAAAACATAGAGCGAACCTCCGCTGAAAGAATTGGTGGCGCCACCAAGGAACGATATCTGGCCTGTTGACGTGTTGACAGTCGGCTCCTGCGCCCAAATATTGAACACGGAATTGCTGTGGTCAACCCGCACGACCTGCAAAATGTCCGTCGGGTAGGTGATCGTCCCCTGCGCGGCATTCACGGTCTGTCCCTGGCTATCGATGCGCACGCTTACGTCGATCGTGTCTCCGATCGACGCGCTGGTCACCCCCGACATGAACGACATGGTCGCCGCGTGCGCCACGTTGAACGACACCACCGCGATCGCCGCGGAAAGGAGTAAAAGTTTTTTTATGGAATGCATATCTTTAATTATACACTACTGCTCCTGTCGTTTTTCATTGTTGCTGTGAAATGGCCGCCATCAGGATGTTCAGATCGTTCACGTCAACGACCCCGTCGCCGTTGAAGTCAAGCACTTTCACGATGGTCGGGTCCACGATATGGAAGTTGGTAAGACCGGCGTTCAAGGTCTTGAGGTATGAGAGGAAAATGCTCAGGTCTTTGATATCAATGACGCCATCGCCGTTCAGGTCAAGCTTCGGGTTCTGGAGCGGTGATATCGTGAACGATTGTTGGTTCGAGAAATCGCTTTCGGCCTGTTTTGTATACGTCGCGCCGATGGTGACGGGGACGGCCCCTCCGTTCGTTCCGGCGGTCTGTGCCGGAATAAAGGCGGTATACGTTCCCGATGCGTTCTTGGTAAGCAGGGCACCGTTCGTGGCGTCGTTTACGAAGATCTCGTTCTCGGAAAATGGATTCTCATATCCCAACACCTCGACCGCACCCTCGGCATATTTTTGTATCGCCCAGACCGCGTGGCGTCCGAAGCCCAGCGAGTCGGTGTCGAGCGGATAGGTGTACTTTCCCGAAGGATCGTTCACCACGACGGTTCCCGCGGCGGCACCGTCGACAAAAAGCTCGACGGTCGCTTTGGGCGTCGCGTAACCGGTGATGACGAGCGGCTGACCCTTGGTGACCACGGACGAATTCTCAAACCCGAGCGTCGGCGCGGCGAGAATGTTCCCGTAGACAAGCTTGTCTTGCGCCGGAATGTTATACGCTTTCGTCTGAGAAACAAGGCCGTTCCGATCCGTGAAGGAAAGAAGATAGGTCTGTCCGCTGAGCCGCGTCACACCGTTCAGTTGCATCAAGAACGAACCATCCGCGGCGACGGGGGTGGCCTGGATCGTCGGGATCGCCTGGAGTCCAAGATCCTTGCGTATCACCGAGACCGACGCGCCGGGATATGCCATGCCGGAGAACGTTATGGTAATGCCCGGCTTGATGCCGGGAGCGACCGCGGCGGACGACGGCCCTCCACCGCCGCCCAATACTGAAGTGGTGGAGGACGTGGACACGGAGGTGGAGACGACCGGCTTCGGATTGAATACGATATTGACGGTCGCTCCCACGCCAAGGCCGGTGCCTTGCGTATCCCGCAGGCCGATCGTCACGGTCTCACCCACAAGGTCCGTGATCGTGGTCGTTCCAACGCCGTTCACAATGTTGACCAAACCACCGCCCGTCGCCGATCCCGATACCGTGACGGTGACGCCAGCGGCATATGACGGATATATATTATTCGATGAGTCCACGGCATAAACATTTCCCGTCACGGTATCCCCTGCGGTCGCACTTGCCGGGATGTTCGCGAAGATGAATTTGACCGCACCGGGGGTGACCATGAAGGTATCGCTCGCGTCGGCGATCCCTGCAGCTCCGTCAGGAGCGACAGGATTGTCCGAGGCGGTGACCGTGCGGGATCCGGACGAGTCGTCGTAATACCAAAAGACCGTCGACGTGCTCCCGTCGGCGATGATCGTCGAAGTGACCGGCGTGCCGCCCGTCGGGGCGTCGAAGAAGGCCGCGTTCGTACTGGTCGAGTTCGAATAAAGATATGCCACGGTGCTGCTCGCCGAAACAGGATTTCCGAACTGATCCTCACGGCCGACCGTATAGCCAAGCCGCGTATCGACGTTCATGTTGCCCGGATGGCTCAGGGTGAACTGCGAAACGGCGCCCGGTACGAAGGTGATGTTCGCCGCCGCGCTTACATCAAGGCCGGTCGATTGGGAATCCTGGAGGCCGAGGGCAACGGCCTGGGCAATATTGTCGCTTACGGTTGACGTTCCAACGCCGTTGATAATGGTCACGAGACCACCGCCCGTGCCGGAACCGCCGACGGTGAGCGTCACTCCCTGCTCGAACGATGTGTCGATCGTGCCCGATGCGTTGATGGCCTCGATATTAAATGCCACGTTATTCCCGACGATCGCGCTCGATGTCACGTTGGCGAAAACGAATTTTATCGCGCCGGGACCCGAGACCGGGGCGTTGATCGTGAAAATGACACTTCCTGAGGTTCCGCCACCCGGCGTCGGATTTACCACCGCGACGCTCGAGGTACCGACCGTTGCGATATCAGCTGCCGTGATCGCGGCCGTGAGCGTCGAGCTTGAGACGAAGGTGGTCGCTCGGGATGAACCATTCCAATCCACGACCGAGCCGGACACGAAGTTCGTGCCGCTTACCGTGAGGGTAAGGCCCGATCCCCCGGCCGTGGCCGAGGTCGGATTGATAGAAACAATAGTTGGAGCTGGGTTTATCGCCGTCGTGACCGCAAATATCTGTGCGTTCGATGTCCCTCCGCCGGGTGTTGGATTGACAACCGTGATGCTTGAAGTGCCGACCGTCGTGACATCAGCTGCCGTGATCGTCGCGGTGAGCGTCGAGCTTGAGATAAAAGTGGTGGCCCGGGATGAACCGTTCCAATCCACGACCGAGGCGGAGACGAAGTTCGTGCCGCTCACGGTGAGAGTGAAGTCGGAACTTCCCGCGCCGATCGAGCTGGGATCAAGCAATGTCGTCGCGGGAGCCGGATTCAAGATCGTAAAGGTCTGTGCGTTCGAGGTCCCGCCGCCCGGGAGTGGGTTCACGACCACGACCGAAGCCAGGCCTCCCGTTTCAACATCTACGGCGGGAATCGTTGCCGTAAGCTGATTGGAAGAAATAAACGTGGTAGTTTCCGGAGCACCATTGAAGTCTACGGTCGACGAAGTGACGAAGTTGGCGCCGTTGACGGTCAAGACAAAACCCGTGCTTCCCGCCGAAGTCGAGGTTGGATTGAGAGAGCTCGTCGTCGGAACCGAATTTATTGCCGTCGTGACCGTGAACGTCTGCGCGTTTGATGTCCCGCCGCCCGGCGTCGGATTCACAACAGTGACGCTTGAAGTGCCGACCGTCGTGACATCAGCTGCCGTGATCATCGCGGTGAGCGTCGAGCTGGAAACGAAAGTAGTCGCCCGAGATGAACCGTTCCACTCCACGACCGAGCCGGACACAAAGTTCGTACCGCTTACCGTGAGGGTGAAGTCGGAGCTTCCCGCAGAGGTCGAGGTCGGATTCAGCGAATCACTGGTCGGAACGGGATTATTGATAGTGAATGTTTCCACGTTTGAGGTCCCGCCGCCGGGTGTCGGGTTCACGACGGTCACTGGGAGGCTTCCCCCCGTTGCGAGATCGGAAGCAAGAATATTTGCGGTAAGCGTCGTACTGGAAATGAAATTGGTGGTCCGATTGAAGCCATCCCATTGAACCTGCGAGGTCGAAATGAACCCGGCGCCGGTAAGCGTCAGCAAGAATCCTGCGCTGCCAGCAGTGGTGGAGGTCGAAGAAAGCGCAGTCAGTGCAGGTGTAGGATTCTGCGGCGTCGTGACCGTGAATGTCTGCGGCGAGGACGTTCCCCCTCCGGGTGCTGGCGTGACAACGGTCACCGGAACAATTCCGGCAGTTGCAATATCCGTCGCCGGGACGACAGCGGTAATTTCGCCAGCAGAAACGAAAGTGGTAACGAGCGGAACTCCGTTCCAATCCACGACCGAAGAAGCAGAAAAGTCCGAACCAGCGGCGGTCAATGTGAACTGCGAACTTCCGGCTGTGGATGACGCCGGGCTAATCGAGGTCAGAACGGGTGCGGCGTTTGTGATGTCCGCAGTAGTGGTCGGCTGAGTCAGAGTGTAATTCGAAGCTTGGGCGCCGGAGATCGTGAGGCTGGAGACGGTGACCGTGATTCCCGTTCCGACCGAAGAGGTTGCGAAAGTGCCCATCGCCCCAGCCGTATTCAGCGTGACCGCATCGCCGGGAACGACTCCCACGAGCGCCGCGCCGGTGGTATTCAAAGTGGCGGACGTCGTGCCGTCATATGTTTTATTGCTGGCGGTAATCCCGGTCACGGTGAGCGGCTTCGCGGTGATGGTCTGCGATAAGACGCTTGAGGTGCTGCTGGCAAAATTGCTATCTCCTCCATATACGGCAGTGATGGAATGCGGAGAACCGGAGACGGAAAGGGTGCTTGTTGAAAACGTGGCAACGCCAGGAGTCGCACCATTCAGGGTTCCTGTGCCAAGCGTGGTCACGCCGTCCTGAAATGCCACCGATCCCGTCGGCGGGCCGCCGGCAGCCGGAGTCACGGTTGCGGTGAAGGTCACGGAACTTCCATAGACGAATGAGGTTGCGGAAGATGTCACCGCGAGCGAAGTCGGTTCCTCATTCACTATCAAGGATTGCACATTCGACGTCCCGCCGCCCGGAGTTGAATTCACCACCGTGATAGAATCCGTTGCCGCCGTTGTGATATCGATGGCCGGAACCGTTGCGGTCAGCTGGGTCGATGAAACAAAGGAGGTCGCGAGCGGAGAGCCATTGAAGTCAATGATCGAGCCTGCCACGAAATTTGTGCCGTTGACCGTAAGCGTGAAGCTTGATCCCCCGGCGGCGGTCGATGTCGGCGAAATGGTCGCGATGGTTGGCACGGGATTATTGATAGTGAATGTCTGAGCGGAAGACGTTCCCCCGCCGGGCGCGGGCGTGACGACGGTCACCGAGGAAGTCCCAGCTGTGGCGATATCCCCCGCCGGGATGACGGCCATAATCTGGGTTGATGAGGAAAAGGTAGTGACGAGAGCGATCCCGTTCCAGTAGATGGTCGAAGATGCGGTAAAGGACGAACCATTGGCGGTTAGAGTGAATCCGACGCCTCCGGCAGTGGTGGAGGTTGGCGAAAGAGAAGAAAGAACGGGAGTCGGGCTCAAGATATTCGCGGTGGTCGTCGGCTGGGTCAAAGAATAATTATTAGCGGACGATCCGCTGATCGTAAGTCCCGATATCGTGACCGCGATTCCTGTTCCCACTGACGAGGTTGCAAAAGTGCCCATCGCCCCAGCCGTATTCAAGGTAGCCGCATCGCCGGCAATGACGCCAACAAGGACTGCGCTGCCAGTGTTCAATGTTGCCGTCGTGCTTCCATCATATGTTTTGTTGTTTGCGGTAATCCCGGTTACGGTCAGGGATTTGGAAGTGATGTTGGCCGTGGTCGTCGGTTCAGTAAGGGAATAATTCGAAGCTTGGGCACCAGTCAATGACTGGCCACTGACCGCAACGGTTATGCCATTCCCAACGGACGAAGTGGCGAACGTACCCAATGCGGTGCCAGACAGTGAGACAGAATCTCCACTGATAACACCCACCAGGGTTCCTGGAGCGCCCACTAAAGTGGCTGTAGTCGATGCGTCGTACGTTTTATTTGAAGCCGTAATGCCGGAGACGGTCAAATTCTTTGCCGTGATGTTTGCGGTGGTAGTCGGCTGGGTCAGAGTGTAATTTGAAGCCTGAGCTCCGGAAATAGTGAGACCGGAGACCGTGACTGTGATTCCCGTTCCCACCGACGAGGTCGCGAATGCGCCTACTGCGGAAGCGGTGTTAAGGGTGACCGAATCGCCAAGGACAACTCCCGTGAGGGTTGCACCGCTAGTATTCAAAGCCACGGATGTTGTACCGTCGTATGGTTTATTGGCGGCGGTGATCCCGGAGACGGTCAAATTCTTTGCCGTGATGTTTGCGGTAGTCGTTGGTTCGATGAGGGAATAATTTCCGGCTTGGGCACCAGCCAAAGACTGTCCGCTCACCGTGACCGTAATCCCTGTTCCGACCGACGAGGTAGTGAAGGTTCCGACAGCGGTTCCAGCAAGAGAAACCGTGTCGCCAAGGACGACTCCTACCAATGTGCCCGGCATGCCGATAAGCGTGGCTGTCGTTGAGGCGTCGTATATTTTATTCGAAGCCGTGATGCCGGTCACCGTGAGCGCTTTCGCAGTGATGGCCTGCGATAAGGCACTTGAAGTGCTGCTGGCAAAATTGCTATCTCCTCCGTATATCGCAGTGATGGAATGCGGAGAACCGGAGACGGAAAGGGAGCTTGTTGAAAACGTGGCAACGCCAGGAGTCGCACCATTCAAAACTCCTGCGCCAAGCGTGACTGCACCGTCTTTGAATGTCACCGATCCCGTTGGCGGGCCGCCGGCAGCCGGAGTCACGGTTGCGGTGAAGGTCACGGAACTACCATAGACGGATGAGGACGCGGAAGATGTCACTGCGATCGAAGTCGAAGCTTTATTCACGGTAAAGGTCTGACTGCCCGACGTTCCCCCGCCGGGCGTCGGATTGACGACGGTGATCGCCGACGTCGTTGGCGTTGTGAGGTCGGAGGTAAGAATGACAGCAGTAAGCGTCGTGCTCGAAACGAAAGTCGTCGTGCGAGCCGAACCGTTCCACTGGACCGAAGAAGATGCGATAAAATTCGTTCCGGTCAAAGTCAACGTGAAGCCCGTGCTTCCGGCGGTGGTAGAAGTGGGCGAGATGGAGGTAAGTGTCGGGGCAGGATTTTTTACGGTCAAGGTCTGCGCATTCGAGGTCCCGCCGCCCGGCGTCGGGTTCACGACCGTGATCGAATCCGTTCCGCCGACGGCGATATCGGCAGCGGGAATGGTTGCGCTGATGGATGAGCCGGAAATAAACGTGGTCACCAGCGGCGTTCCGTTAAAATCGATAGTTGATGACGCGCTAAAGTTCGTACCGGTGACGGTGAGGACAAATGACGATCCCCCTGCCGTAGTGGATGTGGGTGAAATAGTGCTCGTCGTCGGAACGGGATTATTGATAGTGAACGTCTGCGCATTCGAAGTTCCGCCACCCGGTGCCGGGTTCACGACGGTGATCGAGGCGGTTCCTGCAGCCGCAACGTCGGCGGCAGTGATGGTGGTGGTAAGCGTTGTGCTTGAAACAAAGGTTGTGGTGCGCGGCGAACCGTTGAAATCGGCGGTTGACGAGGCATCAAAGTTCGTGCCATTTATGGTCATGGTGAAACTCGTTCCTCCGGCCGTGGTCGAAGTGGGCGAGATCGAAGTCGTCGTTGGAATTGGATTTTTTACGGTCAAAGTTTGAGCACCCGAAGTTCCCCCGCCCGGCGTCGGATTGACGACGGTGATGGAATCCGTTCCGCCGACCGCGATATCGCTAGCGGGAATGGTTGCGGTAATAGATGAGCTTGAAACGAACGTGGTGACAAGCGCCACGCCATTGAAGTCCATGGTTGACGACGCGGTGAAGTTCGTACCGGTGACGGTGATCGTGAAACTATTTCCTCCGGCGGTCGTGGACGTGGGACTGATCGACGCGGCGGTGGGAACTGGATTAAGGATGGTCAGGGTCTGCGCATTCGAGGTCCCGCCGCCCGGTGCCGGATTGACGACGGTGATCGAGGCGGTTCCCGCAGCCGCAACGTCGGCGGCCGTTATCACGGCGGTGACCTGCGTATACGATACGAAGGTCGTCGTCCTCGGCGAACCGTTGATATCAACGACCGAAGACGAATCGAAGCCGGTGCCGTTGACGGTCAACGTGAACTGCGCTCCCCCGGCGGTGGTCGATGTCGGCGAAATGGAAACTGTCGTCGGGACCGCATGGCCGGGCTGAAGAGCGAGCGTGACTGCCTGACCGGCGTCGGAGGCATCGCTCAGCGACGAGACGGTCGCGGTATTCACTCCGGTCGCTCCGGCGGCCGCTTGAACGACGTGATTGACGCTCAATGATTCGCCCACGTCGTTCGGAACGACGGCCGATGCGGCATCAACGTCCTGGATCATATCGAAGACCCCGTTCCAGCTATCGGCATTCGCGTCGGAATATCCGGTGACGACCATCGCTCCGGAAACGGTACTGGTGACGCTCGGCGCGTTTTGGATATACGAGTTATCCAAAGGCGCGGTGCTCGAAACGGCGTTCACGGGAGTCGTCGGACTTACGCCGGAAAAATCCTCGATAGCGCCGGCGGATCCGGTGGAACCGGAGCTCAACGTCCAGGTGTAGCTCGACGGTTCGCTCGCGCCGGCCAAAAGCACGTACGTCGCCATGCCGTCGGCGTCATCAAAGGAATTGGTCTGATTGTTCTCCAACACCCAGCCGGTCGGAGCGGTAAGCGTCTCCGTGTTCGGCCGATATGAGATCATGGCCACTTCGGTATCGCCCTGAACGACGCCGGTCGGTTTATTGACAGTAATAGTGGTGGAAGCGCCATTGAGGCTCGTCGAGGTGGCGGATTTGAAAACGATCAACGACGACGGCATCGCCGACACCGTGAACGTCTGGCCGCTCGAAGTGCCTCCGCTTGCGGCAGGGTTTGCGACCGTGATGCTCGAGGTGCCGACCGAGGCAATATCCGCCGCATTGATCGCCGCGGTAAGCTGGGTCGCCGAGACGAACGTCGTCGTGCGCGCAGAGCCGTTCCAATCAACCGTCGAGGAAGCGACGTAGTTCGCGCCGTTCACCGTCAAAGTGAACGCGGACGTGCCCGCGATGGCGGAGGTGGCGGAAAGCGAAGTGATGGTCGGCGCGGGCGGACTGTTCACGGTGATCGCACTGCTCAATGCGGACGTGACGCCCGAAGAGGTGGCGCATATCTTTATGCTTTGCGCGGCGGAGTACTGCATCGCGGTGTAGGTCATGACACCGGAGGCCACCGCCGCGCCGCTTGCGGGAGTTGATGTGATCGTACCGCTTCCCGCCGTGCCGCCGCAGGCCTGGGTGGAAAGCACAGGCGCCAAACCGATCGTCGACGCGCTATCCGAAGTCTCGGTATTTCCGTACTGGTCCTCGAGATGGATGACCGGATCGGTCGAAAAATTCACGCTCGTCGTCGCGATGGCCGAAGGCTGTGTCGTGTAAACCAACTGATTCTTTGCGCCGGCGATCTCAGTAAGCGTTCCTAAATTAGTGGTACCGTTCGTGATGCCGGAAACGGTCGCCGTGCCGGATTTTGTCACGTTGCCCGTCGCGAGCGGGGTGCCCGCCGTCGGCCGGACCTGAATATTCGAAAATACAACCTTGCATCGTGTCGTATTCGGATTGCCATCCTGCGCATTAAGCGTGAACGTCACTGTACCGGCGGCCGGCGTTGCCGTGGTCGAGGTGAACGCAAAACAGCTTCCCGTACCTGCGGTCCTCGTGATCGTTGCCGTAACGGCAGCGCCGGTATTGAATGAAAATCCGGAAGGAGCGCTGAGGATGAATGTTCCGGTGCCCGGGAAATCCCGGAACGCGCCCTCGGCGATCGTCGGCCCCGTAAGCGTGGTCCACGTCGCCGTGCCGTTCGCGGTGTTCGTATCGGCGCTTATCGCACCGCCGCCCGTCGCGGCTGTGACCGTGACCGCTGCGAAGGCATTGTTCACGCCCGCGAAAAAAAGGATCGCCGCCAGCGCCGCGAGAGCAACCTTCCCTGGTGTGGAAAAATGAGATCTATGCATGGAGCTAAAAAAATGACACCGACGAGAACGCAGGTGCCCAAAATATCGCAAAGATACTTCAGCGCCCGGATCTCGTCCCGTTTCCTGCCATTGGAGGTTACACTGCCTGGGCTTGCACCTCAACCTTCCATTCGGTGACCATTTCGCACTTTGATGGTACTTCTTTTTTTCCGA
>Ga0181520_10008219_pt1 | contig 14926 bp, 9 predicted proteins | sample PEATcosm2014_Bin_29_FD_132451 | JGI IMG/M metagenome (GOLD analysis project Ga0181520, IMG submission 132451) | Peatland microbial communities from MTU Mesocosm Facility, Houghton, MI, USA - PEATcosm2014_Bin02_30_metaG | ecosystem: Environmental > Terrestrial > Soil > Wetlands > Peat | place...
TGTTGAAAACACTCCCAGCATCGAAAAAACAGCGGCCACACCGCCAAAACGTCCTCTCAGAGCATCAAAATGCCTCGACTGCCGACGCGACCACCGGGGCTTGGGGGATTTTGCAAGAGGCTCCCCTGTAGATATCCTTCTATCCATCGTCGACGCCACTCTACTGCCGCCCGCTCTCCGCCTTTGCCGCAGGCGACTCAATCACCACCCCATCAAGGAGCGAAGCCGCGACTAGCCGTTCCGCCGCAGCGCGGATCAGCGCAATGCGGAAGCCTGTCCGCGACCACTGCCAATCCAGCGTTTTGGGATCGATGGAGAATATCTGCTCGCTCGAACGCGAACTCACCAGCACTCTGTCGCGGCGCGCGTCCCAGTAGAGATCGTCCACATCGCGCAGCGGCAGCCGTTCGATCCACAGCCAGGTCTTGCCCAGATCGTGAGTAAAGTAAACCCCTTCGCGTGCGCCCAGCCAGAGCGTCCCATCGGCGGAGAAAGCCACGCGATGGATGCGCGTCAGCATCTCTGGAATCCCCATCGGAGTCCAGGTCAGGCCGGCATCGAAGGAGAGAACCGCCCCGTCGGGCCGGGCAGCGGCCATGGTCCCGCCGCGCGATGTAACAGACAGATAGTCGCTCGCGCCCATCACCGGGCCGCCCTGCCAACTGGCTCCCCGGTCCCGGCTGGTGAACAGGCCGCCAGTCGTCGCGGCCAGCCAGACCTCTCCCGACTCCGTCTTTCCGGCCAGGTCTTTTCCGGCCAGATCTTTTCCTGTCAGGTCGAGCGCGTTCACGCGGCTGTCCAGTTCGCGCGCCGCATCCCTCACCTGCTTCTCCACGTTGACGCGCTTGCCGTAATGGGTCTCGGTGGCCGCCTTTATCGGCGTGTTGACGATGACGTTGCGCGGCTGCCAGTGGAGGATCGGGGGCTTCTCTGTGCCTGCCTCCAAGGCAAAGATGCCGTGCCCGGTTCCGGCCAGTACGGTTCCATCCGCCGCCTGAGCTAGGGAAAAGACATCGCGGCCGTCGAGTCCGTCGCTCAGCTGCTCCCAGCGCGCGCCGCCGTCGGCGGAGACGAAGACGCCGCCATAGCTCTTGTCGTTGACCGCGCCGGCGTAGAGCCGGTCGGAATCGCCGCGATCCACCAGCAGCGCCTCCACCTTGCGCCCGGAAAAGCCCTGGTTGGAGGGCGCAAAGCTGCTTCCCCCGTCGGTGCTGGCCAGCGCTCCGCCGCGATCGGTAGCCAGCAGCACGCGATCGGTATTGGTTGGATCGACAAAGACATCGTTGACGATCACATCCGGCCCGGTCATGGCCTTGAAGCTCTTGCCGCCGTCCAGCGTCTTGTAAAGCCCTTCCGTGGTTCCGGCGTAGACAGTCGCCGGATGCCGCGGATCTTGCATGAGGACGCGGGTCCGCCGCGCCGAGGAGGGAATGCCCTGAATCCTGCGGAAGCGTTCGCCGGCGTTTTCGCTCTTGTAAATTCCGCTGCACGCGCTCAAATAGACGATGCTCGGCCGGGCCGCATCGAGGACGATCGAAAACACATCGGAGTCCTCGATAATTCCGGTCTTGATGCTCTCCCAGTTCTTGCCGCCGTCGGTCGTCTTCCAGGGCAGGTGCCAGGTTCCCGCATAGACGATATTGGGGTCCGCCGGGTCCACCGCCAGTGACTCGATCTCGTGAATCTCGCTGCTTCCCGGCGGGCTGATCTGCGCCCAGGACGCGCCCCCATCTGCGGAGCGAAAGACTCCTTCGAGTGTGCCCGCAAAGAGCGTTCGCGGATCGGAGGGGGCCTGCGTAAAGGCGCGAATCGACTGGTCGCGCAATCCCGCTGACTCGGTCCAGCTCTTGCCGCCGTCACGGCTCACCCAGAGTCCGCCGCCAGCCGGGTCCAGCTTCCACGCGGCCGCATAAATGGTGGCCGGATCGCCGGGGTCCACAACGATGTGATCCACAATCAAGTCGTCCGACTCGCCCAGCTTTGCCAGCCGCCGCCACGATGCGCCCCGATCGGCGGATTCGTAGATCCAACTGTCGGTCGTTCCCATATAAATGCGATTGGAATCGCCCGGAACCGCCGCCAGCGCGCGCGCATCGCCTCCCGCCGGGCCAACCGCGCTCCACGATGCCTGCGCCGGCAAGGGATTAGCAAAAAGATGAACCGCGATCAGTAGCCCAGCCAGCGCCGCCGCTCCGGGCCGAAAAATCAAATCAAGACGGAGCCGCGAACGATTCATGCGGCGAGGATGCTCCCGGAGATCATAGAACGAGTATACAAACCCGGATCGAACCCAAGATCGGCGCAACCGTCGCGCCGTGTGCGACATCGGGAACAGCCGCAGCCCGCGCCTATTTCAGCACGGATACATAGAAGGCATTGTTTCCGGCGCGCAGATCCTTGCCGTAGGAAAAGACGACCCCGTTGCCGAAGACGCGCAGCTTGGCCTGCGCTCCCAGGTCGCAAAGCCACAGATGCGAACCCAACGCCACAGTGGCATCGGCGATCTTGCCGACATCGAGAAACGGTCCCAGCGTCAGCGCCCCGATGCCGTTCCCATAGACGCTCTTGTCCATCTCCCAGTTGGCGAGAAAGTAATCGCTCCCCAGCGGAGCGCTGCCCTTGCGCCCGTCGCGTGTGCCGATATGCGCGCGCATGGGAAGATCGTTATCCCGCTCCAGGCCCAGCATGAAAAGCTCGTCGAAGGGAGCTTGCCCAATGGTCTTGCCCGCTCTGAACTGCTGGCGCATCTCATAATCGTCTCCCGCCGCCCTGGGAAACCAGCGCCAGCCCAGCGATCCTTGCAGCTTTGCAAAGGACTCGCCGTGCAACGACCACAAGCGCGCCGCCTGCGAGGAAGCGTCCGCATCCACAGTGAATCGCCGTTCGGGAAGCCGCAAGAGAGAACCTGACAACTCAAACTTCTGCTTGAGTTGATAGCCCTTGGCCAATAACTCTAGAGTCAGCGCTGAACCAGGAACGACGCCGCGGAAGTTGCGATGCGAGATCTCGCCGCCGGCGGACCAATGCAAACGCCCGCGCGCATAAGAGGCAAGGCTGAAATCCAGTTCTTCGCGGCGAAGATTCACGCTTCCCAGCACCGGCGCGGAGCCGGTAAATGAGTTCCGTATCGCCCAGTTTTCGTCGCGCAGGTCAGCGGCGACTCCGATTCGCTGCTTGGCGCCGCGCTCGAAGGGGGCGGAAAGCCGCGCATAAATTCGCCGCTTCTGTGCATCCCAGCGATACTGGGACACGAAATTGACGGCCTCTCTCTTCAGGTTGTAATACTCCGGGTCCACGCTGGAAAAAGGCAGTCCGCGCAGAAGCGGAAACAGGCCCTCCCATTTGTTGTCGCCGAATCCGTTCCGCTCCTGAGCGCGGAAGCATAGATCGAAGTTGCCGTCTTCGCGCGCCCTGAGATCGAACTGATACTTCGGGAATATCTCCAAGCCCCGGACGCGCGCGTCCGAATCCAGAATCTCCGGGAGCCGCAGCGTGGCCGCGGGCGAGAACTCGAATGCCCGATCGAGCAGCGCGGGCAAGATTCGCGGACGCGGCTCCTCCTCCACTTCCTCGACGGCGGGCTTGCCGATACGGTTCCAAGCTCGCAGAGCGGCTTCAAGGTTGCCTTGAAGAAAATAGACGGTTCCCAGAAAGTCGTTGGCATAGCTGTCGCGCGGCTCCAGCTTGATCGCTTTGCGCAGCAAGCGAGCGGCCTGGGAATAGCGCCTCTGCTTGAAGGCCGCTCCGGCCGCCTCGACGGCAAACCTGGGATCGTTCGGCGCCGCTCTGAATCCCTCCTCGAACGTGGCCTCGGCCTCCGGCCATCGCTCCAGGCGCGCCAGCGCCGTGCCGTAGTGGAAATCCATATCGGCTGAGCGCGAATGCCGCGAACCAAGCAACCGGACGATGTCTTCCCACCGCTGTTGGCCGGCCAGCGCCTGGGCCTCTTGCTCGATGGCGTTCTCGGAGCTAGCCGTTTCAGTGGCTGCTCCCGGCAAGCGGAAAAGCAGCGTGGCGATAGCGATCGACAGGAACATCTTTCGGATATTCCGCATTCGATGCCCGGCGTTCGCGGTTCTCTGCATTGGATCGTTACTCGTCGGTAGGCAACCGCTAGGGCAATGCGCGATCCGCCATACAGCGCCCAAGGTCGCAAAGCTATTTAGCAGCGGGCACGGCCAGCAGAGTCCAGCGCATGGCGGCCTTCCACTCCAAATCGAAACTGGCGTAGTCCTGCTTGAGGAGTTTGCGCTGGGCGGGATCGTTCAAAAGGACAATCTTGTCTTCCTCATCGATTCCGGCCACCACCGCAAAGTGCAACGGCTGGCGCGCGCCGGGTTGCAGCGCAACAATCAGCGGACGGCCCTTCTCAAGATGCTCCTTGAGATCGTCCAAACTCCCTGCAAATGCGAATGTGGAGTAACCGTTCCGCTGCAAATACCTCGTCATGGCGGAGGCACGGATTCCGCGCGCCGCCCGCGAGAGCAGAGCTTGCTGGATACGATCGTATTCGGCACTCGGAGTTGCGGGCAGACCTTGGCGGCGCTGCCAGTATTGCATCACCATGGCAATGCTGGCGGCGCCGCAGCCGTCTTTCTCCTGCCGCACAAAGGGAACATCGAGCCAGGGACTCGGCGCCTCCGCGGCAGCCAAGGCGCCGACGCACGACAGAACGAACGCAGCCGGCAATGCGCGGCGTAGGTTGGAGACTGAAATCAACGCACGGCGACGATGATCAGGATGAGAGCCGCGATAGCGACCAAAATGAAAATCAAATCCCGGTCGCTGAGAGTTCCGGCGGCAAAGTCGCGCTGCGCCGCATTCGCCTTCGTAGCCAACTGCGCAAGCTCCGCGTCGCTTAGCCCGGCAACCGCATTCTTCACTTCATTCCGATCGATACGCGCCGATTTCAAGGCATCCTCCGCCTTCTGCGAAGAAAACAGATCGTCCAATGCGCGAATGTTCCGCTGCCTTGCTTGCGAAGCGTCCACGACGGACTGCCGCAGTTCAGAGGGACTCACCAAATGCTCCGAAGCCTGGGCGAAAAGGCTCTGCGGCACGGCAAAAAGCGCAACCAGAATACCGGCCGTCAAGCCTTGGACGAACCTCTTTGGGGTGTGGGTCATGGTCGATAGCCTCCGATGGGAAAATTGGACCCGCTTTGCAAAATTATACACGGTAGAAATGGTCGTCAACTGCAATCGGCACACACCGCAAGCAACGATTCAAAAGCGAAAGTAGGCGCCGATCACCGGCTCGGAAGTGTGCGTGAACGCGCCGGTCGATGTATAAAGCGTCGTGAGATTGGGAGCCTTGTAGAGGTTGCCGCGATACTGGAAACGCAGCCCGATATGTGGAAGCAATTCCCAGTCCCCGCCGCCGCCGTATACAAATACTCCCTGTGTCGATGTCCTGGTGGGGGCTTGCGCGCTGCCGCTGGGCACATTGAAGAGGAGGCCGCCGCCGGCCAGCGCGAAGGGCCGCAGATTCGCTATCTTCAGCGACGCAATCCAATCGCCTGTGACCTCGTGCGCGTTGGCCGAGACCGCTGCCGTCGGCAGAAATGTGCATGGGAGAGCACCCGGACAGACGTAGGAACTCTGGTTATATACTTGATTGGCGCGGTTGAAGGAGTAACTGCCTTCATAACCGATCCAGGGTTTTGCGATGCGCCGCGCTTCAAGCAAGCCGCCCGCCGAATTGGAGGGACTCTGTGCGACACCGTTGCCCGTTGTGGTCCCGTTGAACGCCCCATAAAGGCTTACCGCCACATCCGTCTCCGCATCAACCGCCGCGCTGCCCAGCGTGGCCATTCCAGTCAGCAGCAAAACCCTCCCCACCCATTTTGTTCCCATCTCTGACTCCCTTTCAGAATATCGTTGGATCGCACTCTGGAGCCGACACTCGCGGCCATTTCTTTGAATAGACGCGAACACGGCGTCTTGGTGACGTGCAGCGAACAAGTCGTTGAAAAAACAACGGGGCCGACCGGCAAGCCGGGCGGCCAAGTCCGATGCGGCAGTTTCCGGCAACTCCGCCGAAGGGCAGATGGAGTTGCTCCTTCCCGGCGAGGACGCGCAGTGGGACTATGCAGTGCTGGCGACTGACAGCGCTTATCCGCTAAAGTCGATGGCGCAGTTATACCGCGACCGGGCCGACGCGCAGAACGGCTTCGCCGAGCTGAAGAAACAGTGGGGCTGGGGCGGATTCACCACCCACGACATCGAGCGTTGCCAGACCAGCGCACGCGCCGTGGCGCTGGTTTACAACTGGTGGAGTTGGTACTGCCGGGCGTCCAAACCAGATGCCCGCATGGAGGCCATCGCCAGCCGAGGATTGCTGTTGGCATCTGTGGGCCGGGCCACTCGGCACGCAGGGCAGCGATTCCATCCGCAAAGAATTGCGATCAGCGAGAGGAAGAAACGAAAACTCTTGCCGCATACCGGGCTTCCGTATCGATCTAGCGGACTGACCGCGAAAAAGGGAAACGAAGGCAACTCGATCATGGAAGTTTCTCCGTTCGGCAGTCAAAAGAAGAATTCACCGATCGGCTTTACGAGATTTTCGCCTTGCGCATACGGCGCTTCTTCTTGACGGACTTTTCGATAGCTTCCCGCGCGGCCTTCCTGGCCGCTGCCTTGCGTCGCTTGATCTCTTCGGGCGAGTACATGGTGCCGCGACAGGTCTTGGCGCCGCAGTTGCAGAGGGCTTCGTCGTCGCCGCCATCGTAGAGGCAGTAGTCGTAGGTGATCTCGGCGCCGGCGGGGATGTTCTTGATGGCCGCGATCCAGACGCGGCCCTCTTCCTCGCTGGTCTCGCAATTGGCGTCGCAACTGTGGTTGATGAACATGGTGGCGCAGTGGCCGTCGATGACCATCGAGCCGTCGCCGAGTCCAAAGAGGTAGGTGACGATGGAGTCCTCGTAGCGGGCGTCGGCCTCCTCCTTGGAGATGCGCTTGCCGGTGTACTGGGCGACGCGCGCGCCCTTGCGGATGGGAGCGGTGGTGTAGCAGCCGGCGGCGTGGATGGCGGAAGAGCGGATGATAAGTCCCATGCGAGTGTGCGATGCTTTCCTTGAGCGAATTGTACCTTCAGGCATTGCCGGAGATGGCCGAATTCGGCGCTCAACGCTCCCGGCGGCGAGAAGCCGTTGGAAGGATTCAGCGGGCGACGACGAAGCCGGAATCGTGGAAGACCTGAAAGTGTGTATGGACCGCATCGTACCATTGAAGGGGGAGGGTTGGCCGATATGAGACGGGGATTTTCCGTTGCGCTGGCGTTGGCGGGCTGTTTGGACAGTTCGGCGCTGCTTCATGCTCAGACTCCGGCGGGAGGCGTACCCAGCACAGCGACGGCCCCCACCGCGGCACAGTCGGCCGACTCTTCGTCCAGCGCCAATCCGTTCCCGGAGGATACAAGCTCGGTTCCAGTCATGCCCAACAAGAGTTCGACTGCGCCGGAAGGAAGTTACAGCGGCGCGGAGAGCGAGACGGTTCGGCTGCCCGGCGCGGAGAGCGACCCGGTGCGCAGTCCCGACGACCCGGCCGCGGCGGCCGACAGTGTGCGGATGGCGGAGTCAAGCAGCAGCTTGTCGGGCCTGGACAAGCTGCTGCCCGCGCCGGACGACGAGCAGGCGGACAAGAAGCGGAAACTCAAGGTGAAGGAACCCACCTATCGGGAATCCGCGGCGAAGGATATTGAGGTGGGCGGTTATTACCTGGAACGAAAGGATTGGAAGGCGGCGCTGTCGCGGTTCGAGTCGGCGCTGGTGCTGGACCCGGAGAATCCGGAGGTTTATTGGGGATTGGCCGAAGCGGAGCGCCATCTGGGCCAGTTTGCAGACGCTCGCGCCCATTATTTGAAAGCGTTGGACTACGATCCGGACGGGCCACACGGCAAGCAAGCGCGCAAGGCATTGAAAGACCCGGAGGTTGCCAGCGGGCAGAACGCGGCGCATGGATCGGGGACGGCCGAAGCGGCGAAGTGAAAGGGCGGGAGTCAGTTTAGCCGAATGGGTTGCGCTCGCAACCCGCGGGGACGGGGCCAATTTCCCCATTTCATCGTTGCTTGTCGCTCAGTAACCAGTTAAAGTGAGCTCCTCGCGCCTCGAACTGGGAAAAATTGGCTCCCGTCGCCGCCTCCTGAGGCAGTGTTGACAGGCCCTACTCGACTGCTATTTGCAGCGCATTTGAGGCAGGAGCGCCCGGGTTTGTCGCTGCCAGCGATGCGCTGCCAGCGCTGGCCAGGTCGCTTGCCGGAATAGCCACCGTCACGGTCGTGGAGTTCACCCATGTTGTGGTTCGATAGCTTCCGTTCCATGTAACGGCCACGCCGGGAAGCAGATTCGAACCCGTAATCGTCAAGATCGCGTTGCCGGAACCATGTGCAATGGAACTGGACGAACTCGACGCGAGGGTCGCCGCGGAGTTCTGATTCAGCAGTTGCGGAACCACTGCCGCGCCCCGCAGCAGATAAATGTGACCGCCGCTGGTCAGCGCGGCCAATCCATCCTGCCCCCAACGAATCAGGTCCACGCCGGTATAGGAGCTATTGCCCTCGATCGTCTCCATGTTGAGGAACACACTGCCCATCGGCAGGAAGGCGTTCTGGTTGAAAGACTTGATGCCGTCCACCGTCGGACTGCTGGCCTGAGTGCCGGCAAGGAAGAACGCGCTTTGCAGAGAAGTATCCGGCGCAACCCCATCGGCAGTGCTGAACTCCCCGCCGCCGCTCAAAGGGAAGACGCCTATCTGCGTAGCAGGGACCGTCGCCGGATTCGCAACGCCGCCGGCATTGGCAAAAGCCAGACCGCCGCTCAGCTTGAAGCACCCAAATTTGTTGAGTGTGGATTCGGTGTATTGCGAGTAATCGTAATACGTGAAACCAGCCGAGGTTACCGTGTAATGGTCCAGGGTTGCGCCGCTGGTATCGATATCGAAGGCCAGCATATCGCCCGCATCCAGGAACGCAATGCAGGAGCCGCTGTATGGCCCAGAGGCTTGACCCACCATCGCCGCCGTCCGGTTCACCGGGTCGAATTGGTAGATCGCATTGCCCGCCCAGGACCCAAGATCGAGAGCGACTGTGTTTTCGTTTCCGGGCTGGGTCGCAATGCCGCGCAGCGAAGGACTGGTATCTGTGCCCGTTCCAGGTTGAACCGCGTAGGTATACTCTGCCGTCTGCGTCAGCATATTGAAGACTGCCACGCTTTGGCTTCCCGTCAGAATCGTATAGAGAACCTGGCCATCCGACGTGAGCGCCATGTTTTCCGGCTGGCTGCCGATGAGTACCGGCGTTCCCACCGTCGCCGTCTCCGGCGTAATCGCCACAATCGAGTTCCCTGTTATCGAAGCGGAGCCTGACCCCACGCTAGCCATGATCTTCCGTGAGTACGGATCGTAAAGAATGTGGTTCACGCCCAGCGCGATTACGCTGAAGACCGACAATGGCGCCGCGTTCGACGCGCCTCCGCCAGGAGCGGGATTCTCGACTGTAACGGCGGCCCATCCCAGACTGGCCAACTGCGCCTCCGGCACCGTCGCAGTGAGCGTCGTGCTGCTGGTGAAGCCGGTTGCCAATGGCGTCGCTCCCAGGTACACCGTCGCGTCGCTGCTGAAGTTCGTGCCGGTTACTGTGATCGTTGTGTCGCTGGAGCCGGATTCGATGGCCGCCGGATTGATGGCGCTGAGTGTCGGCGTCAGGTTGTACGTGGAGCCGCTTACTGTCACCGAGGCGGTAGCCGAGTTGTTGGCGGTGTTGGGATCGGTCTCCGACCCGCTGACTTGAACGGTCATTGCGGCGCTTCCCGCCTCCGTTTGCTCGACCACGAAGAGGACTGTAACGCTGCCGCCATTGTCGATCCCGCCCAGGTCGCAGGAGACGCCGCTGCCGGTCGAGCAGCTTCCCGCCGACGGCGTCGCGGAAATCAGCACACCGGTCGAAGGCAGTTGCGCAGTCAACGCGACGTTGGTCGCGGCCGACGGCCCCGCATTGCTGACCGTTGCGGTGTAGGTCGTGTTCGTTCCCGTCGCAGTTCCGCCGCTCGCCGTCAGGGTGACGCCGAGATCCGCGTTCACAGCCGAAAGATCTTCGACCAGATTGGAGCGCAGGCTAAAGACTCCGAGGGTGTCGCGAAAAGCCAGACCGTTCGTTCCCCAGCGCGTGAGGTGAGAAGGGGAGCTTGTTACGCCGGTTGAACTGGTCGTGGAGGGCACACCCACCGGGATGACCGCACTGCCGATCGCAGTGTAACTGGAAAGGTCGAATGTTTGGATCTGATTGTACGTTTGGTAGTAATTGCCCTGTGAGTTGTCGAGAATGAATGCCTTGCCGAGCGCGCTGTCGGCAAAGGCTGGGCCTGTGGCTGTCGTCGTGCCGGTCAGATAGAACGTCCCAAGCAGAGCCCCCGACTCAGCGTCGAAGGCCTGACCGAAGTCCGTGAGTACCTGTCCGCCCACCACCTGCATATCGTCGCTTGTGGAACTCGCATAAGTGCCGTTATAGGCTGTCGACTTCTGCGTCAGCCCGCTCGCTGAATAAGTAAAGACCGTGTACGACCCATTGCCCCCCGCGTATATCTCATCGTTTGCCCCATTCGCTTGCAAAGCGTAGAACACTCCGTTCACCTGGTTGGACGAGCTGGAGCCGCGCAGAACGCCGCTGTCATAGATGCCGATCACGCCCTCATAGACGTCGAGGATTTCGGTTGCCACAACTACGGAATTCGGTGAGCCAGGCAACGCCGCCAATGCCAGCGCCGTTGGTGGATTGTCGTAAACACCGCCATTCCCGCCCAGAGAAAACTGCATCCCCGCTGTTCCTGTCGTCAGATTCACTTGGCGCACCGCGGAAGCGCCATCGAGTCCCACCCACAGAATCGTTCCGTCCGAGCTGATTGCCAACTTGTCCGGCTCGCTTCCCACCGAAATCGGAGTGCCCAGAGCTCCAGTCTCGGGGTCCACCGACACGACCGAGTTGCCATAGGGCGCTCCCGCCGAGCTTGGCACCGAGACGTAAAACAGCCCATTTGCCGGATCGTAGACCATACTGTTGTTGGGAATGCCGATATAGGCCGTATACGGCAGAGAAGCCGTCGTTCCTCCGCCCGGCGCCGGGGTTGTCACAGTGACGTTCAAGTTGCCGGGAAGCACAATGTTCGAGGCGGGAATTGTCACCGACATCTGCGTGGAATTCACATACGTCGCAGCGATCTCGGTCCCGTTCAGCGCTACTGTCGAGCTCGGAGTGAAGCCGGTTCCAGTCAGGGTCACTTCGGTGGTCGTTCCGATCGGCCCCGCATTCGGCGAGATCGATGTCAGCGTTGGCGCCGGAGGATTCCCAATCGTCACTGTCAGCGCATTGGACAAGGCTGGAGTGGATGTTGGACTGCTGACCGTAATCGTTGCCGTGCCCACGGATGCCAGCAGGCTCGCGGGCACTGTAGCCGTGATGAATTCGCCCGCTCCGCAGCCTTCACAGGCATCTAGTAGTTGCAACGCCGTGCCATTCCACAGCACGGTTGAAAACGGGGACGACAAGGAAAAGCCGGACGACGAAAAGAGGTTGGAGCCATACACGGTAATGGAGGTCTGGCCGGACCCGACGACGAACTGCGATGGAGACACTTGCGTGATAACCGGGGTCGGAGTTTGCGGAAGAATATCGAGTGTGGCAAACCCAGCGGTCCCGCCCCCCGGCGCGGGGTTAACTACGGACACGAGCAACTGTTGCGTCGTCGCCTGTTGGGCCGCCGAGAGCTGGAAGGTCAACTGCGTTGCGCTCACATAGGTCGTCGCAACAGCGGCTGTGCCCAACTCGACCGTCGAAGCAGGGATGAAGTTTGTCCCCGTCACCGTCACCGTGGTCGGAGTAGCGGTCCCAGCGAGCACCACAGCGGGCGACAGCTTGAGGGGCCCGCCTGGCGGGGGATTGTTGACCGCAACCGTTACGGCCGCCGAAGTTCCCCCGCCCGGCGCGGCATTGATCGCCGTCAGAGAAAGGCTTCCTGCGCCGGCCACATCGGCCGCCGTCAGTGCAACGTCTACCTGCGTGTCGCTGACGAAGATCGTCGTCCGCGGGCTGCCGTTCACGTCTATCGCCGTCTCTGGAACAAACCCTGTGCCAGCCACGAAAACGACTGGGGACACGGCTCCCAGCAGCAGCGCAGACGGGATGGTCTGTGAGACCGCCGGCGCGGGGTTGGTCACCTCAAGATTCACAGCCGCGCCCGATGCGCTGCTGGCCGTGCCATTCAGCGCAACCACTGCAAGTTGCTGCCCACTGGCCAACTGTGTCGCCGTGACCGTGGCCGTCACCTGGGTGCTGCTCACGAAGGTGGTCGCGTCCACAACGCCGCCCACCTGGACCGCTGTTGTCGCATCGAAGCCCGTCCCATTCACCGTCAGCGCCAGCGTTGCGGTCCCCGCCGCTGCGGTGGTCGGGCTGATCGAACTCACCGTTGGCGCAATTGCGATGGATGTTGTCCCGCTCGTGTTCGAGCCGGTTCCAGAATTGGAGGAAGAACCACCGCAGCCGGCAAGAACTCCGGACGCAAAAAGGCAGAGATACGCAGCAAGACTGGGCAATTTTTTCATAATATTCAGATAATAACAGGTCGCAGATTAGACAATCAGGAGTCGTCGGTGGATTCTTCAGAAGTTAACTTCCATTGTTATTGATGGAGGCTAAGGAAGAAACGCCCTTCAGAGCCGTCGCTTCAGCCTCTTGAGCGTATTCGCTACATCCTCTAGCTAGCCCGTTCCTGCCCGCAACTCCGCGCCTGTCAGTTCCGATACCGCCTCACGCTTGCCACCTCCAGTTCCCAGACTGGAAACCAGATCCAAGGCCATGAATCAAAGTTGGTTATGTACCTTTGACCGGCGCAAAAATGATTTCTATTGCATTTCGTGCCGTGAAATGATTTATTACACTATATGGACAGAATTAAGCCACGCTGGTTTAGCGGCAATCTCCAGTCCGCCCTGCGAGTCCTACCCGTTTCCGTCTTGACGGGCGCGCGGCAGACCGGAAAAACCACCCTGACGCGGGCGCTTGAGCCAGCGCGCACCTACTTCACTCTCGACGATGTCGGGATTCTCGATCAGGCGGAGCGCAATCCCGATTCTCTGCTTTCGACCCGTCCGGTCATTCTCGATGAAGTCCAGCGCGCGCCGCAGATTCTGCTTGCCGTCAAGCGCGCCGTTGACACCGGCCGGCGAGCCGGGGATTTCATCCTGACCGGCTCGGCCAATCTCCTGCTGATGAAGCAGGTGGCGGAGACGCTGGCTGGCCGCGCTATCTACCTGGATCTTCCGCCTTTTTGTCCCACAGAGTGGCAGGAGCGCAAGGGCGCGCTGTCGCCGTTGGATCGTCTCTTCGCCCCGGATTTCGATTGGCGTGAATGGCCGGATGAACCGGGCAACTGGACACGATGGCTCCTGCGGGGAGGCTTTCCGCCTGCGCTTGAAATTGCCTCGGAAGCAGACCGCGGCCTGTGGTTCGCCGCCTATGTGCAGACCTATCTGGAGCGGGATTTGCGCCAGTTGAGCGCCATCTCCAGCCTGCCCGATTTTCAGCGCCTGATGATGCTGGCCGCGCAACGGACCGGCAAATTGCTCAATCAGGCTGACCTTGCGCGCGATGCGGCGCTCAGCCACCCGACCGCACACCGGTATTTGAATCTGCTGGAGACCGGATGTATGATCACGCGCCTCCGTCCGCTGGCGACCAATCCCACGGCGGCGCTGGTGAAAGCACCAAAGTTGCTTTGGACAGACTGCGGGCTTGCCGCCTGGCTTGCCGGAATCAGATCGTCCGCCGATGTGGCGGCAAGAATGGACAGCGGATTCTGGTTGGAGCAAACCTTGTTTCAGACGCTGGAGACCTGGCGATCACTCGATCCCCTGCAGCGCAAACTGCATTTCTGGCGCAACCGTTCGGGTCACGAAGTGGATTTCATCTTGGAAGAAGCCGGCAAGTTTGTGGCGCTAGAGATCAAGGCGAGTAGTCAGGTGACGGCCAACGACGCAACCGGTATCCGCGCCTTCCGGGAAGATTTGAAGCGCAAATCTTCTCTGGTCAGGGGAGTAGTGCTTCACAGCGGCAAAGCGCGTCCGCTTGAAGATGGCGTGCTTGCGTTGCCCTGGGGATGGATGGTCCCGGCGTCATAGAGACCAAATGGCGGTGAGACTCCTGGAGCCACTCGTATTTGGTAATACGGAAGGTGGCCACGATTGGCGGCAAAATGCTGGTCACAGAGATAGAAAAACAAACGTGTTGATATGGGATGGCCAAAGTGATATTACATCGCCGTTCTTGAGTTCTGATACTGGTTCTCTATCCGAGACTGCTTGGAGACGTTCACCGTTCACATATGTTCCGCAAGTGCTTTCCAGATCACGGATGAAGTAACGCTTGAGAACATCTCCAAGCCTGAACACAATAGCGTGATGTGGGGTGGACCCCTCGGCTGAGACAACCGAATAAGACACTGTTGGCCGCTCGCTGCAAATTACTCGACCGGCAAGACCACTGTACAGCATTCTGACTGCATCCGGCGAAGCGGAGGCGGGCTCTGGTGGAGACCAACCCGCCGAGGAATAGTCGGGGAGCGACTCATCGAGACGGTGAGCGGCCGGGGACAGAACCAGCAAGACTCCGTCTCCGGCGGAAAACCCCACCGGACGATAGATCGCCGATGCCTCGGAAAACTCATGCGACAAGTTGCGGCGCAGCCGCCTCCATAACAGATTCTACGGCCCGCGTTACCCACAAATTCTGCCGTAGAACCTGATTTTCAAAGTCTCCGACGGCGATTTTGTCGCGGGCGACGGCTGGTGTGCGCGGAAAAACCTTGATCGTGAATCTTCCTGGTTCGCCTCGCGCCATTGCGGAGTGCCTGCCGCCTTTGCTGCCCGCAATCGCGGAA